>Ga0209761_1000181_pt1 | contig 36029 bp, 41 predicted proteins | sample GraSoi013_1_40cm_4_FD_185818 | JGI IMG/M metagenome (GOLD analysis project Ga0209761, IMG submission 185818) | Grasslands soil microbial communities from the Angelo Coastal Reserve, California, USA - Sample 09_25_2013_1_40cm (SPAdes) (version 2) | ecosystem: Environmental > Terrestrial > Soil >... | reverse complement strand
AATATGTGAGGTGCTCGTGTCCGATGTTGTCAAATCCGTTCTGCTCCAACATTGAGATCAAGTAGTTTTGTTGGACAACCCAGACTCCTTTAGGTTCAAGACACCGGACGATATCGCGAACAAAAGTGCGGGGATCATCGAGATCATAGAACATCGCTATGCTAGTAATGATCTTGGCTTTGGATCGGGGGAACTCTTTTCGGAATAGCTCGAATCCGAAGAAATTGTTGAAAACGTGGCCGGTTCCCTGTCTTGCTTGTTGGACAAGATTCTTAGCGGGTTCAAATCCCACCAGCTTCAGTCGAGGGGTCTTGTATGACCGTAGAAGTGTTCCATCATTGCATCCGATGTCCATGACAATATCGCCGGCGTCAGGACGAGCGACCTTACACGATTCGTTGGCTATGTCCTCTAAGGCTGTCCTCATGGTTGAGCTTATTCCTGAACGGTACCAGTAATGAAGATAGAGCGATTCCCGAGGGAATGTATGTTTCAACTGGACAAGGTTGCAACTGGTGCACCGGACCAGGTCGAGAGGTGATCGAGGGCTGTCTCCTCCGACGGTGACAAAGTCAGAGACATGTTGGTTACCCAGGGATAGGATTCGTACAAAGTTCTTGGAGCGGCATAGTCTGCATTCTTTGATCGAAGTAGCGATCTGACCCACGGCTTCTCTTGTCTCTCGTGAATTGCTTCAGTTCTAGTCGCTCGTGACCCAAATGGCCTATAAAATTGCTTGATTCATTGCGAGCAGCTCGTTTCTGGTTCACGACGGAACTCATGCCTTCCTCGAAGGGATTTGGAGGCAGGAGCAAAAGCTGCGGTCGATCCGCTGTAGAACATGTCCGTTTGGCTTGTAAGACTATTATCCCATTCTCATGAATCGATCATTAGGGTGAGTATGTCAAGTCTCAAGGAGCTGGCGTCGAAGACATCTGTCGAACGGAAAGGAGTACCTCCGATGCCTCGCCAGGAAGCTGAGCGACTTCTGCGGGTCCTTACGGGATGGACCTTGAAGGATGGCTCGATTGAAAAGGAATTCGAATTCAAGTCATACCTCGCGGGCTTGGATTTTGCGTATTCCGTCGGGAAGATCGCGGAGGAACAAGGTCATCATCCCGACATCGTGATAAAGTGGAGGCGCGTGAGACTAATACTGTCCACGCATTCGACTAAAGGGCTGAGCGAAAATGACTTCATCGTAGCCGCAAAGTCCGAACTCAGATACCGAGAATCAGGCTCTGATTGAGTTGATGCTCGACCCAACACATAGGCTGAAACGGTTGGTTTAGTGCTCAATCAACCTTAGTTCTGAAGAAACCTCTTCTCCACCCGACCGCTGTGACCCCTATTACTCCGGTCAACGCGACTGCCGCTGCCGTCAAAGCGGGGCCTTGTGCGCTCAACCAGCTTGGTTTACTTCAAAGGTTGCGAGAGCTGATGCATCTTGGGCATGTGCTACCTGGCCTTTTGCGATGATCGCATAGGTTCCTATGAGCCCCGCTTTTGGAATCACTTACGCGGATTTGAACACCCCGCCGCCGATGGAAGCATTGGTAAGAGTGACATTTGATCCATCAGGTCTCGTCAACGTCAATTGCAATAGGAGTGTTGTCGAGTTCAGAGGAGACCCGTTGAGGGTTGCCAGCGTGCATATTGTGGCTATGTCTCCAGGAAAGTATAGCATTCCCACATCGGCGGTGATCCCCAGGGTATCGATCCGAGTGACTGTGAAATTTGCGACGGTCGAGATTCCCGTGAATGTGTCATGAGCTTTTACAAGATGAAGTCCAGGTTGCGCATCTGGAATGTTAAAGATGAAGATGAAAGTCCCGTTTGTAGAACTTGCAATACCCAGGAACGCATCCTCAAAGCCCATTTCTACTTGGTAGGAAGGAATCCCCGAGCCTTGCGCCGAGACCTTTGTTCCTATGAGCCCGCTGCTTGGACTAATCCGGATTGGGGGAACCCATAAAGGAACCACCGAACACAACTCCCCCGGATTACCTGAGTAATTGCTCGGGCAGCACAGTCCGAAAGGCTCAATTGTTGGAGATCCGTTCTGAAATAGCCTACGATTCCCCTGCTTGTTCTTGCGCTGAAATCAGATAACCGATTTCGATCACTTACATGGGCCTCGGAGTCGGAGGTTTTCTGGATGCAATCTTCGTCGGCCTATCTTCTCGTCTTCAGAACCTCTTCTACTGCCTTGAGTCTGGTTTCAATCGCCGTTAGTCGGTCAAGTATTTCCTTTAGAATTCGAATGGTTTCGTCGTTTCTCGGGATGTATTGGCTCGAGGGTCTGAGGGGTGACGGCACTGGCTCAATCGGTGTTGGATGTAACGGGTCAAACGGTCGTCTGGGTTCCATTGGGATAGGCTGTAATTCAAGGGATCACTTTGACTCTTTCCTTAATGCCACGTCGAAGAGTAGGTTGCAAACCGCCTTGAAAAGATGGTCTAGCCGAAGTATTTGCGGACCATTTTAACCCCGACGTCGCTGGCGGCCCATTTTTCGCCGTTGAACTTGACTGCTCCTAGCCTCTCCAGATTGGCTAAGTGTTCGCCTAGTTTCTCGGCTGGGAATCCTTTCTCCTTGTGTCCTGGGTAGACGTCACCGAGGGCCTTCGCGACCTCCTTTGCGCTCTTCGGGGTTTCGCATATCCTAACAATCTGAATGTTCACTTCTGTAGTGGTGAGGATCCGGAAGATTTCCTCTTCTGAGAGGCGGGGTTTTGTCAAGCTGAAGCTAACGGCTCCCGACGCTTGCGATGGACCGGTCTTCGGCCCGTGTCTCCTGCGGCGGATAATTCTGTAGCTAATTAAACCCCAGGTTGCCGCAAGCAACGACCAGAGAAATGTCGGGTTACCTAAGAGCCCGACAATATCTTCGAATTGTAAGGTCATTATCATTGCTCTATCTCACTCTGTGGAGGGCTGCCATTTCTATTCCCGCTGGACCCACTCGATACGCGTAGACTTTCATGTCTCCAAGTGCGCCTGGCATTTTCAACACTCGCATCTTTCTCGCATAATCCTCACTCCCGAAGGGTTCGGTTGACAAGTCAACGACACCATCACTCAGGTGCTGAACAGTATTCTCAATATGCTCAGTGTGAATCCCTTTAGAAGCCAGCAATAATGCAAGTCCTCCAGTAGAGCGGACGTGATTCTGCAAGATCTTCAGAGTCTGCTCCACCGCCGGAAAAGGCGCTGAACGGATAATATCGCTCAGGCTGTCAATCACGATCGTCGTTGTTCCAAGAGGCGTGATGACTCGTGGAAACTCCTTGGCCAGCAGGTTGGCTGGGCCAATGTCCCATGAGACTTCGCCTGAGACCTTCTCTCTTTTCATGCTAAAGCTGTCGATGAACCACATCTTCCTCTTCTCGAAATAACTGTCAAGGTTCCAGCCGAATACTGCCATCTCGCCAACAACGTCTTCCCACGAGCGTCCTGTTGTGAAGTAGACTGCTGGCCTGCCTTCCCTTAGGCCTTGGTAGAGTATCTGTTCGGCACAGGTGGTCATCCCGGTATCTGCTTCGCCAAGAAATGTGATTATGCTGCCTGAGGGTAGGCCGCCGATCGACTCGTCGAAAGCTCCAATTCCGCTTCTAATATTCGCCATTTTCCATCTCTACGCCTATTGTTGTCCCTGCTGGTTCTGTCCGTTCGGGTACTGGTCCCTGTACCCTTCTTGGTATCCTGCTTGGTCGGAGGCAGGTTGCTCCACTTGAACTCCTTGTTCCACTACCCCTGCCCCTTGGGATACTGGGACGTTACCTGCAACGACTTCTTCGTTGGTGCTACCGCCGGCTTCGGCGCTTTCTCCCGTTATTGCTGTGGAGGCGCCTGCCGTGGCTGACACTTCGAACTCCGACTGGGCCTTTGATGACGATGCCGTCGGGTCCTATGGCGAAGGCGTAGTCGTTTAGGCTGTGGCTTGTTCCACGCATCTTCCTGACGAACAGCTTACGTAATGGCGAGCTCTGTTTGACGAGCGACAAGACCATGACTCCAGTTGCGAGAAATTCTTCGATACCATATCGGCTGATCAGTCCGGAGCCTTCGACGATTTCCGTGGTCATCAGTGTGGTGCATCCGACGTCTTTCAGGAGGAGTCCGACCTCGAGGAAGATCTCCCGTAGAGTGTTCAGGTCGGTGACTCGGAAGCCGAATCCTGGCAGCGAGTCAACGACTAGTCTTGTTGCTCCTAGCTGTTCGACTAGTATCTTGACTTCTGATAGTTTTGAGCGGAGGTTGTAGAGGATTGACTGGAGGCTTTCTTGTTCGGTGACTTCTGATTCGACGCGCTGGTAGACCGCGTCTACCATGCCGATTTTCTTTTCGTTTTCTAGCTTCTTGAAGTCCCATCCGAAGCGCAGCATGTTCGCCTTGAACTCGGACGGCGGTTCCTCAGTGCTGACGTAGACTCCTGGTTCGCCGAACTTTGTCGCTCCTTTGTAGAGGTATTGTCCGCAGCATATTGTCTTTCCACAGCCCGCTCCTCCTGCTAGGAGGACTCGGGCACCTTTGGGGAAGCCGCCTTCGAGAACGTGGTCCAGGCCTGGGATCCCAGTATGGACCCTTTCGATCGCAGTTTCCATAATGGACCAAGGCTAGGGCGGTCAGAAGCTACCATAAGCCTACAGTAACCCTGCGGCCAATCCACAGGTTACACCACCGATCGTTTTAGCGGATTAAATGCTATTCTTGAATCATGTCGGTACACCTGTTTAGGCGCGAGCGGTTTGGTGGGGGGAGTGTTCCCCTCAACCACTCTTGCGTCGCGAGAGTCAATCGCTAAGACCCCCCCTCCCGTGGAGAATATTTGCTGTCTGGCAGTGATTATGGGCGAGACAAGCAATTCAGGGCACAATCCATGCTTCGATCGCATGGCGTTTTAACGAGTCGTCAAGAACGGTTTGCTATGCAGTTAAGGGGACGGCTTCCAGAATCGATATCAGGGCTAATAATAGGCGATTTCCCATTATCTCTATCCCGGAAGCGAAGCACGCAAGGAGCCTCGTTATGATCCATAATCGGCCCTGATCACGGATCCAACCATGGGACTTTCTGTGACGGTCCACTTTTCACTCTGACCCCCTGAGATAGGACGGATATCGAAAACCGTGGCTCCTCTAGGTCTACCCTGACACCCCAGACTTGCAATTATCCGCACCAGACAACTAGCCATCTGGAAAGGATTTCGATCCGTAGGCAACCTCATACAGCATAAGAGGTGGCACTTGAGCTCTCAGAAAATATCGGGTCCCACGTCCTCGAACGCTAGACACTATCAATTGTCAAACACGTCAATAGTAACCCAGCGGAATTATCGTCGAACCACCATTCGTGCCATAGAAACGGGTATTATCCCGCAATGGTTCCCCAAAGGGTTTTTAGCATAAGGACTGGGGCTCCTCGAAGCTTCCGGTGAAAAGCGAATGCCAGAACGAGGATACTCAGTTACGGGCTTGGACCCAGACCGTACTGTGAAGTGTTCTGGCCGCGAACTCCGAATATCCCCCAAAGCATCCGTGGAGCTATGTCGCACAATCAGAGGAATGAAACTCCCTGACGCAAAGAGGCTTCTCGAACGCGTTATCGAATTGAAACAGGCAGTCGCCTACCGTCGGTTTCACAAAGAAGTCCCACATCGGCGACAGCTGAACGAGCATTTCTACGCAGGCCGTTTCCCGCAGAAAGCCGCCGGCAGACTCTTCAAGCTCCTAGAAGAGTTGGAAGCAAATGCCGAGTATAGGAATCTCGACACGGAAAGGCTCAAGATAATTCACGCCGCGGCGCAACGCGGAACCAAGATTCCAAAGCGGAATCCGAGAGCCTTCGGTCGATCGGATCTTTTGCAGGGAACTATGACGCATATCGAACTTGTCGGCTACGAGCTGGAATAACCCTTGTCGGTTACCAAGTATTTTGTCAAAGATGTTTCTCGACGCCTCGAAATTGATGAGCACCTCGCGCTAGAGCTGAAACGCGCTGGATACAGTCATGTCGAGCTCACAAAGAGTCCCGTGGGCACGAGAGTCGTCATCTACGCCGCGAAACCAGGAATGGTTATTGGCCGAAGAGGCCAGAGCATTAGAGACCTAACAAAGGTGTTGGAGGAAAAATTCCATATTGAAAATCCCCAGCTTTCTGTTGCGAACATCGAGGTGCCGGAGCAAGATCCCAAGGTTGTTGCGTCTCAGGTTTCTCAGGCCCTCCAGAGAGGAGTCCACTTCCGTCGAGCCGCATACTGGGCCATTCAGAGAGTGATGGAGTCGCAAGCCCTCGGCGTCGAGATTACCATCCGCGGAAAACTCACAACAGAACGATCACGATTCGAGAAATTCAAGGCCGGCTATCTTCCCCGAGTCGGAGATCCCGTGTTGAAGAGCGTGAAGACCGCAGTGGCTGATGTTCAGTTGAAGCAAGGCCTTTTCGGAATCAACGTCCGCATTCTACCGCCACAAATAGACTACATCGACAAGCCGATCATGCTAACCCCGCCCGCAGAGACCACGCCTCAACCGGCCGTCCCTGCGAAAGAAGTTGAACCACTGGCCCCGTCTGAGGAGGTGGTCGAGGTAGAGACTACAGCTGGAGATGTTGCGGTTGTGGTAGAGGACAAGGAGGAAGAGGAAACTGGCGATTCTGAGAAAGCGTGAGCTCAACCAGATGCTCCCCGAAGAGCGACGGAAGAAAGTCACAGAACTGCGAGCAGAACTGACTAATATCCGAACATCCGTAAAGTCGGGTGGAACAGTGGACAATCCGGCACGAATACGCGAGCTCCGCAAGACAATCGCCCGCTTGTTAACAGCCGACAACCTACCTACGAAACCAACACCGGAGTCCGCGTAGACCATGATTACACCGCAGAATATTACGGCTCACGAATGGATCGGACTCAGGGTCAAGGTATCAAGATCCACAGACCCTACCATCCAAGGCTTGGAAGGAGTAGTCCGAGACGAGACCATGAACACGTTCACGATAGAAGCCAACGGAAAACTCAGACAGGTCCAGAAACAAAAAACAACTTTTCAAGCAGAGTTGTCGATCGAAAAGGTCGAAGTCGACGGGGCTCTCATACGTTTCCGTCCGGAGGATAGAGTGAAGAAGGGGCTGCGGAAATGGTAGTCCGAAACACGGGTCTCGACGTAAAGCCACCGAAGACAGGATGCAACGATCCCCTCTGCCCATTCCACGGACATCTCTCGGTTAGAGGAAGGGTTTTCGAGGGAACAGTAGCTGGCTCCCGATCTCCCAAAACCGTCTCAGTCGAACGAGCATACCTGCACTACTACACAAAGTACAGTAGGTATGAGAGGCGGAGAAGCAAGACTCTCGCGCACAACCCACCATGCATCTCCGCTGCAGAAGGCGACAGAGTTACGATCGCCGAGTGCAGGCCTCTAAGCAAAGAGGTCACCTTTGTTGTCGTTGAGAAGACAGGAAGCGCAGTCTAATGCCCGCGCCGAAGACCCGAGCCGTCAGCGCCCGAGGCATGATAGAATATCGGCCCAAAGTCGCACGGGGTCTGCCGGTCGGCTCTCGGATGACATGCGCTGACAACACTGGCGCTAAGGAATTGAAGCTCATCAACGTCCGCGGCTATCACGGCCGACTGCGACGTGTCCCAGCGGCCTGCGTTGGAGACATGGTCATGATAACAGTCATGAAAGGCTCGCCCAGCCTTCGGAAGCAAGTCTTTCCCGCCGTTGTCGTAAGACAGGCCAGAGCCATTCGAAGACCCGATGGAACACGTCTAAGCTTCGAGGACAACGCCGCGGTGATCATGACCCCTGAAGGCGAGCTCAAAGGCACGGAGATCCGTGGACCAGTGGCGAAGGAGGCTGCTGAGCGATGGCCGAGGGTGGCGAACTTAGCGAGCACGGTGATCTAGAATGGTTTCCTCCAAGCCGTCCAAGCAAAGGAAGATGTTCTTCAATGCACCCCAACATCGTAGACGACGTATGCTCGCGGCCCGGCTCTCGGACGATCTCACTAAGAACCACAAGGTCCGACGTCTCCCTGTAAGAACCGGAGACAGCGTCCGGGTGATGAGAGGAGACTTCGCAGGGCTAGAAGGAAAAGTCCAGCGCGTAGACTATTCTAATGGTCGAATCTTCGTCGAGGGAATGGCTCGAGAGAAAGCCGCCGGCGTCTCGTCCCAGCTGCCCATACATGTTACGAAGGTCCGGATAACCAACCTCAACCTTTCAGACAAGTGGCGGAGCGGTTTATTGTCTGAGAGAGGAAAAGCCAGGGAGGAATGAGAGATGGCTAGAAAATTCGGCCCCAGACAGCTAAAGCGAGAACCTTCACCAGGCTTCTGGCCAATACACCGGAAAGAGTATACTTGGGCACCCCGGACAAGACCAGGACCTCACGCGCGCGAAAAAAGCCTACCGCTAGTCGTAATCGTCCGTGAATCACTGGGGCTTGCAAATATTGCCAAGGAGGCAATCAGGATCATAAACGCAGGCAAGGTCAAGGTTGATGGTGTTGTCCGACGTGATCGCCGCTTCCCGGTTGGGCTGATGGATATCGTCCAGATCGAAGGCGTCCCACAAGTCTACAGGGCACTACCCAAGCCGAACAGAGGACTCGTACTTTTGCCAGCACAGGACAGGGAGGCTGCCTACAAGATCTGCAAGATAGTTGGAAAACAGAACGTGCCAGGCGGCAAGCTACAGTACAGTCTTCACGATGGCAGAACCTTGCTCACCGCTGCAAAAGACGCAAGACCGGGCGAAGAACTCGCAGTAGGAGGCGCAATCCAGTTGAGCTTCCCAGCACAAAAAATTGTAAAGTACGTTCCCTTCCAGGTCGGTGCTCTCGGACTCGTCATCGACGGACGAAACCAAGGATACTACGGAAAAATCACCTCCATCACCCCGGGAACATATGCGCGCCGGAAAATTGTGAGAATTGAAACAGGCGCCGAGGGCTTTGAAACCCCCGCCGAATACGTCATACCTGTCGGAACTGAATCGCCACTAGTGACGTTGGAGAAGTGATTGCAATGCAAACAACTGAGACTGTAGCCAAGACAAATCCGCTGTTGAACATAAGGATCGAGAAAGTGACCATCAACATTGCCACCGGAAAATCAGGTGAGCCATTGGAGAAAGCTAAGAAGGTCCTCAACCAGCTGACCAACAAGACTCCTACTACGAAGCTTGCGAAGAAGGCGATCAAGGACTGGGGAATCCGCAAAGGCGAACCCATTGCTACAGTCGTTACACTTCGGCGCGAAGACGCCAGCCAATTCCTAACCCGCGCCTTGGACGCGGTCTCGAACAAGGTGAACGATTCCTGTTTCGATGACTATGGTAATTTTTCGTTTGGAATCAAGGAACACATCGAAATACCCGGTACCAGGTATGTTCCAGAGCTCGGCATCTTTGGCGCTACTGTCCATGTTACTCTCGAAAGGCCGGGTTATCGGTTGAGACGTCGTTCTATACGTCCCGCGAAGATCGGGAAGAATCATTATGTCTCGAAAAAGGATGCGATCCAGTTCATCCAGGAAAACTTTCGTACCCAGGTAGGAAGCTGACAACCAGATGGCCAAGATAAAACCGAGAAAAGTGCGAAAATATGGAAAAGGGGCTAGACCATGCAAACGCTGCGGGCAGTACGGCCCAATAGTGAGAAAGTACGGGCTGAACTTCTGCAGACAGTGCTTTAGGGAAGTCGCCGTAGGCCTCGGATTCAAAAAGTACATGTGATCACGCAATGGAACCAATCTCAAACATGTTCTCAGCCATACTGAACAACGAGCGGAGGCACAAACACGACTGCATCGTCTACCCAGCCTCGAAGCTTATGGGACAGGTTCTTCGAGTGATGCAGAAATACGGCTACGTAGGCGAGTTCGAGTTCGTAGACGACGGCCGCGGCGGAAAGTTCAAGATCCAACTCCTAGGCAGAGTCAACAACTGCGGCAGCGTCCGGCCAAGATTCTCCTCAACCGTACCAGAATTCGAGAAATGGGGCAAACGGTACCTTCCCTCCAGAGATGTCGGAATACTCATAGTAACAACGCCTAAGGGCGTTGTCGCACACAAGGAAGCAAGAGAGATGGCATCGGGCGGCCTGCTCCTAGGCTACGTTTACTAGGTGGACAGCATGGCGCGTTTCGAAACTCTTCAACGCACGATTCAGGTTCCCGACGGGGTCACCGTGGGAGTTGACGGGAAAACCGTGAAGGTCAAAGGCCCCCTCGGAACGCTCCAAGAAGATCTATCTCACCTACCTGTAACGATTACTCAGACCGGTCGAGAAGTCCAGGTCTCAGTCACCTGGCCCCGCAAGCGAGAGATTGGAATGCTGGGAACAGCGGCAGCCCATATCCGAAACATGATTAGAGGCGTAACGAAGGGCTACAGGTACAATCTCAGAACTGTATACGCTCACTTCCCGGTCACCGTGAAGGTCGACGAGAAAGCAAGGGTGCTCAAGGTCGAGAATTTTACTGGCGAGAAGACTCCGAGATCCGCCCAGATACTTGACGGGGTGAAGGTCGCTGTCAAGGGAGACGATATCACTGTCGAGGGAATAGACATCAAAGCTGTAAGCCAGACCGCCGCCAACATCCAGAACTCTACAAAGATCAAGAAGAAAGATCTCCGCGTCTTCCTCGATGGCATCTACATCGACACAAAGACTAGTCTCGAGACGCCCGCAGGACCGGCGAAAGTGAAGTAGAATGCCGAACAATAACAAGCCCGCGTTCAACCGCCAGGAAAGCTGGCGATACAAACGGGTAAAGCCCGCGTGGCGACGAGCCCGCGGCGTAACGAGCAAGATAAGAAAGGAAGAAGCAGGTTGGCCTGCAAAGGTCAAGGTCGGATACGGGACAACAGCAGCAACGAGAGGTCTGCACCCGCGAGGCTTACGGGAACGTCTAGTCCATAGGTTGTCAGAGCTTGAAGGACTGGACCCTAAGATCCACATCGTCAGAATCTCCGCCCGGGTCGGAGAAAGAAAGAGACTACCGTTGCTAGCTGAGCTTCGCCAGCGAAACTTCCACATTGCCAATCCAGGCAAGGAAGAGGAGAAACCAGTCACGGCCGAGGAGCCCACCATCTCAGAGGCTCCAGAGTCAGAAGCAACCCAAGGTTCATCGGCAAACGTTGAGGCGGCGGATGCAACAGGAGAAAACAGTGAACCGGAAACGATGGAGGAATCGGCCAAAGACGACGCTGACGAGGAGAGAGACGACAAGTGAGCCTGAAAAACCAGAGACGCCTCGCAGCCAGCCTTCTCGGCTCCGGTGAGAGCAGAATCTGGATAGACCCCGAAGAAACAACCAGGGTTGAGTCCGCGATTACACGTCAGGAAATCAACTCGCTGATCGCTAGCGGCAGGATTCGATTGCTCCAGAAGAAAGGAGTCAGCAGAGGCCGCCACCGATTAAAGTCAGCCCGACGAAAGAAAGCCGGCAGCCGAAAAGGCGGACAAAAGCCAGGCAAGGAAGCCTGGGTCTTGAAGATCAGAGCAATCCGACGACACCTCCGGTTCCTGAGAGACAGGAAACAATTGGCACCCGCCAGCTACAAGCTTCTATTGGGCATGTCGAAAGGAGGGGCGTTCCGAAGCCGTTCCCACATCGATGAGTATGTAAAGGCCCACCAGCTCCAGAGGAAGCGCTAGACGATGGCCGACGGTCCACGATACTCAGTTCCATTCAGGCGCAGACGAGAAGGTAGAACGGACTACAAGCTTCGCCGAGCCCTCGTGCGATCAGGAAAACCGCGAGCGGTTGTTCGGGTCACCAACAAGTATGTTTACGTCCAGATTACTGACGCTGAGCTTCGCGGTGACATCGTGCGAGCATCAGCATCATCCAAGGAGCTTGCAAAGATGGGATGGAAGGGAGCCGCAGGAAACATTCCCTCAGCCTACTTAACGGGGACTTTGGCCGCGCGTCGCGCTCTAGCGAAAGGGGTCAAAGAGGCCGTGCTTGATATCGGCCTGAAATCATCAACCAAGGGCTCCAAGTTGTTTGCCGTCTTGAAGGGTCTCTCGGACGCTGGGCTTGAGGTCCCGCACTCCGACGGTCCAATCCCCGACAAGGGTCGGATTGGCGGAGCTCACATCTCCGAGTATGCAAAGAAACTCTCTGGTGAAACAGAGGTTTACCGGAAAACGTTCAGCGGATATTTGAAACGCGGGCTGAAGCCTGAAGAACTCTCCACCCATTTCGAGCAGGTCCGACAACAGATTCAGTCCGCACCCCTTGAGGCGAAAGCATGAGCCAGAGGCCATACCAAGGAGGCGGTGGGAGACCAGGTCAAGAGGTAGGGTGGGTCCCGAAGACCAAGCTTGGAAAGCTAGTCCAGGCCGGCGAGATCGTCTCAATGGAAGAAATCTTTACTCAAGGAATGAGGATCAAAGAACCAGAGATAGTTGACACGCTCCTGCCGAACATCCAGCAAGAGGTACTAGGGATTGGTTTCGTCCAGAAACAGACTGATGCCGGTGAAAGGTCAAGATTCAGAGCCATAGTCGCCGTCGGAAACGGGGACGGTTATATTGGTGTTGGGGAAGGAAAAGCACGACAGGTCCGCACTGCTATCGACAAGGGGACGATACAGGCGAAGCTGAACGTTGTCCCCGTGCGACGGGGATGTGGAAGCTGGGAATGCCGTTGTGGAAGAGCCCACACTGTACCATTCAGCGTTGTCGGCAAATGTGGAAGCGTAAGAGTGCACGTTCTCCCAAGCCCTAGAGGACTCGGACTCGTGGCAGGGGAGATACCGAAGCAGGTCTTGAGGCTGGCAGGAGTCAAAGACTGCTGGACGCGGACCTACGGCTCCACATCGACTCTTACCTCTTCCGCGTTAGCGGTATTCGATGCCTTGGTGCAGACCTACAACGTAGTTACGCAGCAGGACTGGGTGGCGTAAGATTGCCAGAAGCTGCTAAGCAACCTGTTATCCTTGCGGTGCGCATCCGCGGAACGGCGACCGATAACCCCGACATTAGGAAAACCATGGAGACTTTGAAGATGGAAAGCACCTTCCGTGCCCGGCTCCTGGAAAACAGCCCTTCGACCATGGGCATGTTGCGGGCTGCGAAGAACCTGGTGGCTTGGGGCCAGGTTAACCCAGAGGTTTTGGAAGGGCTGTTGCGGAAGAGAGCAGAGAGAGAAGGGAACAAGGAATTTGACGATGAATTCGCGAAAGTCTTCTTCATGAAAGAGAGCATTGCAGACCTTGCCAAGTCGGTTGTCGCTGGAGAAATAGGCGTCAAGGAACTCTGGCTTGCCGGTGTGAAACCAAGATTCAGACTTCACCCGCCAAGAGGCGGCTTCAAACGAAGCACGAGACGGGCCGCAACTGATGGGGGAGAGCTTGGCTACAGGGGCGAGGACATCAACCGTCTCGTCAAGCGAATGATCTAGACGGCCTTTCCTTGGTAGCACAAAATCCAATATAGTTCCCGGAATATTCTCGACTAGTCTACCATGGCTCACAGCAGAGACTCAACCAGAAAGAAACGCACCCGCCGGTCAGGGTGGTGGTTTGACATCTTCGAAGAGATGGACCGCATGGACCGGTTGATGGACGAGATGATGCGTAAGGCAATAGAGATGCCGAAGGCGAGCGAGGGGCCACAACCTTTCGTCTACGGGTTCTCAATGTCCGTCGGAGAAGATGGGAAACCGGTAATTCGAGAGTTTGGGAACGTGGAGCCGAGTTCTCGAGGTCCTCTTGTGAAAGAGGAGAGGGAGCCACTAGTAGATGTCTTGCAAGAGGGAAACGAAGTGGTTGTTGTGACAGAACTGCCAGGGGTGGAGAAGGACGATATCAAGCTAGAATCCACAGACAGAGCCTTGAAGATAGCAGTAGAAGCAGCGAAGAGACGTTACTTCAAAGAAATGGAACTGCCACATCTCGTTGATCCAAGAACGGCCAAAGCCACTTACAAGAACGGAGTACTAGAAGTCAGGTTCACGAAGAGCGACGAGAAAAGACCCACAAGGTCAATCCAAGTAGAATGAGTCAACGCGGGATTTACCCGCTGAGAGACTCCAGTCGTACGTTAAGTTGTCTGAATCATACCTCCACATTTTCCGAAGGATGACTTACAATCTGTGAGAGATCATCTATGAGACGCCTTGTCAAAGCGTGATATTATCTTACATGCCGCGAGCCGAACTTGCCATCTCTCACTCCGCCTCGAATTGTTCTCGACAAACGGAACGGTTTGAATCCCGGATTCTCGATCGTGCCTGACAATAGGCGTCAACGTCGTTACCTGCCGCTTCGCAACCTCAGGAGGCGAAAGTAGCCGCACAGTGATTCTCCACCTCCGTCGAGGCCTAGAAAGGATGCGGTGTAAGGGGGGTTTTTCGCTTTCTACACTCGAAGTCCATAGTATTCATTATAAGTCGTTTCCTCGTTGATTACCCCAAGGCCCTAAATCGCACTTTGATAAAGAAAGGCGTCATCACAGCGGCTGGACTGGGAACACGTCTATTATCGGTCACAAAGGCTCAACCGAAGGAGATGCTTCCGGTTTTTGCTAAATGCAGAGATGGTAGCGTTTGCATGAAACCGATCGTACAGCTGGTCTTCGAAGATCTATATAACACGGGTATACGGGACTTTTGTTTTGTTGTCGGGCGAGGACAGCGAACGATTCGAGAACACTTTACTCCGGACTTTTCCTACCTGTCTATTCTCGACAAGAGAGGAAAGAATGGACTGGCGAAGGAACTAGAGGCCTTCTATGAAATGGTAAAACGCTCCAAAATTGTATGGGTGAACCAGCCTGAGCCCAAGGGCTTCGGGGAAGCTGTCATGAGGACGGAGGAGTTTGTTCGAGGTGAAAGCTTCCTCATACACGCCGGCGACAACTTCTTCGTCTCAAAGAGCCGCGACCACCTGAAACGCCTGTTGGATGCTGCCAACTCGCTCCATCCTGATGCCGTATTTCTTGTCCAAGAGGTGAAAGATCCCAAAAGCTACGGAGTGGTTGAGGCCACGGGTGGAACGAATGGGTTGGTTCATGTGAAACGCCTGATAGAGAAGCCTCAATCACCAGCGTCAAATCTGGCAATAATGCCGGGCTATGTATTTCAGCCAAGAATCTTCGATGTTTTGAAAGAGACAAAGCCCGGGTATGGTGGGGAACTCCAGTTGACAGACGGCATTCAGGGAATGGTAGACCTTGGCCTAGCGGTCTATGGAATACTTGTTGACTCCGATTCCGTCCGACTTGACGTTGGCTCGCCTGACTTGTTCATGGAAGCGCAGGCCGTATCCTACAGATGGGCCTCCGAAAATAAGATGCCCGTTGAACAAGTTCAATCGCATGCCTTTCAGATTTCGAAGACCGCATAGATCTCACATCAGCTTGTCGACCCATACTCTTGGCGCTTTTCTAGTGATTTCCAAAGGCAGCGTGTAGGAAGGCTCTTGGGGTCCGAGATCTCTAGCCCACTTGACCATCTTAGAAAGTCCCTGCTTCAAAGTGTGGGTGGTCTTATAGTCTAACACATCCATAGACTTACGAACAGTACAATATGCCTGGTTGACCTCACCAGGACGGGCATCCTCGTACATAGGCCTCAATCCAGAACCCATAATATCCAAGAGCCCTTGACAGGCGTCGTTGATCGACGTGACCTCGTCACTTCCAACATTGATGATCTGCCCGTTCGCTTTTTCATGGAAAGCAGCATTTGCGATGGCTGGGGTAACGTCCTCGACATAAGAAAACGCTCGGGTCTGGTTTCCCCTACCGTATATTAGTGGAGGTTTGTTCCTTAGGATTCTGTTTATCCAAATACCTAGAACGTTCCGGTATGGGTCAGCGGTATTTTGTCGTGGACCATACACATTGTGGGGGCGTAGAATCGTGTAATGCAATCCATACGTTCGTGCGAAAATCTCCAACATCGTCTCGCAGTAGGCCTTTGCAGCTCCGTAAGGGTCCTCAGGCTCTCGAGGAAGGTCCTCCCGGAACGGCGGTTTCTGCGCGCCATAAACTGCCATGGACGAGGTAAAGACGAAACTTTCAACCCCGTTATTGATAGCCTCCACCAGAAGGTTGTTCATCGGGACAATATTGATCTCGTTTATTGCCACAGGCGAGAAGAACGACTGTCCTTCAGCGGCATATGCAGCAAGGTGAAAAATCACGTCGACCCCTTTTACAACTTCGCTGACTCGGTCCCTGATTCTCATATCCGCCTTGACGAACTTGCAATCTCTGTTGACATTTCTTTCGCTTCCACCAAGAAGATTGTCAGCACTCACTACTTGATGCCCTCTCTTGAGAAGCTCGTCAACCAGCCAGGATCCCATGAACCCAGCTCCCCCTGTCACAAGTGCTGTCCTTGTTTCCATTCCTGCGCTCTCCCGATCATTCGGGTTGAATCAGTAGAAGTTTATACATTTCTAGCTAGTTTCCGACAGTCGCGGAGATAATCCATGATCAGCAGCGAGAGGATTGAACTGCCCTGCCTATCTTGGTCGATTTCCAGAAACCCTAGCGACGACCTGAAAACAGAGGCCCGATTTCCTTGATGGGAACCCTTTAGTCTAGTCGAGTGCCTTCTTCTTGGCTCGGAAATGAGTTCGAAATACGGAGAAGACCGCGACTCCAGTCGTGGCTACAGAGATGATCGCCGAGCCCCACGTCAGAATTGGCCCCACACTATCTAGAGATACCAACGGGGTAGAGGGGAAACTGATTACTTCAACCGGATTTCTGGACTTCGTGTTGTCAGACGGGTTCGCGTCGAGAGGAAGATCACTTGCGGTTGCTGTGAGAACGTATTTGCCGGGCTGGACTCCCTTATCGAGGAGTACTCCGGTACTCCAGGAAAAACTCAACACGCGATCATATGGAGTAGCGCATCCGCAAAATCCCGTGACGGTTTGAGACGCGATTAGCGTATTGTTAAATGAAAGTGTGACGGTGAAACTTCTCTCCACCACGTTTCCCAAGTTCTGAATTGTAACGTCGATCGAGGTTGTCTCTCCCTGAATCACGGATGGCGATGTCTCGACGCTGGTTACAACAATATCGTGGACGACCAACGGATAGCGGTCCTTTTGGCCTGTCTGCAAGACGTAAGGAATGTCACCGATACCGTCCGGACCGGTACAAACATTCTGGCCTGGACCACTACAGTTGTCCTGCGCCTGGAAATAGTACTTGTAATCTGCCCAATAGTTCCCCCCTGACGGGTACCCATTGTCCCACGTGTCGTTTGTCCCACCTACTTGTTGAGCGTTTGGGTAATTGTTGATGAACCTGTTATGATACACAAGCGTCCTATTGGAAGAGTCAAGCAAGAATCCAAAATGCTCGCTGTGAGAAATCGTGTTGTTGACGATTGTGAGATCCGCTGAGCTGTAGATTTGCATGGTAAGACTGGCAATGCCAGCGCTGCCGGAGAGGATGTTGCCCGTGATGGTGATGTTATTAGAGGACCCGATGACGAGTTCGTTCCTCCAGTTGTTTGAAATGTTGTTGTTCCTAAGGACTATGTTTTTAGAAAAGCCGATGCCGAGTCCGCCGGCGGATCCAAAGTTGGCGCCGATGGAATTGCCGAATATTTGATTATTCAACATAGTAATATTGCTGGACGAGCTAATAGCAATGCCTGAGTAGCCGAAAGAGCATTTGGAATTCTCAACTCTACCATTAGCAATATTGGTCAAGACGATGCCATAGTGGCTGTATTGAACGGCGTGGATGTAGACGCTGCGTATGATAAAATAGGCGTTGGAGTTTTGAATCTCTATTCCATTTGCGGTCGTAGAGTTGATCTCCCAACCGTCAATGACGTAGGGGGCAGAAGTGGTTCCCGAACCGCTTGTCACGCCGTTAGCCGCCGTGAAACCGCTGTTGCCAGAAATGAGTATGGGTGCATGTGGTTGGTAGGAAGATGCGGCCCTAAGGAACGGAATAGGCCATGCGAACAATGAGACAACAACGAGCATTACCCGCACACCTACCCATGTCATCCTCCAGTAGCTCCTCGGACTCAGCGCATCAGGAAAATGGCTTTTGGTTGTAAAGGCGCTCACAGGGGGTCCTATGACTGACACTATCCATAGAGTTTCTGATAAGTTTTGAGTATACCATGCCAAAAGGCAAAATCCTGCCTCATGTTGTCTAGCAAAGCATAAACAAGGATTCGGTGATGGAGTCGGGCACGGATCGAGCCGACCTTGAGGGTGAAATTGAAACCATACCCGGCCAAACAGCTGCTTTTCGTCTCTCGTAATTAACGAGGCATAGTCTTGACAGAAGGATTTCAAGATCGATCGAGGCTCACCGCGGCTGGCGGCATGAGCGGTGCCGTTGCGGGTCTCGCCATGCTCATAGTCGTCGCCCTGTATCCTTTCGTTGTTCCTCTCCAGTTCGATCCAGCGGCGAACCTTCTCAGGAACCTGGCAAGTTTTCAAAGTCAGTCAATATTCAGATTTGTGTTTTGGGCGTTGGCGATCGTTGCAATCTTGACGATAACGACTTTCCTCGGGCTCTATCGAATATTACACTCCCGACACCCAGGGTCTTCCCTATCTGGAGCAGTCATCGCGATCGTTTCGTCTGCCATGACCTCCATTTCGATGATTATCTATGCTACAACTCTGCCTGATTTGGCGGCAGCCTACGCCTCTGTTGCTGATCAAGACCTTCTAAGAGCAATCGAGTTCCAAGTTAGCGCATTCAACGTTCTTGCTATTGCCATTGCGTCAGTTGCATCTCTCCTCCTCGGTGTCTCTCTCGTTCTTTGGAGCCAGGCTATGAGTGGTGGACTCAGCCAATTCAAGATACTGACCCTTCTACTAGGTCTCTTCGCTCTCGTTACTGTCTTGTCTCTCGCGCTGGAATTCATGCTACCATGGTTAGTCCTCACGGCCTTTGAGGGAGTCTGGCTTGTGGTAATAGGTGTGAAAATGGCAATTCTAAGTCAACCGCGGGCTGCGATCTGATCCTTTCCCTCGCGAATTCGGGACGTCCCCTTCCCCGAGCATTCGCCCGACACGGGCGTCAATCAAGTGTATTGAATAGTGATTCATATCCACGAATAATGTCCACCCAGTTGTACGCTTCCCTTATACGGGCCGGACCCCCCAGGCGAGCCTTCGCCCGAAGAGTCATCAGCTCTGGGTCGGCGGTGTCAATCGCTTTGGCTATTGAAGCCGGTTCGGGATGAAAATAGAATGCGGGTAGCTCCCCGCCGTTTCCAATCACCTCTCTGTTGAACTCAATATCAGTTCCGATTACAACGTTGCCGGCGCTGAGTGCTTCCAGAAGAGATGGATTTGTGCCTCCTACCATGTGTCCGTGAAGATAGGCCGCACAATGCCATCGAAGCATAGTCTTGATCGTTGAATCATAGACCGCGCCCGCGAGAACAACTCTGTCGTCTCTCCCTACCAGTTCTTTCAGGCGTGAGAGATATTCAGGCGATATGCAAGGGCCGACCAGGAGAAGCTTTCGAGTTGTCCGGCTTAACGCGAAGCCTCGGATAATCTTGTCGATATTGTTGTCAGGTTCCATCCTGGCAAGGACGAGGTAGTAGTTGTCTGGTCTCAACAGAGAGGAGAGACTCGGTTGCCACTTCTCCAGAAGGCTCGGGTCCCATGGAGGCGGATGGGAAATCGGTTCTGTTCCATACGCAAGGAAGACTGGAGTCTTGCCATAAGTTCGCTCGACGTATTGGGCAACGCACCTAGAATCGGCGACAATCACATTGGCAGCGGAAAGGCCAAATCGCTCACTCAGTCTAAGGAGGAAACGCGAGATTCGACCGAACTTAGGCCGCTTCCACTCCATCCCGTCGGAATTGACCACTAAGGTCTTCCGCAGGAATCTTGCGATCCAGAAGAAGAAACCGGCCCCGTACCCGAGCATGTAGATGGCATCCACTCTCGTTCCAACCGCTAGTAAGGAACGAACGTCATAGAAAATCTCAGAAAGAGGACGAAGCGAGTTTCTTACTGAGAAATAGACTAGCTCAATTCCTTGATAATTATCGGGGCGCATGCGGGAGAAGCTGTCAGTTTCACACGCAGCCACGACTCTGAATCCCGCCCTCCTAAGACCTACCGCTATTGTTTCGGCGGCAGTTTCAAACCCTCCATAGCGGGCTGGTATCCCTCGCGTTCCAAGTATCCCAATCGATCTTACTTTTGCCAAGAATTCTCCAACTTTCGTCTGTACATGATGAACCACGCTGGAGCGTGGTTTTTAGCAGTCGAGAAAGCACTCCGGGTCAAAGAGCAATTGCCGGACCAATCTCTCGACTTGTCACGAAACAACAGCCGAGAGTATTCCCATCCGTCGATATTTGTAAGTTCGCAAGTTACGACCACTTGATGTGCACTCAACAAGGTTTCGATGCAAATATGGCGCTGGTGCCTGACCGGAATATTGGGGCTGGGCCGAAACAAGGGCTCGACGAAAAGAGCGGAATCTGAATGGTGTGCGCAACCGCATAAGTAAGGTTGTACTGCCGAATGATAAAGGGCACTCTCCAATCACTTGGATTCATGTACAGTGCTCCCATGTCATTGTAGATTTGGATGTAGTTTTCGGGGGCGACGGTGGCCGCGAAATCCACGCGATAAATGAAGTGAAGTTTCATCGAATAGACCTGTATCCACGTAGCGGTTTGGTCTAAATCCACGTCATTTGCAATAACTGCGGTGGCTGGGGCGTTGGTTGCGAGCCACAACCCGATTTGTTTGTCGTCTTGATAGAAAACCTCAGCTTGGTGATAGCGAGGCGGCAACGAAAACGCATCCCGTGTCCCTTCAAGAGCTGGTGCCACTAGCCCTACAATCTGAACCGCAATGATTGCAACTAGCAAAAACGACACACCCAATCGAACTCTATTGCGGCGGACCCACTCAAGCCTTTGTGGTCTAGCTGTTTCGTGGAAAGCACGCATTGCGTTCACGACAAAACATGCGAAAACGGCTCCAAGAATCGAGAAGGGCTCCGTCAACCTCCAAAGATATCGTCCAGGGTCGGGTATGGGAATACCAATTACAAGGGCGTTCGCTAGGAAAATCAGGGCCGTCGTCCAGCCGAGCAGAAGCATGAAGATGAACTTTCTACGAGGCAGGATCACAAGTAGACCAGCCATTCCAAGCAATCCAAGGGTAACGCCGGGAATAACCGGGTCATCGTAAAATGCGGGAACGTAAGGCCTCCAGTTTCCGGTCAAAAGCTGGGAGCCCGCGCTGGCGGTGAAGTAAGTAGATGTTCCTGCATAAACGAGTGCTACCAACACCATTACGGCCCAGAAGATGAGGCGAGCACGACCCGCAAATATGGATCGCAGAGTATCAACTAGTTCTGAGCGAGATCGAAGGTAGGAAAACACAATCACGAACATGACTACCGTTGGGAGAATGACTGTTGCCAACTGATGATACGCAATGACCGATACGGTTGTGAGACCCAGCGCAAAGGAAAAGGACGACGAGTTTCGTACTCGAAGAATAGAATAGAGGGTCGATGTAACAAGGAGATACCCTGCGATGTCGGGGAGGTTGCCTCTTTCAATATATCCACCTGGCTGATAGGCACTCCCATACAATATCAAAGCCAAGACTGCTACCCATTTCGATCCGGTGACTCTATGGGCGAAGAGAAATATTCCCACCCATATTCCGATAGAGCCAATCAACGTCGGTATCCACGAGTACTCTTCTATAGGGATCCCTGCTAGAACGAAGAATTGGGCCATCATTAGATGGGCACCATAAGTGAATTTGACCGCCTGGTCTAGAGGCTCCACGGAGAGGTAGTTGGGTAGCCTGCCCGAAGCGATGATGGTCTTTGCCCAAAAGACGTGTTCACCCATGTCTATTGCGTGAGTTCCAATCGCGGAATACCAATTGAACACCGTGATCGCAATAGCTATCGAAACGCAGAACAGGAACTTGAAGGGCGCTTTCCTCGCAAAGTCTAAGAGAGTTTGCGAAAAACTTCTCTGCTTAGAAGCAGAGGTCAACATCTTACGAATTATTGAAATGGCCGCGATAGTGCCAACAAGAATGTAAGCGGCAAGAACCGTAACCGTGTTTATGCCAATAGTAGTACCTAACGCAAACCCAATGGCGAGAACCAATGCAAAGCTGAGCGAAATTGCGTAGAATATGGTCTCCGCAAGATTCGCAAATCTAAGGCGGAAGACGTAAGCAAAACCGAGACCGGGGAGGAAGAAGAGAATGATTATCGAAGGAATTGTTAGGATGTAGTCCGACACGAATCAGTTTCCCTGACTTAAGGTCGGGCAATCTTGCTTTTTCTGAGCCATCGGATCAGTCTGCTTCTTGGGCTCAGTGCCACGGCCAGAATACCCGTACTAAGCGCGATAGAGGAGGCGCCGAGTCCAAACAATGAGATGGGCATTCCTATTATCCAGAGAAGCACAAAGACCGCTATCAGCGTTCCCGATGCGACCGACCAACCGATTGTAGAGACTCTCCCTAGACTGCGATACTTTGCCCGGGCAATTGACCATATTACCCGCATAATATGACTCGCAGGATTCAGGGTGGAAGTGTCCCCGCCATATGTAACGGCCACGTTTCGTTCTTTGATCCTGAAACCCTGTCTAGCCAAATTGATGAGTATCTCAGAATCCACTCCCATTCCGTTCTCTATTATCGAAATGCTGGGAATAACTTTCGAGGAATATGCCCTAAATCCGCTCTGGGTGTCCCGAACTCTGGTTCCGGCGCTCCAGTTCGTCATCAAGCTTAGAAGAGAATTCCCAATCTCCCGGTAGAACGGAATACGGTTTCTCCCATTGAACCTGCAACCTATCACAACGTCTGCGGTCCCCTCCATTACTGGCGCGACCAGTAATGGAACGTCAGACGGGTCGTGTTGCCCGTCTCCGTCCAAGGTCACGATAACGTCGGGATCAAATTCTGAAGCTTCTTGTAACAATGTCTTGAGAGCCGCCCCTTTTCCCCGGTTCCTAATGTGAGACGCCACGATGGCACCACTCTTAGTCGCCTCGAGAGACGTCTTGTCAATCGAACCATCGTCGCACACGACGACATGGGAACAGAATTCCTTGGAACGTGAAACAATTCTCCCGATCGTCCCTTCTTCATTGAACGCTGGGATGCATATGACGACGTTGGGGCCTGGTTTCGTTGGCAGAATCTCGGTCTCGTTCAGACCTACTGAGGCGATTGAGGTCATGTCTTCTGGCCTTCACGACGCAGGCCCAAAGATTGAAGGATCCGGACCTCAGCATCTATCACAAGTGACCGCCAAGTAAAGACTCTCCGAGATGCACCAATCCCGACTCTTCTTTTCTTTGATGTAGGCACTGACGTTGGGACGGGAGACAGCTTCATTTGAACCGGCGCGAGGCTAAACGTCACAAAAAGGTTTTGCTCCAATCTCGACTGGTCGTCCGACTCCAGGGGTCGGCTGACGGAAGAGTCACCCCAAGTATGCGGCAGTCTCACCCAGAGGTGGCGGTCCACAACTTTGCCAGATTGCCCGTAATCAGATAGATTGGCCGATCCGTTGAGTGACGAGCTGATGGGGTACAGAAGTCTCATGGGCGGGCTAGGCTATTTCTTGCTTTCTGGCTTTGAGCTATGATCCTCTTGCTCTTTCCGAGGGGGCTTCTCGGTTTGGAGATGACCATGGGGCGGAGCTACCGGCCTGAGTTTGGCTGAAGTGGTTGGGGGAAGATCAGCAACCTTGGGCGGTGAGGTTGAAGGTTGCGGAGTTCGCTTTAATGCCCTCCGCGACTGAGCCCTCCTCTTGACCGGTGCTTCCGACTCTTGGGAAGTCCGGATTCGTTTCATTCCCAAGTAGAGGTAGGTGGCTATTGACGCTGAGGAGATTCCGAAGGCGACGCTGAGAATCGGGACTAATACCGGGGAGAGACTGTCTACGTATGTCTGGAAGTAGACATTGTTTAGATAGGTTGCGTAGAGCCATCCTGATAGAGATGCGATTATCCCCAGCTCTACAATGATAATGAGCCAAGCTTTCTTCGGGAAATTCCACCAGGTTAGGTAGTCTATCTTTGAGACCTCCAGAACAGTCTCACCTGAGAAGTCTTGTCAGCTGGAATTAAGGCGAGGTGTTACTCGGCAGAGGAGATCCATGCGATTGTTGTTCGTTAGACTGGCCTGTCGGGGCTTGGCCTGGTCGCCATTTGTCGATCATGACAGCTCGGACACCTTGAACGACTGCTAGACCAAGGATCCCAGCTAGAACTGCATGGCCAAGGGTTATCAGAGTTAGAGCTTTCCTTGAAAACGCGAAATCTGCAAGCGGAACGTTGTTGTCGCCCGCAAACAGCAGGGTCAATGTAGCGATGGAAACCAGCGGGATTGCAAGATAGACGCCTTCTCGATGAGACTCGGCTACAAGTTTGTAGTCTCCGTTAAGATACGCTATGACTAGAACGAGCGCGAGAGCGCCGACCTCGAGAGCCGTATCCGCAGGACTAGGTAGCCCTAGGCTTATTCCTAGCTGGAAGTCAGATAGTGGATACAGAGGTGGAATTGTTCCAACGATTGAGTCTGCTACAAGGTGAGAGAGAATTCCCGCGGAAAACGCCAGTCCCAAGCCCTTGAATCGAATGATGAGAACCGCGCAGATTGGCAAGAGAATAATTAGCGAGTGAGTGTAAGTGTGGTGCTGGATCAACGGCTTGAAGTAAATATCAAAGTCCGGAAGAACCCCCGCCAGAAGAGCCAAATATGCTGGGAGGTTGACGTTGACCTTTCTGCCTGTGGGCTTGGAGAAGAGATAGCTCAAGCAGCTGTGTCCAAGAAGAAACAAAACTTACCCCGCCCCGTTTCCGCGAGTCAATGGCAACCGCACATTTAGCTCGGAATACTAATGGTTAGTGTCGGAACACTTGTCGACAGGGCTCGGATTTATTGTCGAGAAATTCTGGTCAAGGTACCTGTAAGAGACTGTCCTTGCGAGATACTTTACCGATCTGCCTTGTGCACGTCTCGCTTCGTTCTTGGAACACCAGAATAAAATAGAGGCTGGAGAGGTTCGGCGGTTAGAAAGAAGATTGCGAGCACTCTTAAGGGAGTCTAAGCGAGGTGTTCTGCCTTCTCACCTAACTCTTAAGAGGTCATTTTGCCGAATTAGTGTTACTCTTGAGTTTCGAGAAATTGTAGGGTCTGAACGATGATTTTTCCTGTGAGTCGCATTTCTACTCATTTGAGAATTCTTGGAGGCCGATTCCTCGGTCTAGGTCAGGATCCGGCCGCCCTCGCGGGAAAGGGGCCGAGGATAGGGCTCTTCATCTCGGGAGTCTTCTTGGTAGCCGTTGGGTTCCTAATCGTTCTATTTTTTGGTCCATTCGCTGTTCTCGCGATTCCGTTGCTCCTCTTCGGAAGTTTCAACTTGCTCAATTCGAGAAAGACGGGTTTGTCGCTGTCACGCTCAAACAGCCTCTCGCTCGCCGGACATCTTACGGCGACCTTTGTCCTCTATCTCTTCCTAACTAGAATACTTCTACTTACCTACATGACCGACAGCATCGTAGGCTCCTACATGGGAGTCTTGAAAGTTCTTGCGTTTCAAAACCCGTACAGCTATTCCATCAAGCCCTTTCTAGACCAGTTCAGCTTTCCCCCCTCGTTCTATACCCCCAAGGTAGACGGCTCGTTCGAGTTTCATCTCAACTACCCAGCACTGAACTTCCTCACCCTCCTCCCCCTCTACGCCGCCGGACTTCACGACCTACGTGATGGAGTATTCGTCTTCCACCTTCTATCGGTTCTTCTGATCTTTGGGCTCGTTCCATCCCGCCAGAAAGCGCTCAGTCTTGCCCCCTTCGTGTTCTTTCCAGCTCTGGTAGCAGCAAGCTGGACCGACAGTGTCTGGGCATTTTTCCTCGTAGGAGGCGCAATCCTATGGTATAGAAACCGAAACCTCAGTCTACTAATGATCGGGTTCGCCGGAGCTACAAAACAGATAGCGCTCGTGGCCGCACCCTTTCTCTTCGTCCGGCTATGGCAGGAGTCTCCGGGCTCAAAGCTGAGAAACACGCTCGCTGGCGCGGGTTTGGTTGTCGCGGGCTTTCTAGGCCCCAATATCCCATTCATGCTATCGTCCCCATCCCAATGGTGGGCTGCCACCATCGCGCCCTACTTCCCTGGCGGGGCTGCCCAGGTTCCCGGCGGAATTGGGCTTTCCGAGATTCTCTTGGACTTCGGACTCTCTCCCTCGCCTCTATTCTTCGTTGCACTCATGGGCCTAGTTGGCGTAGGGTCGTTGTATCTCTACTCAACCCGCTTCTCCAAGTCAAGGTACTTTGTCTGGATCTTTCCAATTGTGATTATGTTCTTCTACTATCGATCTTTTCCGAACTACATCTTCTACTGGGCCTTCCCCCTAGCTTTCGAATTCTTCAAGAATAGACCCGCCATATCCATATGGCACTTTTCGCCATTCCAGCGAATACCCTGGCATCCCGCAATCGGCTCAACTATTCGATCCGTCCCGATCCGGTTGAGGGTCCCCCTAGTCGCGGGCCTCTTGCTCACCACAGTATTTGTCGGCGCCTTCGGAGCGTATGTCTCAAGCGCACCCGCCTCTAGGGTCGAGGTTCAAGTCAATTCCGTTGCCGACCCAGATGGCATAGGAGCTGCAACTCAACTTAACATCACTCTTCACAATCTGACCCCCAAACCTATCCTCCCATCGTTCTTCGTCAAATGGAACTTCCTCCCGTACCTCTGGGCCTCGATCTCAAACCAAAGCCTCGCGCCATCTACAAGCGCTTCGTATCTCGTGACCGCTACGGATGGCCTGGCAGCAGTGCCCCGATCGACAAGCTTCAGGCTCTACGTGTACGACGCCGCCACAGGCACTCTCGTTGGTCAGTCCCTTTCATTCCGCATTGACTCCTCGACCCAAACCATTCAGAACCCTCACTTCCGATGGTGGACACTTGATGTTGGCGCAGGAACGAAAGTCCCCTTCGGTTGGAAGCTGACAAAGGCCAACATAGACCCTCTCACACCCCCAATACAAGCCCTTGACCAAAACCAGACCGCAGGAATAAGCCTCCGTCTCAACTATACGAGTCAGGCAACAGTTCTCGAGAAGATAATGCTCTCTCAGAAGATCCTCCTCAACGCTACAACGTTGAATCTCTCCCTATTTGATCCGACGGCAACAAGCACGGGCAACCAGGCTATCGCGGGAGTAACTGTGACTGATGGCGCCCACGAACTCACCTACCTTTTCTCCAATGCAACAGTGAAGCCGACAGTTGTACACTCCGATTACAACGCCACAGCGATGATTCCAATCGCCGGTTCCGCCTGGACCTCTGTTTCCATCGATCCGAACCAAGATTGGCTCGCCCTAGGCTGGGCTGCTCCCAACCATGTCACCTTCACGATCTTTCTGCAGGCCAATAGTATAGGTCTCTACTCAGCAAGCATCCGCAGCCTATCCTATCCATCATCGATCAGGTAGTCTCTGGATGTTGCGCCAACTCTAATTTTCCACGACCGTTCGCTTCACGTCGCCAGGGGAGTATTAGCATCATTGGACTGTCAGGCTAACCGAAAGTAGATGCGAGAATGTCCCGCTGGTCGCCAATACAAATATCGTGTAGCCTCTCCGGGGAGTCGAACCAGATGTAGATATGGAGAGAAGAGAATTTGCGGTCCCCCCGGATGTTAAAGTTACTTTCGGGGGATTCAAGGTTGCGCTAGGTCCGTTTGCTACTATTGGCGATACTGTCGCCGTGAGATTTACTGCTCCAGAGAAACCGCTCACACTCGAGAGTGTTAGGGCAGCGGTCGCTGAGGAGCCCTGCGAGAGAGTCATAGAAGTGGAATTCACTCCAATTGTAAAGTCTTGGGGCGGGGGAGACGCCACCAACAAGAATGCCTGAACGGAGTGCGAAAGCTTCCCACTAGATCCGGTGGTGTTCATCGCGTAAGTCTTGATGGGCGCGGAGGTTGGTATCGATACCGTCAACGTAGCGCTGCCTGTCCCGGTGAGCAGTGAAACAGAGTTCGGGTTCGCGGCTCCCGTAATCCCGGTTGCGGCAGGAAGAGTAGCGTTCAGATTCACGCTTCCTGCGAATCCGTACATGCTAGAGAGCCTTATCGTAAATGTCGCTACCGAACCCGGGCTCAGAGTGACTGAAGGAGGTGTTATCGCGATGCTAAAATCTGGCATGTTCGAACCTGTGTTGATCGCTCCGTGAATGAGCGACGAAGAAGCATATGCTCCCCCCGCTATGCCGACAAGAAGAACCAGAAGCAAAGTATAGATTGGAATAGGTCTCTTCAGTTGATCAACTCTGATGGTTCCGCCTTTGCTGAACCTAACCAGGGCTCTGCCGGGTTTCATCAAGGCCTTGATCAAGGGCCACAATGCGAAGGGTCTCTGGATTTTTTTCAGAGCCTGGAGTAGCCTAATCCGCTTCGCTCGTTGGAGGATTCTGATAATCTCGAGTGACAATTGGCTGGTCAACTTTCTTCGTTTTGGACTCTTTGGGAGTTCTGTTCCGTAGGTCTAGGGTCAAAGGGAACTCTGTTCGTACCGTCCCCTCCAAGTGCACTAGTAAGAACCAGCCTCGGTGTCTTCCAGGACCCAGAGTTGATTACGGCTCCCATGTCAAAGGGGCGAGAAGTGATCGTTCAAATCTACTCTGAAAAAATGAGACGTACCGTCGACATTCTCGGTTCTGTCTTTGAGATTGAATTATGTATCCTCGGAAATCGCGATATCGCAAAAGACGAGTCAGTCCGGGCAGGAATCCTCGAGCTTATATGGGGCATGGTTCTATCCGCGAGTTCGAGGTTCTGGCAGTTTAGAGGAGAAATACCCGTCGGGGGACACTGTGTTGTCTAAGTTCATGCAATCTTTAGGAGACTCCGCCTACACGAAACTCCGAAAGATTGCCGACGACAGGGATATTACCGTGCAGGAATTGATTCGAGCAATTGTCATCCCCGACTGGCTGAAAATCGACGAGGCGCATAATGGAGGAAATAGTCAGTCAGAGAGACATCGGAAGAGGATTTCAAGGGCAGGAGCCAGAACACCTACCCTACACATGGCAGTCGTGCCAAAGTCCAAGAAAAAACAATAGCAGTCCCCCCATAGACGGATTCTTTTCGCAGATAGAGGCTTGGAGGATCGACTGTTGTCGAGGGGGAGTTCCGAATGGCTAGCGGAATCGATGGAACTATTCCAGAACCGACCGTAGTGCCATATCGATATCTTACCAAGAAGTGTTTGGTAACTATAGGCTAAAGAAGACATTCTCTCCAGCTACCTCATCACAATGTCGGATACGAAGGCGAGCAAGGACTGGGCCCCTTTCTCTAAACAAATCAAGCTGGATGAGAGCGATTGGGCAGTGGTTGATGCGCTGTTCGAGGAGCATCGTAACCGGGAGGGGGTTATCTCGAAGGCCGACTTCATTCGAAAGTTGCTTCTAACGGGTGCGCGGTCGCAACTGTTGTATTTGCATCAGCATTCCCCGGCCTCGCTAACCAGAGTGGCAAGAACTAGCGGGACCAACTAGCAGCCATTCAGCTGTATCCTCTGAGGATGCGCACTTTCTAGTTCGGTTTCCGCGGAACCTGTCGAGTCGTTGCGTGATCAAATGACGAGGAGTTAGATTCCGATAGTTTCCAGTTCGGTGGCTCGGTCCATTAGGCGGTAACGTTGAATGTGAACTGGTTGTGAAGTTTCGTGGTGACTGTGATCGTGTAGGTATGGCCTGGAACGAATTGTTGGAAGAGTCCGAATATTCCGTTGTATGTGCAGGTCTCGCAACTGGCCCCGATGAAGATCGCTGTGGCACTCGTGGTGCCTGGTAGTATGGTTGGACCGGTCCAGTTGGCAAGGATCCATTGGCCTCCTGAGATGTCAGTTACCGTGTACGACTCAAGGGTTATCGGGGTATTACCGCTGTTCCGGAGAGACAATGTCATGCCGGTAGGGGAAAGCAGCGATGATCCTGTCAGGGTCAATGATTCGGGAACTGGATCTATAACGTTGACCGTCAGGATGCAAGTATGACTGACGGTTCCGCTGGCTCCGGTAATTGTGATATTGTATTTTCCCAAGAGAGTCGAACTGGTAGCTGATACTTGTAAGCTCGTATACGTCGTTGCCCCAGGACTAAGTGTTACCGGGTTTCGACCCCCCATCACGCCTAGAAATCCGAAGGGTACGGTCGCAGAGACCGCGACGGATCCGGCGAAGCCGTTTATGCTATCAAGTATGACGGTTGTGGAATTGGTCATTCCTGCTACTACGATGATCGAGTAAGGGTTAGCGTAAAGGACGAAATCTGCAAGAGAATTCACCGTCACTGTAAACATGGCTGAGCTGGAAACGATTCTTCTTCCGGCCGTCGAGGTACCTGTCACAATGATGCTGTACGTCTCGATCGAGGCGTTGTTGGCGGCTGTTAACGTCATTATTGACCTGACGGTTCCACCAGCCGGTACGTTAATTCCGCCTGGATTGAAGGAGACTGATAGGCTTCCCCTGGTGAATTGTGCGGCAAGATACACGGTTCCTGCGTAACCTTGGACGCTGATAATGGAAACAGTTGAGGTGGCGTTGGCGCCTTGGGGCAATGTCACCCCGGAAGGGCTTGTTGTTAACAGAAAGGTGCCTGTTTGCCTACGGGCTTCGCTAATGGTGAACGGGAGAACAGATCCGCTGACCGTGAAGGAACCAAGAGCGAAGATTAGAAGCAGTAGTCCTGCTTTGAGAGGGACCCGCTTCATGGCTAGAGTCGTGATACATTCCTCCGAGCTCAACCCTTGACCTACACTTTGTCGAATCGCCACTATACGGGTCCTGTAACTTGGGCCTTGGGGGGACTGCTTCTAGACACTGTTCTCGCGTGGTTTCGCCCTGAGGTTGTCTGTTACTCTGGTCGACTTCCCGTTTTGGGCTCTATTCCCGTACAATCCCAGGGATGTGATCCTAAGCTATTGGGTAGGGTGGAGGTTCATGCAGAGAGACTGCTCGATCCCGGACTTTCCGCTTTCTCTGCACGCCTTCTTGAGAGTATTAACAATACAGCGATGATACCTCCGAGAGCTGCATATCCGATGAACGGGAGTGTTGCATCCAGAGTGTTGACGATTGATGTGGCATTCTGGCCAGCGAGCACCCCAAGGTAGATCAGTATGACATCCCAGATTACGATACCGACGGTTGAGTAAGCTAAGAACTTGCTAATTTTCATCTTGGCCGTACCTGCAGGGAACGCGATAACTGTGCGTAGCAGGGGGACAAACCTTGCTAGAAGTACGGCTGTACTGCCGTGATTTGCAAACCATTTCTCGGTGGTCATCAGATGTTTTTCGCTCAACCTGATTCTCCTTCCATATCTAAGAACTGCAGGCCTTCCTAGGTAGTATCCAATCCCGAAGTCTACGATTGTTCCAACAAGGCTTCCAAGGGTTGCCGCTACGACTGCGGTCCAGAACTCAAGTCTGCCCTGATACACCAGGAACCCGGTCAGTGGAAGAACGATCTCGCTGGGAACTGGGAGAGTTGCGCCTTCAAGGGTCATCAATAGGAAGACCCCGGGATAGTTCCATTGATAGAGCAAGTTGAGGGCAAAGTTGAATATTGTATCGTTAAGGCTCAAGCCAGTCTCCGACTCCGCCTCCCGGCTCCTTTCAAATCCTTTCGCCCCTCACAGAAATGAGCGTAGAATGCCAAGGTCAACCTCCAACACTCTTCCTGCGCAATTCTTGTAGGCCAATCGTTTTTAGTGATCTTCTGAAACGGTCTTACCGACGATGTCTCAGCGTGACCAGGACAGAGGCGCGTCAGGCAAAGTGATACTTTTCTTAGTGTTCGGGGTTTTTCCCTTGCTATTCATGTTGCTGGTATTCGTTTTCGGGCCGATGCTCGGGCTACGGTTCGGGGCCTGATCCTTGCAGCCAAGCTAATCGAGCGGTAGGCTAGCGGCGACGTTCGGGTTTGGATAATATCTCTTAATGTCTCGAGGACCGTATTTCTCCTCGAACAATCGGATAACCTCGCCAACCTCTTTCTTCCCAGCTATCGGGTGGAGCTTTCCTGTAATACTTTGTCCTTTGGATTTGATTTTCACCCGGGGATCTTGGAGGATGTTCTTGTACCATTGAGAATTCGTGCCAGTTACGGGTAGTAGCAGCAACTCGGTCCCCTTAAGCACGAACCAGACCGGACGGGGAATTAGCTTTCTGCTTTTTCTTCCTGTGACTACGAGTTCGATCTCGGTCTCTTTTGCCAAACTAGACTTCAGATTGTCTATCTTCATCTTGGCTCGTTCGGTCGAACCTGTATCGGGGGTCAAAAAAGGTTCCATCAATGGCTCTGGAACTCTGTTCAATGGGTGGGGAGCAGAAGGCCTAAAGGCTCACTTCTGTATTGTGTGATCAGATTTGAAGTGTCCTGTTTGCCATAGCGAACTACAAACCTCTAGTAGCTTCTGCCCGTTTTGCGGAACCAGGCTTGACTGGACTGGCTCAGGACGGCAAAGCCCCCCTCCAGCTCGACACGTGGGAGTCGCAGTGGGCCTGATTGCCCTCATAGTTCTCGGAGGCTTATTTGCTTCAGGGGTGCTTGTCTCCGCGGCAACTAGACTCTACGAGGACGCACGAAATGTTCTGCGGAACTTGACCTGTCTAAATCCCGCTCTTTGCACAAATTCCACATTCCCAACCACAACAGGGAAGGCGACCTACGACCAACAAATGTCCCTAGTCTTCACGCAAGACTTTTACTCGTTGAGCTTCAACGTCACCGCAGTTCCTCAGACAGACTCTTCCGGGTTCGGTCCCGCTTATCTTCTGAACGGACTCTCCGATACTGGCTACTGGTATCAAGTCGGGCTGGCCTACAACTGGCCGTTAGCTTCGGGGACAAGTTATGACTCGGGGTTCCATTTTATCTGGGAGGTTTTCTACCCAAACGGGACGACAAACAACCCTGTCCTCTCGAGAGTCCCGGACAACGTCAATCAAGGCGACACCGTACGGCTGAGCCTATCATTTTCGAGTGGTAGCGTCATCATGAACACTTTCGATTACAACTCTGGCGCTTCTTCCTCTCACCCCTATGCCGCGGCCGGCGGGACGATTTTCAAGGGCTCCTCTAGTTCTCGTGGGACACGCACTCCTACGAGTTTGATGACCGAGTGGTACCACGCTGGTTCGTTTGAGCCTTCAATGAAACAAGTTACATACTCTGAGCAAAATGTCCCCGTCTCATCAGGTTGGATTTGTATCGGCGATTACGCACCGTCCAATCCGAACTCGGCCGTATTTGGTCAGTGCAGTTCGGAACTGTTGCTCGGAAGCCAGACACAGCAATTCTCCTATCATGGGCTGAACGCCTACGCTAGTCAGTACTTGTTCCGGACAGGCCCCTCCTAGCAACCGTTATCGATCTCCGAACTGAAGATCGACCGGGTATCTCGGACTTATCGACGGCTGGTTACTTCATCTTTAAGCCCCGACGGAAACTGATATTCTTGGGAACCACTCGTTGCGGCAGGTTGCAACTCGCTCCAGTGCAAACGATCTACAGAGCGCGAAACCTGTCCGACAAGCAACTGTCCACAAGCTTTTCCAGGAATTTCCGGTCCCTACAATTGAAGAGTTGCTGAATCAGCTGGAAAAGGTTGGTGAGGGGGTTGACGTTCTTACAGTGGGAGGGGTTCTCCACCTTGGATGCGGAAACCCTCTAGACAACATCTTGGTCCAGACCGATGCTATCAAACATGTTCCTGGCGATCTCCTCGCCATCTACCAGTATTGCAAAGGTTGCAAAGTAGCCATAAGGGTGCTATGATCCGATAAGAATCGGGATCATTATCAGTTTCTATGAGAACTTTTTTTCCTCCTGAAGGAGGGAAAGGATCAGTACTGAGCCTTCAGTTTGGCTCGCCTAGTTGCTAGTCGTCACGTCTCATCCGGGTCAGTCTTCTCTTCGTATGTTCCAAGCTCGCTCGCGCTTTAATCGTCAAGAGAGCAAGGGACGTTACGAGACCAAGGAGGCCGCCGATCATGAGTAGCCACATACTATTGGAGATTGCTGGCAACGTCAAGCATGAGGTGCAGCCGCCGTTTGAGCCTCCTCCTGACCCGCCTCCTCCGCTGCCTCCTGGGGCTGCTTGATTCACTTGGATGCCCATAGGGCTAGTGCCGGACATTGGAGGGGTACTGTCATCAGTGGCGATGAAAGTGATCGTGTAGTATCCTGTCTGGCTGGCGCTGGGCTTCCATGAGAAGACCCCGCTGGATGAGTCGAATGTTGCGCCCAGAGGTAGTTGGGAGGTTGACAGTGTTACGATTCTGGTTGGGTCAGAGCTTGTTGCAGTGACCGTGAAGTTGATCCATGATTCTGAGGTTGCAGTCTTGTTGCTAGGTAGGGCTAGTGCGGGGGGCAACAGCGCTTGTACGTAGACTACTATGCTCGCCAAACTGTTTCCTTGGGGTGAGGCTGAGTCCGTAGCTGTCAGCGTAACTGTGTAGGACCCTGCTGCTGAATATGTGTGGGTTGGTGATCTGCCTGTTCCGATGGCACCATCGCCGAACGAGATCGCATAGCTATAGGGGCTTGTTCCGCCTGTCGCCGATGCCGTGAAACTGACTGTTTGGCCAACCTGGGAAGAGGAGGGGGAAGCTCTGATGGCTGCGGAGAGAGGCGGGATTGTGTAGACGGTTAGAGGGTGCGAACTTGTAGCTGTCTGTGTCGGCGATGATGAGTCTGTTGCTGTTTCGGTTACTGTGAATGATTGGGCTGTTGTGAACGTGTGGGTTACGGTTGGTCCAATGCTAGTTGATCCGTCGCCGAAATTCCAGGAGATGGTGTATGGTGACGTTCCGCTTGTTGTTACCGCGGTGAAGGTGACTGGCGTGTTGACGAGGGGTGTTGCCGGGAGGAAGGTAAAGCCGGTCGATAATGGTGGAGGGGGTGATACGGTCACCATCTTGGAGCCGGTAGCCGTTTGGGAGGGTGAAGACGAGTCGGTTGCCGTCTCAGTAACCGTAAAGGTCTGAGCACTGGTGAAAGTATGCGTGACAATCGCTCCTGTTGCCGATCCTCCGTCGCCGAAGGTCCATGTTATCGAGTACGGAGAGGTTCCTCCCGTAGTCGTGCTTGTGAATGTCACGACCGAGTTTACTCTCGGATTATTTGGACTAGACGTGAAGCTGGTCGACGGCGGTGGTGGCGTTGATGTCGTTACTGTCCTCGAGATGGTGGTGGTCTGTGATGGGGATGAAGCGTCAGTGGCAGTCTCGGTTACCGTGAAAGTTTGAGCTGTCGAATAGGTGTGGGTAATCGAAGTTCCTGTCCCGGTTGAGCCGTCGCCAAAGTTCCAAGCGATAGTGTATGGTGACGCTCCACCGGTTGTTGTTGCAGTAAACACTTCCGGAGTGTTAACCAGCGGTGCTGAGGGGAGGAAGGTGAAGGTTGTCGATAGAGGGGGAGGCGGCGATACGGTCACTGATTTGGAGCTGGTTGCAGTTTGTGATGGCGATGATGAGTCGGATCCTGTCTCGGTTACTGTGAAAGATTGAGCCGTTGAGTAGGTGTGGGTGACTGTAGCTCCTGTTCCGGTTGAACCATCTCCAAAGCTCCAAGTTATCGTATAGGGTGAGGTCCCTCCCGTAGTCGTGGAGGTGAACGTGACGGGTTTGTTCACGAGTGGTGTACCGGGCGAGACTGTGAAGCTTGTCGAGAGCGGTATTGAGCCGATATTGAGGCCTAGGTTGTACCAGTCAACATTAACCGAGTTGACGAGGTAGCCTTCCGTTCCGATCTCGATTCCTTTGAGTGTGCATTGAGTGTTCGCTGGTAGTCCCCACGCGGCCAAGTCTCCTTGACAAAGTTGCGTTGCGTCCGCCGTGATGACTCCTGTCTGTCCTGGATTAACCTGTAATGTGACAATGTCCCAGCCAAAAGAGTCTCCAGGGTCATACGTTGCGGTACTGCCAATCGGACTATCCGTCCCATCGATAT
>Ga0209761_1000180_pt1 | contig 36031 bp, 28 predicted proteins | sample GraSoi013_1_40cm_4_FD_185818 | JGI IMG/M metagenome (GOLD analysis project Ga0209761, IMG submission 185818) | Grasslands soil microbial communities from the Angelo Coastal Reserve, California, USA - Sample 09_25_2013_1_40cm (SPAdes) (version 2) | ecosystem: Environmental > Terrestrial > Soil >... | reverse complement strand
GGCGGCCAGCGCCGCCAGCAGCACCCCGATCAGCGCGAGCGCCGCGACGAACGCTCCCAGCAGGGTCACGCGCGGCGCACGCACCTGTCAGCCGCCGGACGCGAACTCTGGATAGAGGGTCATGCCGCCGTCGACGTACATGCTCGTGCCCGTAATGTAGTCCGATTCATCGGAGGCGAGAAATATTGCGGCCCTGCCGATGTCCTCGGGTTCGCCGATGCGCTTGTAGGGCACGAGCCGCAGGAGGGCCGCATATGCCTCCGGCGTGCTCCAGGCGGACCTGTTGATGGGCGTGCGGATCGCGCCGGGCGAGATGCTGTTCACCCGTATCCGATCGGGAGCGACTTCCTGGGCAAGGCTCTTCATCATCAGCATCACGCCGCCCTTGGACGCCGAGTAATTGACGTGCCCGGCCCAGGGGATGACCTCGTGGACCGAGCTGATGCAGATGATCTTCCCCGCTGCCTTCGACACGCTCTCCACCACGCCGCGGCGCTTGAACTCGCGGACCGCCTCGCGGGCGCAGAGGAACTGGCCCGTGAGGTTGACGCCGATGACCGTGTTCCACTGCTCGAGCGTCAGTTCCTCGAAGGGAGCGTCCCGCTGCAGACCGGCGTTGTTCACCAGGATGTCCACCGTGCCGAAGTGTTCGATGGCGCGCTGGAACAGCTCCTTGACCTCGGCTTCCCGCGAGATGTCCGCCCGGTGCGCGAGCGCGCGGCTGCCGGCCTGCGCGATCGTCCGGACCACGTCCATGGCGGCGTCCTCGCCGTCGCGATGGTTGACGACGACGTCGGCGCCCGCCCCGCCCAGAGCGATGGCGACAGCGCGTCCGATACCGGAGTTCGCGCCGGTGACGATGGCCTTCTGCCCCTGCAGCGGTCTGGTCGAGGTCATTCCACGCTCCTTTTGCGAGACCTCTCCAGGTACGCTCTGGACGGGGCAGCGTTACAGCGGCCGTAACCGAAGCGGTCCGCCAGCGGTACTTTCGTGTAACGGACTCGCCCGCCGCGGGACGTCTCCACAACTCTTCCGGAGCAAACCGATGAACCTCATTTCGCGCGTACAGACCCGCTTCCTCTCCATTGCCGAGCGTCTCTCCTTTCTCGGCCCCACGCTGGCGCGCCTGACGCTGGGCGTCGTGTTCATCGGCACGGGCTGGGGGAAGCTGCATGGCCTCGACAAGGTGACCGACTTCTTCACCGAGCTGGGTATTCCCACGCCGGGATTCAACGCCGTCCTGGCTTCATCGGCCGAGTTCATTTGCGGAGCGCTGCTCCTCGTCGGGCTGCTCAGCCGGCTGGCCGCGATCCCGCTGATCGTGGTGATGACGGTCGCCATCCTCACCGCCAAGCTCGAGAACCTGCACGGGATCAGCGATCTGCTCGGATTCGAGGAGTGGACCTACATCGTGCTGGCCTTCTGGATCGCGGTGGCGGGACCGGGACCGCTCTCGCTCGACCGGCTCTTGCAGAGCTGGCTCCGCCGGCCGCGCCACGCTCCGGAAGGCAACCCGCGCGCGGCAGCCGTCTAGAACAGATCGAGCGCGCGGGAAAGCCAGCGGGCTTGCCACGCGCGCTCTTCCGAGAACGCCTGCTTCGTTCCTCGCGCGGCGACCGCGGCGACCGACGCCACGAACGCTGCCGTCGGCGCGTCGACGGTCTTGATCAAGGCTACGTAGTCCGCGAGCTCGGTCGTGGGAGTTTCTGCGGCAAACCCTTCCGTGCGACCGAGGCAAGCCTGGACGAACGCGGCCGGGTCCCACGCGGTCACCTGGCCGAGCAGCCGAGCCCGAGGAGCCTCGATCTGCATCTCGCGCTCCAGGATCGGGCCATCCAGCTCTACCCGCCATAGCTCTTCGCCGATCCACCACGCCAGATGCTCGACGCGGCAGGCGTGCACGCCCGATCCCTCTGGCGCGCTTTGCGGAGCGGAGACCCACGATCCGTCGACGGGCCAGCGGAACCCGGTGAACGGGGCGATCGCGCCTCTGGATAGCCACTTGAAGGCGATCACTTCTTTCCCTTCCAGTCCCGGAAAAGTCGGACCAGCTCCTCCTGCCTCTGCGGGCTGAACGATTCCTCGCTGACCGAGCCGGCAACGCGGATCGTCTGACGGATCTGCTCCAGGTAGACGCGGCACCAGTCGCAGTACACCAGGTGCTGCTCGAGGCGCGTTCGCGCGTCGAGCGACAGACGCTCTTCGAGGTAATCCGTGACGAGCTCGACGATCTCCCGGCAGGTCGGTTGATCGGGCACGCGCGAGCTCATGCGTTCCTCCTCAGATGTGGCTCCAGCATCGCACGGACCTTCGCTCTCGCGCGATGCAGGAGCACCCGCTGATTGCCGTCGGACACAGCGAGCGCCTCGCAAACCTCCTCGGAGCTGCAACCCTCCACGTCGCGCAGCACGATCACCTGTCGCTGCGCGGACGGCAGCGTATCGATGGCGCGTTTCGTCAGCTCTACCGTCTCCTTGAGCAAGAGCTGCTCGTCCGCCCATCGTTCCGGCGGGGAGCACCAGTGTCCTGGCCAGCGCGGGTGGTCGGGTGGATTGAAACGCGCAGGATCCACGGTGGGTTCCCCCTCCGGATCCTCGAATGAAGAGAACGGCTCGGACCGCGCCTCGCGCAGCGCGCGCGACCGCGCGCGGTTCGCGACGATGCTGAACATCCAGGAGCGGAGCGATGCTCGGCCCTCGAAGGCGCCGATCCCTTCGAGCACCGCCAGCCAGGCCTCCTGGACGACCTCATCCGCGACGGCGTCGCTGTTCACGAAGACCCTGGCCACGCGCACCATCGACGAATGGAAACGCCGCACCAGAGCGAGAAAGGCGGACTCATCCCGCCGGCGCAACGCGGCGACCAGCTCCAGCTCGCCCGGATGGGAGCCCGCCGAGGTCACTTCGCGCAAACTAAACGCCCTCCCGCTGCATTGTCCACCGTAACGCGAACCTGACACGTCCGACCAAAGGACATGAGCGGAACGCTTTCGAGATTCGGCTGGGCCCTGCTCCTCGCGCTGTCTTCCATGATCGCGGCGGGAACGCGGAGTTGTGTGAGTACGGCGCATGCGGAGCCTGCGACGGTCGTCCGCGGGGTCGGCTGCATCGGCCTGACGATCTCCGACGTCCAGCGCTCGGCCGAATTCTACGCGCACGTGCTCGGCTTCGAGAAGACCGCCGACGTCGAACAGGCTGGCGAGTCGATCCAGCAGCTCGAAGGTGTGTTCGGCGCGCGCACCCGGACCGTGCGCCTGCAGCTTGGCCGCGAATGTCTCGACCTGATCGAATACCTGGCGCCCCGTGGGCGCCCTGCTCCGGTCGACAGCCGGAGCAACGCTCGAACGATCTGGTCCATTGGCAGACGACGCTGTATGCAGCCGACCTGGCCGCGGCCGCTTCCGCCCTGCGCGCGGGGCGCGCCGCATTGGTCTCCCCAGGGCTGGTTTCGCTTTCGGACGCGCGCCTGGGATACTCGCGCGCGCTGCTTGCCCGTGACCCCGACGGCCATGTGATGCAGCTCGCGAGCGAGTAACAATTCCCCTGCCCGAGCGTACTGGAGAATGACCATGACCACCCGCGAAGAGCAGAGACTTCTGCAGTCGCGCGACCGCGCCGCCCACTGGAAGCGCTGGGGACCGTACCTGAGCGAACGCGCCTGGGGGACCGTCCGCGAGGACTACAGCCCCGGAGGAACGGCCTGGGACTACGTGCCCCACGATCACGCCCGCTCGCGCGCCTACCGGTGGAACGAGGACGGCATCGCCGGCATCTCCGACCGGCACCAAAAGCTCTGCTTCGCCCTCGCGCTCTGGAATCGGCGCGACCCGATCCTGAAGGAGCGGATCTTCGGGCTCACCGGCCAGGAAGGAAATCACGGCGAGGACGTGAAGGAGCTGTACTACTACCTCGATTCCACGCCGACGCACTCGTACATGAAGTACCTGTACAAGTACCCGCAGGCGGAGTTCCCGTACTTGCAGCTCGTCGAGGAGAACCGCCAGCGCGGGCGCGCCGGGCGCGAGTACGAGCTGATCGATACCGGCGTCTTCGACCAGGACCGGTACTTCGACGTCTTCGTCGAGTACGCCAAGGCGGACGTGGACGATCTCTGCATCCGCATCGAGTTGGCGAACCGCGGGCCCGAGGCGGCCGTGATCGACGTACTGCCGACCCTCTGGTTTCGCAATACCTGGAGCTGGGGTCGGGACCAGCGCCGCCCTTTGCTGCGCGCCAGGGGTCAGTCCTCGGTGGACGCCGGCGACTACCACCTGATCTGGGAAGGCTCACCGGAGCTGCTCTTCTGCGACAACGAGACGAACTCACAGCGCCTCTTCGGAGTGGCCGGCCCGCACTATCCCAAGGACGGCATCAACGACTACCTGATCCACGGCGCGAAGACCGTGAATCCGGACCGCGTCGGCACCAAGTGCGCCGCGCGGTTCAAGCTGACGATCCCGCCGCGCGCCAGCGCGGTCGTCCGGCTCCGCCTCTGGCGCGGCAGCAGGGCGCAGCAGATCGACGCAGAGGATTCCATCCTCGCAGCGCGCAAGGAGGAAGCGGACGAGTTCTACGCCTCGGTGATCCCGGCGAGCCTCTCCGCCGACGCTCGCAACGTCATGCGCCAGGCGCTCGCGGGAATGCTCTGGTCGAAGCAGTTCTATCATTACGTGGTGCGCGACTGGCTGCAGGGGGATCCCGCCCAGCCGCTGCCGCCGCCGGAGCGGAAGAAGGGGCGAAACTCCGACTGGGGGCACCTCTACAATGCCGACATCCTCTCCATGCCGGACAAGTGGGAGTACCCCTGGTTCGCTGCCTGGGACCTCGCCTTCCACTGCATCCCGCTCGCCTTGGTCGACAGCGACTTCGCCAAGGACCAACTCCTGCTGCTCTTGCGCGAGTGGTACATGCATCCGAACGGCCAGATCCCCGCCTACGAGTGGGCCTTCGGCGACGTGAACCCGCCCGTCTTCGCCTGGGCTGCCTGGCGCGTCTACAAGATCGAAAAGAAGCGGCAAGGCTCGGGCGATCTCAAGTTCCTCAAGCGCGTCTTCCACAAGCTGATGCTGAATTTCACCTGGTGGGTGAACCGCAAGGACGCCGAAGGCCGGAACGTGTTCCAAGGCGGGTTCCTCGGGCTGGACAACATCGGGGTCTTCGATCGCAGCGCTCCTTTGCCCGGCGGCGGCCACCTCGAGCAGTCCGACGGCACCAGCTGGATGGCCATGTACTGCCTGAACATGCTCTCCATCGCGCTCGAGCTCGCGCGCGAAGAGGAAGAGTACGAGGACGTCGCCAGCAAGTTCTGGGAGCACTTCGTCCACATCGCGCGGGCGATGAACACCATGGGGCTCTGGGACGAGCAGGACGGCTTCTTTTACGACGTCCTGCACCGCGACCACGACGAGATCGCGCTGCGCATCCGCTCGATGGTCGGCCTGATCCCGCTCTTTGCGGTCGAGCCGATCCCGGCTGACCTGATCGAGAAGTTTCCCTCGTTCGCGCGCCGGCTGGAGTGGTTCATCGACCACCGCCCTGATCTGACGGAAGGCGTCGCCTGCATGCGCACGCTCGGCGCCATGCAGCGGCGGCTCTTCTCCGTGGTCCCGCCGGACAAGCTGCGCAGGATCCTCGAGCGGCTCCTCGACGAGTCCGAGTTCCTCTCGCCCCACGGGATCCGCGCTCTCTCGCGCGTGCACCACGACCAGCCGTACAAGTTGAGGGTCGACGGTGCCGAATACGGCGTGCGCTACGAGCCGGCGGAATCTTCCAGCGGCCTCTTCGGCGGGAATTCCAACTGGCGCGGCCCCGTCTGGTTCCCCGTGAACTTCCTGCTCATCGAGGCGCTGCAGAAGTTCCACCATTACCTGGGCGAAGAGTTCACCGTCGAGTTTCCCACCGGTTCGGGACGGCAGATGACGCTGGCGCAGGTGGCGGCCGAGATCTCCCGCCGGCTCTCCGCCATCTTCCTTCTGGATCAAGACGGCCGCAGGCCGGCGTTCGGCAATGCCGAGAAGCTGCAGCGCGATCCGCATTTCCGCGACTACCTCTTGTTCCACGAGTACTTCAACGGCGACGACGGCTCGGGCGTGGGCGCGAACCACCAGACGGGATGGACGGGGCTGGTCGCGAAGCTCCTCCAACAGAGCGGAGAGTGAGATGCGGGTGAATCAGAAGATCTGCCAGGACCACGCGCGCTCGTCGCGCCTCGAATGGCTGGAGACGAACGGCGCCGGCGGCTTCGCCATGGGTACCGTGGCCGGCACGAATACGCGCCGCTACCACGGGCTCCTGGTCGCCTCGCTGCGGCCACCGGTCGACCGCCATGTGCTGCTCTCGCGCCTCGACGAGGTGATCTCCGGCGGCGGCGTCGCCGACGTCGCGCTCGCGACCAACCAGTACCCGGGCACGCTCTCACCGCGAGGGTATGCGCACTTGATCGAGTTCCGCCTCGACCCGTTCCCGACCTGGGTCTTCGACGTCGGCGGTGCGCACGTCGAGAAGCAGCTCTTCCTCGTGCAAGGCGAGCAGACCGTGGTCGTCCTCTACCGCGCGACCCGCCCGCGGAACATCGCCATCTCCCCCTTCCTCGCCTACCGCGATTACCACGCGCTTTCCCGGGCAAATGCCTCGCTGGACGGCTCGCTGCGCGAGCAGCGCACCGACGGCGCCCTGGTGGTGCGCACGCGTCCCTACGCCGGTCTTCCCGAGCTGGCCCTGCACGCGAGCCCCGGCGCGCGCCTCGTCCGGGACGGCACCTGGTACTACTCGAACGAATACCTGGCGGAGCTCGATCGCGGTCTCGATTTCCGCGAGGACCTCTGGAAGCTCGGCACGCTCCAGCTCGAGCTCGAGCCGGGCAAGCCGGCATTCGTCGCGGCATCGATCGGCCCGCGCCGCTTCGATGCGACGGCCGTCGCGGATCTGGCCGGCAACGCTCGCAACCAGCGGCGGTCGCGCAGCGCTGATCCTTTCCTGTCGCGGCTCGATCTCGCCGCCGATCAGTTCGTCGTCCGTCGCGCGGACGGAAGACCGACCGTCATCGCCGGCTATCCCTGGTTCACGGACTGGGGCCGCGACACCATGATCTCGCTGCCCGGCCTGCTGCTCGCACGCGGCAGGCTCGCGGAGGCGCGCGAGGTGCTGCGGGGCTTTCTCGCGCACGTCGACCGCGGGCTGATCCCGAACGCGTTCCCCGACCGACCCGGGGTCAAACCCGAGTACAACACCGTGGACGCGACGCTCTGGATGTTCCAGGCCGTGCACGCCTACGTGCAGGCGAGCGGTGACGCGCGCTTCTTGCGCGAAGAGTTCTATCCGGCCGCGAAGGAGATCGTCCGCTGGCACCGCCAAGGGACGCATCACGGCATCAAGGTGGATCCGGCGGACGAGCTGCTGGCCGCGGGCGCTCCCGGCGTGCAGCTGACCTGGATGGACGCGCGCGTCGGCGACCGCGTGATCACGCCCCGGCACGGGAAGCCGGTGGAAATCAACGCGCTCTGGTACAACGCCCTGCGCCTGATGGCGCTGTGGGGCGGCGCGCTCGGTGACGCCGGCGGCGCGGCGGAATTCGCGGCGAGCGCGGATCGCGTCCGCTCCTCGTTCGAGAAGGCGTTCTGGAATCCTCAGCGCGGGCATCTGGACGACGTCGTCGGCGATCCCTCGCTGCGGCCCAACCAGCTGTTCGCGCTCTCCCTGCCGTATCCACTTCTCTCTCCCGAGCAGCGCAAGTCGGTGGTGCGCTCGGTGGAGCGCAACCTCCTCACCCCCTTTGGTCTGCGAACGCTCGGACCCGACGAACCTGGGTACATTCCCCAATACAGGGGCGGGCCAGAGGAGCGCGACGGCGCGTACCACCAGGGCACCGTCTGGCCGTGGCTGCTCGGCTCCTACATCCGGGCCTATCTCTGCGCCTTCGGCCGTTCGCCCGAAACCGTTCAGCACTGCCGCGATCTGCTCCGCCCTCTGGAGCAGCATCTCGACGATGCGTGCCTCGGCAGTATCTCGGAGGTGTTCAGCGCCGAGCCGCCGTTCCAGCCGGGTGGCGCTCCAGCCCAGGCCTGGAGTGTCGCTGAGCTGATGCAGCTGCTCTCGGTCGATCTGGCCGACAACCCGCACGACAAGTCCCGCCGGGAGCGCAAGACGCCGCCGCCGAGGGGGCCGGAGTTCCTCCGATGACGTTGCGCCAAGCCGTCGGGTCGCACTGGCCCGAGTACGCCATGGAGGCCGCCGGCCTCGGCACGTTCATGATCGTCGCGTGCGCGGCGACGGTCCTTCTCGAGCATCCCGCCTCGCGGTTGCACGCCATCGACCCCACGGTGCGCCGGGCCCTGATGGGCCTCGCGATGGGCCTGACCGCAATCGCGCTGATCCATTCGCCTTGGGGAAAACGGTCGGGCGCGCACTTGAATCCCGCGGTCACGTTCGCCTTCTGGCGGCTCGGCCGCGTGCCGTCGCGCGACGCGATCTTCTACGGCGTGGCGCAGGTGGCGGGTAGCGCCCTTGGTGTCGGCCTGACATGGCTCGTGCTCCGCGACGCGCTTGCCCATCGATCCACGAACTTCGCGGCGACGGTCCCGCGCACCGGCATCGCCGCCGCATTCGCCGCGGAGGTGGCGATCTCGTTCCTGCTCATGCTGGTGGTCCTGACCGTAAGCGGATCCCGCCATGCGCGTTGGACGGGACTCTGCACAGGAGCCCTCATCGCCATCTTCATCTTCGCCGAATCGCCGATCTCCGGGACGAGCATGAACCCGGCCCGCTCGCTCGCCTCCGCGCTGGGCGCGGGCGGCTTGGGCACGCTCTGGGTCTACTTTCTCGCGCCGCCTCTCGGGATGATCGCGGCGGCGGCACTGCACCGCAGGCGGGCCGGGTGCGCCAAGCTCGACCATGCTCCCGGCGTTCGCTGCATCTTCTGCGAGCAGCGGCCCGCTCCGGCGGAGCGTCCGAAGCGCATCGTCATTCTCGGCGGCGGATTTGGCGCCGTCTTCGCGGCGCAGCAGCTCGAGCGGCAGCTCGCTGGCCGCGGCGATTACCAGGTCGTGCTGATCGCGAAGGACAACTACTTCGTGTTCCAGCCGATGCTGCCGGAAGTGATCTCGGGGACCATCGGTCTGCTCGACCTGGTCAGCCCGTTGCGGCGCCTGCTGCCCGGGGCCGAGATCCACGTCCGGGAGATCGAGTCGATCGATCTGCAGAAGCGCACGGTCACCACCGCGCCCGGCTTCCTGCCGCACCCGCACGTGATCGAGTACGACCACCTCGTCCTCGCGCTCGGCACCGTCACCGACTTCCGGGGGCTGCGCGGGCTGCCGGAGCATGCGTTGCCGTTCAAGAACCTGAACGACGCGCTGTACCTACGCAACCACGCGATCCGCGCGCTCGAGGAGGCGGCGATCGAGCGCCACGACGAGAAGCTGCGGCGACAACTGCTGACGTTCGTCGTCGCCGGCGGCGGCTTCTCCGGCGTCGAAGTGGTGGCGGAGCTGAACGACTTCGTGCGGGGCGTGGCGGCGAACTATCCTCAGATCGACCCGCGCGAGATCCGCGTCGTGCTGGTCCACTCCCAGGACCGGATCCTCCCCGAGGTGCCGGAGAAGCTGGGCCGCTTCGCGCAGCGCATCCTGGGCGAGCGCGGCGTCGAGCTGCTCCTCCAGACCAGGCTCGCCGCGGCGACCGGCGAGGAAGCCGTGCTCGCGGACGGACGCACCATCCCGACGCGCACGCTGGTCTCCACCGTGCCCTCCTTCGCGCATCCCTTGATCGAGGGATTGAGCCTGCCGAAGAACAAGAGCGGGCGGATCCTGGTCACCCCGGAACTGTCCGTCCAGGGGCTCGACGGCGTGTGGGCGCTCGGGGACTGCGCGCAGGTGCCGACGCTCGACGGCGGCGTCGCGCCCCCGACGGCGCAGCACGCGACGCGGCAGGCGATGGTGCTCGCGCACAACCTGCTCGCCACGATCCGTGGTGGCACGCGGCGCGCCTTCGACTTCAAGGGCCTCGGCAAGATGGGCTCGCTCGGCCGGCACTCCGCGGTCGCGGACGTGTTCGGCCTGCAGATCTCCGGGGCGCTGGCGTGGTTCCTCTGGCGCACCATCTATCTCCAGAAGCTGCCGGGGTTCGGCCGCAAGCTCAAGGTGGCCGCGTCCTGGACCTTCGATCTCTTCCTCCCACCCGAGCTGGTGCAGTTCCGGTTCGCCAATCAGCAGCTCTTGCTGCGCGAGCACTTCGAACCCGGGCAGGAAGTGTTCCGCCAGGGCGACCTCGGCGATCGCATCTACGCCATCCTCGACGGCGAGGCGGAAGTGGTAATCCGCGACCAGGTGGTGGCGCGCCTCGGCGCCGGGGAGTTGTTCGGGGAGATGGCGCTGCTCGATCACACCACCCGCAGCGCCACCATCCGCTGCGCGAAGCCGCTCAGCGTCTGGAGCTTGCCGAAGAAGGAGCTGGAGCTTCTGGCGCGGGGGATGCCCGAGCTGCAGCGCAGCCTCGAAGCGGTGCGAGCGCGCAGGACGCGACCGCTGGCAAAACCCGGCTAATCATCCCGGGTGAGCGCCAGATGCTTCGCGAGCCACTGCACCTGCGTCGTCCGTTCTACGTCGTGGCCGCGGCGTCCATCCTGGGCTGCCGCCGCATTGGCGGCGATGTAGGCGCAGAGACCCGGATACGGCTGACGGCGGATCGCGTCGAACAGGTAGCCTGCGAAGGCCGGCCCCGATGCGGCGATGGCGAAGGCGGCATCGCGTTGGGCATCGAGCTCGTGCTCCGCGGCGAGCCGCTGCGCGTCCTCGGCGCGTCCTGCCTGAAGAAGCCCGTCCAGTACGCGCCGGCGGGTCCGTTCGATGCATCCCCGCGTGAACTCGTCTTGCGCCTCAGGCCACGTCGCCACGCGGCCCACCAGGCGACCCCGGCGGGCGACGAGCTGGCGGCCGCTGCGCGTGACCGGTCCACCCAGTTCGACCCGCCATAGCTCCTGGTCGAACCAGTACGGCAGGTCCTCGACGCTGCATGCGTGAACGCCCTTGCCGTCGCCGGGAGCGCCCTCGACCCACTCGGCGTGAGCCGACTCGCTGGGCAACGGCCAGGGCACGCCGGTGAAGGGCGCGACCGCGCCGGCCGCGAAGAATTTCCAGGCGAGCATCGGTTCAACCTCCGCGCGAAGCGTGGAACATCTCGAGCAGCTTGCGGGTGACCTCTTCGGCGACGGGGCGCGGCTCCGCCAGCTTTCCGGACGCGGCGACCTGCGCCCGGACCTGGCGCAGATAGATCACGCAGCCCGGACAGCTCACCAGGTGCTGCTCGAACTCGGTGCGCGCCTCCAACGGCAGCGCGCCCTCGAGATAATCCGTGACCTGTTCCACGGCCACGATGCAGTCGAGATCGGGGGACAGCGCGCGACTCATGGGCGTCTCCGTTCGACGTGCCGGACGATCTCGCGCCGCACGCGGGAACGCGCCCGATGCAGCAGGACGCGCTGGTTGACGTCGCTGAGCCCGAGGGCCTCGCAGACCTCCTCCGAGCTCCAACCTTCGACGTCGCGCAGCTGGATCACGGCGCGCTGCCCCTCCGGCAGCCGATCGATCGCGTCGCCGACGTGCGCCAGCGTCTCCCGCGTGAGGAGCTGCTCTTCGGGCCAGGGTTCGGGCCATTTCGCCCAGTGCCCTGCCCAGCGCGGGTGCGAAGGGGGCAAGAACTCCGCCGGATCGACGGCGGGCTCGCCGTCTGTGGGCTCGAGCGCCGACAGCGGGATGACGCGGCCGTCCCGCGTGGCGCGGGTGCGAGCCAGATTCCCGAGGATGCCGAAGATCCAGGAGCGCAGCGTCGATCGGCCTTCGAATCGATCGATGTCCTCCAGCACCACCGCCCACGTGTCCTGCACTACGTCCTCCGCCGACGCCTCGGAACGAACGAATCCCCGCGCAAAGCGCATCATTGCCGGATGAAGGCTCCCGACCAGGCCGAGGAACGCGCGCTCGTCTCCGGCGCGGAGCGCCTCGACCAGCGGCGAGTCCTGCGCGAGCGTTTGCAGCTCGGGCGCAGCGGCGGGCATCGGGAACCCCCTTTCCAGAAGGGAGTCCGGTGAGCCGCGACCGCGTTACACGCCTGTAACGCTTCCGCGCCCCCAGCGTACCGAACTGGCGGGAGGCGGCATGGCGAACGAAAGCGCGTACGACGTGATCGTGATCGGATCCGGGGCAGGCGGCGGCACACTGGTCCACAATCTCGCCCCCTCGGGAAAACGCATCCTGCTGCTGGAGCGCGGCGATTACGTTCGCCGGGAGAAGGAGAACTGGGATCCGACGGCCGTGAACCTGGACGGCCGCTACCAGACCAAGGAGGTCTGGAAGGACGCCCGAGGGCGCGACCTCCATCCGCATACCAACTACGCCGTCGGCGGCAACACGAAGTTCTACGGCGCGGCGCTCTTCCGCCTGCGCAAGGAGGACTTCGGGGAGATCCGCCACCACGGCGGCATCTCGCCAGCCTGGCCGGTCGCGTACGACGAGATGGAGCCCTACTACACGCGGGCCGAGCGCATGTACCACGTGCACGGCGAGCATGGAGAGGACCCGACGGATCCGTACGCCAGCGAGCCGTACCCGCATCCGGCGGTGAGCCACGAGCCGCGCCTGCAGCATCTCGCGGAGGACTTCGCCCGCTCGGGTTTGAAGCCCTTCCATACGCCCTTGGGAATCCAGATCGACGAGAAGAACCCGAACCGCAGCCAGTGCATCCGCTGCGGCACCTGCGACGGGTTTCCCTGCCTGGTCCGCGCAAAGGCCGACGCGCAAGTGCTGGCAGTTGACCCTGCGCTCGAGTTCCCGAACGTCACGCTGCTCACGAACGCCTTCGTGGAGCGGCTGGAGACGATTCCGTCAGGTCGCGCGGTCAGCAAGGTGATCGTCCGGCGCAACGGCGGACGCGAGGAGTACTCCGCTGGCGTCGTGGTCGTGTCCGCGGGCGCCATCAACTCCGCCGCGTTGCTGCTCCGCTCGGCGAACGATCGCCATCCGAACGGCCTGGCGAACCGCTCCGGCGTGGTCGGGCGGCACTACATGGGCCATGTCAATTCCATCCTCATGGCGGTCTCGAAGTGCCCGAACCCGACCATCTTCCAGAAGACACTCTCGGTGAACGACTTCTACTTCGGCGACGAGGACTTCCCGTACCCGATGGGGCACATCTCGTTCGTGGGAAAGCTGGATGGCGCCACGCTCAGCGCCGGCGCGCCGGCGATTGCGCCGGGGTTCACGCTCGATCTGATGGCGCGCCATTCGCTGGACTTCTGGCTCACGTCGGAGGACCTGCCGGACCCGGAGAACCGGGTGAGCCTGGACGGACAGGGGAACATCGTCCTCTCGTACCGGCCGAACAACGAAGAGGGACACAAGCGGCTCATCGGAAGGTTGAAGAAGCTGATGAACGGGCAGCGCGCCTGCCCCGTCCACGGGCACGAGTGCCACCGGGGGCTGTTCTCGCGCAATCTCTACGTCGGCGAGCGGATTCCGCTGGCGGGCGTGGCGCACCAGAACGGGACCATCCGGTTCGGGAACAATCCGCAGACCTCAGCGCTGGACCGGAACTGCAAGGCGCACGACGTCGACAACCTGTACGTCGTGGACGCGAGCTTCTTCCCGTCGTCGGGAGCGGTGAATCCGGCGCTGACGATCATGGCGAACGCGCTGCGCGTCGGTGATCACTTGCGGCAGCGACTCGCCTAGGGCACGCCGCTAGTCTGATTTTGCGCTCCCTGGAAGATGTGCGATACGTGCGGCCCCCAAGGGGAGACAAATGAGAACAAAGAGCGTGTTGTCCGTGGTCGCCGTCGTGTGCGCCGCGACTGCATTTCCTGGAATCGCGCAGGCCGGCTGCAGCGATGTGTTGGCCGCGCTGGCCGACACGCTAGCGGATGCGATCTGTGTCCCGAGCGCGGATCTGACCACGAACAACCCTGCCACGACCCCCGCGAACAACTCCATCGCGGGCCTCCCGGGTGGCGCCTTTACGCCGCAGACCGATCGCAACGTCATCTCTCCCGATCCCCCGAATCGCACGCCGATCACGAGGGCGGTCCCCGGATTTCAGGTGACGGGTCGCTTCGCCGACGACCCGACTGGTGAGGCGCGCTTCCTGCTCCGGCTGCCGGAGAGCTGGAACGGCAACCTCGTCGTCGCCGGCGCCTCGGGCACGCGCAGCGAGTTCAATGGCGACTTCGCCTGGAGCGACTACGTCCTGCAGAAAGGCTACGCCTATGCGTCGCAGAACAAGGGCGTGCTCAATTTGAAGATCACCAGCCTGTCGTCGCCGACGCCCCCCACCGCGAATTCGTGCCGCCTGAACCCCTCATCGCAGATCTGGGTCGAGTTCTACGACAATGATCCCGCGAAGCCGTTCACTCAGTGGACGCAGTACTTCATCGAGGCGACCGGTCTCGCCAAGCGGGCGGTAAAGGCGCAGTACAATCATCATCCTCGCCGCACGTACGCCGTCGGGACGTCGAACGGCGGCTACCAGGTGCGGCGCGCCCTCGAGCAGGCGCCCGACCTTTTCGACGGCGGCGTGGACTGGGAGGGCACGTTCATCGATCCGCGCGGGCCCAACATCCTCATCGATCTTCCGCCGGCGATCTCCAACTGGCCGGACTACGTGGCGTCGGGCTTCGATCCGAACAGCCAAGCGGCGAGGAACATCGAGGCCGCGGGTTATCCGCCGGACATGGTCAGCGGCAGCACGTCCCTCTGGGGCCTGTACTGGGTCCAGTTCTGGGAGGTGACGCAATGCCAGTGGCAGAAGCGGTTCGATCCCAGCTGGCCGACTTATGCTGACGGGCCGAACAATGTCGACGGCACCGGTGGGTACAACTACTTCGCCCGGGTCGCCAACGATCCATCGATCTTCTCGCGAGTCGCCGCCGTCGCGACCACCGGCAAGATCAAGCGACCGCTGATCACCGTGGCGGGCACAATGGATGCGCTGCTGCCGATCAAGCGCGGCGCGCGCGCCTACGAGGCGCTCGTGCGCGGCGGAGACCGGCGGGAGCGCGACGACGATGACGACGGCGACGGCCGCTCAGGGCGGTACCGGCTATACGAGGTCCAGAACGGGAACCACATCGAGACGTTCAAGAACACCTTCCCGCAGCTCGAGCTCATCCAGCCTCACGCGCAGAAGGCGTTCGATCTATTGATCGACCATATCGAGCATGGCGCGCGGCTGCCTCCGAGCCAGTGCATTCCGAGGGGCGGCGCGATCGCTTCGGCACCGAGCCAACGGGGACACTGCCCCAACCTGTTCGTTCCCTAGAGCGAGTAGCCGATGCTCAGGTACACCCAGGGCAGGACGCCGAGCTTGTTCGGATCGGGATTGCTCAGCGCCAGTCCCTTGCCGACCAGCGCCTCGATCCCGATGCGGAACTGGAACCCGCCCTCCGGCGGCTGGCGCCGGTAACCGAAGATCGCCGTCCCAAGGACGGTCGTGCCCGATTCCGACACCGCCAGGCCGTTGCCGCTGGCCGCTCCAGCGGCCTTGATGATCGTGGCCCCTCCGCCCAACTCGAGCGCGCTGCTGCCGAAGCTCACGAGATCGTTCACCAGAATCGGCACGGTGATGAGGCTGACCGTTCCGCTGCCGCCGCTCGAGCTGCTACTGGCCGACAGCGTCTGGTAGCTGAAGCCCGCGCGAATGCCGAAGTCGTCGTCGAAGAGGAGCTCGTAGTTGACCGAATAGAGGAGTCCGGGGCCGCCTCCCTCGAGGAACAGCGAGCTGTTGGCGTCGCGCTCCTGCGCGAGAGCAGGCGTAGCGCAAAGTGCGACCGCCACTGACGCGACTGCGATCCGCTTCATGCTGTCTCCTCCAGTTGGTGATGAGACGACGCTACGAAACCTGCGCGGTCGGGAATCAAGAACCGGGGTGCGCGTCGCTGACGCGCCTTGCGTGGGCGGCGCACAGCCGCATCCACACGTCGCGTCGAAAAGAGAGACGCCAAGCCGCGCTGCGCGGTCCCGGAAGAAACGCGCCGTTCGTTTCGTCAACATCCGCGCGGTAAGAATTCATACGCGGGCGGCCAACAGCACTCCCGACCACCTCACCACCGTTCCTGCGTAGCGCCCACAGGTGTTAGCGCTCCGAACGCGCACCACCACCCAGGAGGTGGAGTCGTGCAGAGAACCGCGCCGAGGCTCGGCTCAGCGATCGCGCTCGCGACCGTGATGCTCTGGGCGCCGCAGGCGCGAGCCACCTTGACGCTCTACAACAGCAACTGCGTGGGTTGCCACAGCGCGGCCACCACCACCTGCGATGGCTGCCACGCTCACGGCGTCCACTCGAGCAGCGCCAAGACCGACATCAACCTCGGTGGCACGACCGATAAGGCCACCTATGCGCCCGGCAGCACCGTGAAGGTCACGGTCAATGCTGGCTACAGCGGCGGCTGGGTGCGCGTCGTCCTCTTCGACCAGAACCTGAAGGAGCTCGCCCGCAGCAGCTGCCCCGGCGGCGTGGGCGGCTGCACGACGAGCAAGTTTCCCATCACCCTGACGGCACCGGCTCCGATGACGGCTGGGACGTACATCTGGGCCGTTGCGTGGTACGGAAACAACTACGACATCAGCGGCGCGTCGTTCGGGTCGGGCAACTCCTCGACGCTGAAGGTCGGTTTCTTCACCGCGGACGCGAACAACCTTAATCACGGCTATCAGACCATCGCGCTTCCAGCCTTCAGCGTGTCCGCGGCTTCGGCGCCGGCGATTGTCCTCAACCCCAACTCGCTCAACTTCGGCACGGTGACCGTCGGCAGCCCGAAGACCCTCACCGCCCAGGTGCAGAACACCGGCACTGCGCCGCTGAACGTCACGAGCGTCTCGTCCTGCGCCGGGACGCCGAGCTCGATCACCCGGACGCCACCCGGACCATTCACCGTGGCCGCCGGCGGAAGCGCGAGTCTCAGCGTGACTTTCGCGCCGACGACCGCCGGCGCTCTGCCCGCCGGGGCTTGCCTGGCCCTGGCCAGCAACGACCCGGCGAAGCCGACCCTCAGTCTGGGGCTCGCCGGGACGGGCACAAATACCCCTGCTCCTGCCATCGTCCTCAATCCCACCTCGCTGAACTTCCAGATGGTGACCGTCGGCAGCTCCAAGACGCTGAGCACCCAGGTACAGAACACCGGCACTGCGCCGCTGAACGTCACGAGCGTCTCATCCTGCGCCGGGACGCCGAGCTCGATCACCCGGACGCCTACCGGACCATTCACCGTGGCCGCCGGCGGGAGCGCGAGTCTCAGCGTGACTTTCGCGCCGACGGCCGCCGGCGCTCTGCCCGCCGGGGCTTGCCTGGCCGTGGCCAGCAACGACCCGGCGAAGCCGACCGTCAATCTGGGCGTCAGTGGCACGGCCACGACCACTGCGGCCCCTGCCATCGCGCTCAATCCTGCCTCACTCGCCTTCCAGACGGTGACCGTCGGCAGCTCGAAGACGCTCGGCGCCCAGGTGCAGAATGCCGGCACTGCGCCGCTGAACGTCACCGGCATCTCGTCCTGCGCCGCGACGCCTGGCTCGATTACCTGGACGCCCGCCGCGCCGTTCACCGTGCTCGCCGGCGGCAATGTGACCCTCAACGTCACCTTCGCACCGACGGCCGCAGGTGCTCTACCCGCCGGTGCCTGCCTGGCCATCGCCAGCAACGACCAGCTGAAGCCGACGATCAACCTGGGCGTCAGCGGGACAGCCACGGGCGCCGCGGGTCCTGCCGTCAACCTCGAACCGGCCTCGCTCGACTTCCAGACGGTGGTCATCGGCGCTCCGCGGGAGCTCACGTCGCAGGTGCACAACGCAGGCAACGCGGCGCTCGACCTGACATCGATCGCGCTCTGCAATGGAACACCGGCCACGCTCAGTTGGACGCCTTCGGCGCCTGCCTCCGTTGCGCCGGGCGCGAGCCTCTCACTGGACGTGTTCTACACACCGGCCGCCGACGGTGCCTTGCCCGCCGGGAGCTGCCTGGTCATCGCCACCAACGACCCGGCGAATGCAACTGTCCAGTTGAGCATCAGCGGGGCGGGCTCGAGCGGCTTCACGTTCGAGCTCCCCATCGGCTGCGGCAGCGCGGGGAGCACGGGGAGCTTCGCGGGCCTTGCGGTCCTCCTGCTGTTCATCGCGCGCCGCAGATCGAGCCGCGCCGAAGAGCTTGCGCCGCCAAACTCGTCCAGGCACCGCGGAGGCGTCATGAACCGGAAACGAGACGGATCGGGAGCTGCGATCGCCCTTGCGCTGGTGATGTTCGCACCGGCCCTGTCGTGCTTTCCCGCCGCTCCGCCCTCCACGCCAGGTCCGCCTCCGGGACCGCCTCCGGGTCTCTACGAGCCGCTGAGCGTCCCCTCGTCGGTCGGCAAGGTGAAGAACCTCCTCGTCGGGCTGCCTCCGACCGACGCGGAAATCCAGACCGTCAGTGCGGACCCGAATGCGCTGCGCGGTCTCGTCTCGCAATGGGTCGCAACGCCCGAGCACACCGCCAAGCTCCAGTCTTTCTTCGCCAACGCTTTCCAGCAGAGCCAGGTGGTGACCGGCGACTTTGCCGATCAGCTCGGCGACGGCCAGGGCAGCCTCGACGCGCGGCTTCTCGCCAACCTGCGCGAGAGCTTCGCCCGTACCGCGGTGGCGCTGGTTCAGCAAGGCGCGCCGTTCACCGCCACCGTCACCACGCGACGGTTCATGCTCACGCCGCGCCTGATGGCGCTATACGCGTTCATGGACGCGATGCAAGTCACGGACGGCGGCTCGACCACGGACCTCTTCCAGAAAGCGAACCCGGGCTTCCAGTTCACGCTCACCGCGAAGCAGGGCGCGATCCCGCTGCAGCAGACCCTCGATCCGACCAGTCCCAATTACATGGTTTGGTACGCGCCACAGCTCGCTGGCGCCGCGTACGATCCGCTCTGCCCGCAGGACCCTATCGTCTACAACGGCGGCACGGGGCAGCCCTCAATCAGCGTGGCGATGTTCCTCATGCTCAATGGCAAGCCCGCTTCGTTCAGCGTCGGTCAGCACGGCTGCTCGCCGCCCGCGTTCCCCGCCGGGACTGCGCCGCTGACCGTCGCCGACACGCAGCAGTGGCAGATGGTGACGGTGCGGCAGCCCTCCGCTTCCGAGACCACCACCCGCGTCTTCGATCTTCCCTCGTTCCGGGCGGGCGCCGACCTCGTGCTGAGGACGCCGCGCGTCGGCTTCTTCACCACGCCGACCTTTCTCGCCCAGTGGAACACCAACAACAGCAACCAGGCGCGGGTCACGACGAACCAGACGCTGATCGTCGCCCTGGGCCGTGCGATGACACCACAGAATGCCACGCTGCCGCCCAGCCTCGCGGCCTTGGATCAGGCGCATGCCTCGCAGCCCGCCTGCCTTGCCTGTCACCAGTCGCTCGATCCGATGCGGCAGTTCTTCCGGCAGCAGTACAGCTACTACTTCCATCCACAGACCAATTCCGCCCAGATGGCACTGTCCGGCTCGTTCGGGTTCCGCGGCGTGACCTCTTCGGGCCGTACCATTTTCGATCTGGCGGACCAGTTCGCCGCACACCCTGACTTCGCCGCGGCGTGGACGCAGAAGCTCTGCACGTGGGCAAACTCCGCGCCGTGCCTGGAAACGGATCCCGAGTTCGTCCGCGTCGCGGGCATCTTCGGCAGCAACTTCAGTTGGTCCGCTCTGGCGGTTGAGCTCTTCTCCTCGCCGCTGGTCAGTTACGCCGGCCCCACGGAGATGGCGAGACAATCGGGCCAGGTCTCTCCGGTCGCGCGGCGCGAGCACCTCTGCGCGGCGCTCTCGAACCGCCTCGCGATCCCGGACGCCTGCGGGCTGCTTGTCGGCACCACAGTCCCCCGCTCGTTGCAGCTCATCGTGGCCATTCTGCCTTCCGACCAGTACAGCCGCGGTGCCGAGCAGGCGGTGCTGGCGAACGACCCGAACCTGTTCTTCCGCACCGGTCTGGAGAACATCTGCGCGTCGCTCGCCGGCCAACTCGTCGACGCTGGCAGTGCGACGCGATGGAGCAGCATGAACCCCGACGCGGCCATCTCCGACTTCGTCCACGCGCTGATGGGCATCGAGAGGGCGCGCGATACGACGCCCTTGACGATCCTGCAAGACCACTTCCAAGCAGCAAAGGGCGCCGGTTTGTCCGCTTCCGACGCGCTCAAGTCCACCTTCGCGCTCGCTTGCCTCTCCCCCTCGGTTGCAGGGATCGGACAATGACCATGGATGCTTCCCGACGGCAATTCCTGATCAGGACGCTGTTTGGTGCCGGCATGCTCGGGCTGCGTTCGCTCGCCACCGGCATTCCGATGTCCATTCTCGCGGACCCGCGCCGTGCGCTGGCCGCAGGCTCGACCACTGCGTGCCCCCCGAATCCAGCCCAGTACATCCTATTCAGCTCGTCGGGAAACGGTGACCCGGTCAACGCGAACGTGCCCGGAGCGTACGCGATGACCGGCATCGCGCACCCACCCGATCCGGCGATGGCGCCCACGCCGCTCATGCTCGCAGGCAAGCAGTACACGGCGGCCGCGCCTTGGGCGCTCCTCCCGCAAGCGATGCTGGACCGGACCTGCTTCTTCCATCATGGCACGTACACGGATCAGCACTCCGATCTGGGCGAGGTGATGACCCTGCAGGGGCTCGTCTTGCAGAGGGACATGCTGGTATCGATGGTCGCGGCGCAGCTCGCCGGCTGCCTCGGCACGGTCCAGAGCGAGCCGCTGGCGCTCGGTCCGCGCAGCTCTTCGGAGGCACTGACCGCGCAGGGCCGTCCGCAGCCGATCCTCTCTCCCGTTGCGCTCGCGGGCGTCCTCTCCCCGCCGGCGGGTCCGCTGGGTCAGATCCAGAGGATCCGCGATGCCGACCTCGACCGCCTCAACTCCTGGTGCAGGCAGAACGGCAACTCGTCGCAGCGGGCCTTCCTCGACCGCTACGCAAACTCGCAGCAGCAGGCGCGCAACATTTCCGCGAGCCTGCTTGGCACGCTGGCAAACATCAGGGACAACAGCCCCGATTCACAGGTCGCGGCGGCCGTGGTGCTCTTCCGCATGAACGTCTCGCCGGTGGTCAGCATCCACATCCCGTTCGGGGGCGACAACCACACGGACTCCTCGCTGGCCACCGAGACGAGGGAAACGGTTGCCGGCGTGGCCGCCATCGGCAATCTCTGGACGCAGCTCAACGCCGCCGGGCTGCAAGATCGGGTGACGTTTGCGATGATGAACGTCTTCGGGCGGACCTTGAGCGCGGCGCGCTACACCAACGGCCGCGATCACCAGGGCGATCACCACGTCACCGTGCTGATCGGCAAGCCGTTCAAGGGAAGCGTGGTGGGCGGGCTGGAACCCACCAACTCGGACTACCGCGCCATGTCGATCGACTCGGCGAGCGGGGCGGGGATCGCGGGCGGCACCGGCGACATCCCCTTCTCCGATACGCTCGCCTCCGTGGGCAAGACGCTGGCCGCCGGCTGTGGAGTGGATCGCGGCTTTGTCGACCAGGACATCAGGAGAGGCAAGGTGGTGCCGGGCGCGCTCGCGTAGCTTCAACGCCGATCAGTTGCCCGATAGAGGAATTTGGTAGCGCATGGATCTGGCTCCTGCGAGACGGCGGATCGGCCGATTACCAGAAGGCCATCAGTAGGTAAAAGGTTCTAGTTGCTGCTGTCCCGGCCCCAGCGTGTAAGCCGAGCGCGTCGCGGGATTCAACTGCAAGTTGTTGGCCCCGATGGTGAGGAAGGTGTTGAAGAAGAAGAACTGCTCAACCGTGGCGAGCACATTGCCATGCTCATCCATCACCACCGCGCTGCTCATCGCGTTGTTGTTGAGCCCGAAGTCAGCCGGGACCACCTGGTCCATCACGATCAACCCGCGCGTCTCGTCGATGGCCGGATAGATATTGACAGACCCCTTCGAGTTGACGGCGATGCCCGTCTTTCTTCCCAGGTCGTAGATCCCGGCCAGGCCGTCGCAGATGGTCGGTACCACCGCCCGATTGGTGGTCGAGTCGACGGCCATACCGTAGGGGAAGCCGCTGGTGACGCCCAGAAACGATGACAGCCTGCGGGTGCGGAGGTCGGCCGTCACGATCGTCGGCGGACCGCAGAAGTTGTTGAAGTCGGCGGCAGGGGTGGACGCCTGGTTCGTGGCCGTGTTCTGTCCGATGCCGTCGAACACCGGGAATCCCATCGAGGCGACGGCCGGGCTGAGATCGATCAGGCGCCCGAACGTGTTGGTAGTGATGTCCGATGTCAGCAACCTCCAGGCAGCCTTGTTGCTCGGCGCGCTGAAATCGAAGGCCAGGAATACCGCATGGTCATTCGCCTGGTTGGCCGCACCCTCGCCGATCTGGAGCGTGTCTGGGGATGGTGGCGTCCATGCGGACCCGATCGTGCCGTTGGCCACGTCCAGCAGATTGTAAGCAGTGGCGGACGTGGTGAGGTCGAAGAGCCCGAACAATCCGACGCCGGCGCCCCAGATGCCCCATCCAGTCGTGAAGTACAGGGCGCTCTTCTGAGAGGCGACCGTCTTCAAGATTGTGTTGGTCGGTTGATCAAAGGTCTCGAGCGACGTCGTGATCGTGCCGTTCGCCAGCTGCTGGCCCGAGGTGAGGAACCCGTGGTTGCCATGCTGATCGATGCCGAAGCCGTTGTTCGCGAAGCCGCCATCCGCGGCCAGCACGCCGTCCATCGTGATGCTGCTCACCTCGCTGGCTTCACCCGCGGCCGTAGCGGCGCGAGTCGGCAAAACTCGTACGACGTGGTTCATCGTTGGCACCAACCCCAGCGTCTTCGCATTGAACGTGGCCGTGCCTTTGAGGCCGGGCAAGGCGACGAAGGCGACCGACCCGGTGTCAGCCCCGTTCTGGTCCCGCTGCGTCCCGTTCGGGTTGTTGAAGGGGTTCTCGTCATTGAAGGTGCCCGGGCCGGCGGCGCTGACCTCGAGCGTCGCTCCGTCAGCAGTTGGCGTTCCGGAGACGTCCCAGAACAGTTGGAACGAGCCGCTGTAGGGGACCTCGAGGAAGTGGCCGGGCGCGGAGCCGCTCTGGGCGAGCAGCGGGGCCGCCGGGCGCGCAGAGCCAGCCGGCGCGACGCGCGTATAGGCGAAGTCGCTGTTCAGCGGTGACCCCTTCACGCTCCCGAACAAGATATTGATCCCATAGATCCCACCGCCCTGCAGCGCGCTCACCGGGACCTGGACCGTGCCGGTCAGCCCACTCAGCGGCACGCTGTACGGAGGTCGGTAGATGAATCCCGTTGCCGGGTTCAGCCGGCCGGGCTCCGACACCAGCAGGGTCGGATTGGAAACGTTGCGGACCCCCCTCAAGTCGTAGGTCACCGGAATGGTCGTCCCGCTCACCACTGCGGGGACGAGCGGCGCGTGCAAGGCGCGGGTGGTCGCGTCCGCCGGTCCAAAGGTAAGCGCGAAGCTCGCCTGGGCGAGTGGCACGCCGTTCTCGCTGGCCTGGTAGGTGAGGTTGACGGTTCTGGACGAGGTGGACACCAGCGGCAATCCGGCAGCGCCAAGGATTTGCTCGGGCAAAAGGCGCGCCCAGGGAGTCGACGCGATCGTCGTGCCGCCCACCGAAAGCGCGAACTGCGCGTCCGGCGGCATTCCCTCCCAATCCGGGGCGATCGTGATCCAGGCCTTCGCATTGCGATCGGTGTTGGTCCCGTCGGCCGAGGAGACCGGCCCCCGCAAGTCGATGTTCGTCGGATCGGTCGCGGTCAGGAACGCGGCATCGAACAGACTGAAATTGCGCCGCTGCTCGATGGCCACGCGGGCGACCGATGGGGTGACTGTGAGCCCGGATTGCTGCAGCAGCTTCTCCACCGCGCGGCGCAGGTTGATCTGCGGGCCGACGCTGTTGCTAACGTCGGATTGCGGCACCATGGGGACCGGGGTCCCGGTCTGGGCGAGAAACTTCCTCACGTGGATCGGGCTGGGGAACGGGTGCCCGGTGAGCCGCGCCACCTGCAGGACGATCGCGGCCGCCGCCGCCGTCTCCGGCGCCGAAGCCGACGTCCCGCCGGTGAGGTCGACCTCGACCGCATCCGCCGCGCCGCCAAAGGGATGGGAGAAGCCGAGCACGTTGTCGGCCGGTGCGGCGACATTCACCCGCGAGCCATATCCGCTGCTGAAATTGGTGAAGCCGTTCCAGCGCGTTTCGGGGAAGGCGTGCTGCGCGGCCAGACTCGCGTTGGCCGGGTCCTGTGGTGGAGCCGAGTTGATGTCGTCGAGCGTCGTCCCGCCGACGTCGATCGAGCCGCTGTCGAAGTCGCGCGAGGGCGCCCCTGAGAAGGCGACGTCATTCAGATCGCTCGGCGTGCCGCCAGGGCCGATGGCCAGGGTCGGGGCGCTGCCGCCCGAAGGAGCGACGGCCGCGTTGGTGAACGTCCGCAGCCCATCGCCAGACGACACTGTAACGACGATGTTCTGCTGGACCAGGCCGGCGATGATCGCTTCCGTCAGCGGATCATCCTCCAGATAACGGCCCGAGAAACCGAACTGGTCAACGGCGAAGCCGAGGCTGGCGGTGATGACGTTGGGCGGTGGCGACTGCATGGCTGCCCCCAGGAAGGAGCCATCGACGTCGCTGATGGTGACGAACGACCCTTCAGGCGCTGGAACGACCAGCCGGTAGCTGGCGCCTGGGGCGATCCCGAGCAGGTCGGTGAGGCCTGAGCCGACCTCGCCGGCGCGCTGCTGTGCGTGGGGGAGCGGGGCCATCATCGAGAAGTCGAGGCCGACCTCGCCAAGGAATGGATCGACACCACAGACCTCACCGCTGCCGCTCAGCTGGCCGCTCTGATTCGACGTGTAGGTGGGGATCAGGGGCATCGACGGCCAGTTCAAGTAACGCTGCCCGCCGATGACGACGGTGGTTGGACCGAAGACCGTGGCGTAGAAGCCGCAGGGGTCGTTGAAGTTGTTCACGACGCTCCCGTCGTCCAGGTCGCCGAGGGAAACGTTGGTGATGATCTCGCCCTGCCCTGGCAGCTGGTGGAACTGGCGGTCGATCTCATCGAAGGCGGCGGCCGCGTCCGTGCCGGGCGCATTCAGCAGGCTCTGGGCGCTCGAGGCGAGGGCAAAGTTCGACGGAACGCCGGCAGCGGAGGGCGGCTGCTTGCCGCCACCGACCGTGAACGGCTGCACAGTGCCGGCTGGGATCGGAATCGAGATCGCCTGGCTGCTGCTGACCCGGAAGTCGGGAGACGCGTATACCACGGTGGGCGACTGGAGGAGAGCCGTCACCGCCTGGCGGACCGAGGCTCCGTTCAGGTGCAGACGGTACGCGTTGGAGAAGTCGACCAGCGGCACGCCCAGGGCGGCCTGGGCATTCGCATGCATGACCGCGAGGCTGTCGCGGTTGACCTTCCGGAAGAGGCGCTCGCTGCGGTCGACGCCCAGGCTGGCAAGAGCGGCATTCGTCGTCGAGTCGTTGGTGAAAGCGGCTCCCTGACCGGACAACACGTCGCTTGTGCCGGTGACGCCGCTGGCGAATACGACGAGAACCCGCCCGTCCGCGTAGAGCGCCTTGGCGCCGGCGGCGAGGTCGGCGATCAGTTGCCCTTTGTCGGGCAGCCCGGTTTGTCCGGCCGCCTCGTCGTATCGTGGCGTGACCGGGTAGGCGCGAAACTCTACTTTCCTGCGGTCCTTGCTGAAGACCGCGGCCACCCCATTGGTGAAGACCTTGGCGGTCTGGCCGCCCGGCAGATCGAAGCTGTAGGCGATCGTCGGGGCAGTCGACCCGGCGTTACCTGCGGCGACCGGCCTCGCACCGACCACAAGGACAGCGACCGCCAGAGACGTCACCCTGAGCGCGTGATGCGATCGGCGGCCATTGAACGACCCCAATCCGTGCATGAAATCCTCCCTGCTTCGTGGCGAGGCCGCCACTCAGGCGCCTTCGTTGCCAGCTCCATGGTTCGCCGCAACTGTGCCCGACTGACCACTGTGGTTAACTGGACGGTGGCGCAGGCCGAACCCTTGCGAACGGCTGCCTCGAGCGCACGAACTAGACGCCGGAGGAGCGGCACCAGCGTCTACGTTCGGCCCGACGGCGGTAGCATACGGGCTGCGATCGCCCGCGCACGGAGCGCATCTGCGCATGCACTGGGAGCAGTTGCCAGCGCGGCATCGCGAAGTACGATCCCGCTCAAGGCAGTTCGTCTGCGCTGCTTCATCGCCGAGGGCCGCGCGCCTTCAGACGGGCGCGGTGCGCACGACGCCCGCGGAGGTCCAGTCGAAGATCCACGACAGCGCCACCGCGACGGGTAGGCCAACGAGTGACAGGAGCACGGCCCAGCGCATCCACACACCGGGCAACTCGAGCCGTGTCACCATGACGTCGAGGCCCTGGAGCGCGCCGAACATCGCCACGCAGTACGCGATCAGCACGCGCACCACTCGCCGGCGCGACAACTCATTGGCGAACTGTCGGAGGGCCTCCCGCACTATGGGTCATTCTCGCTCAGGGGACCGGACTCGACCAGAGGCCCCGGGAGAGCCGTCTACTGACCGCAACGAGGCATCGCGGAGCGCTGCAGTCTGGAGGCGCGACCCGGCGCGTCTTGCTTTCGAGGCGCAGAGCGCCCTACAGCTGGCGGACCGGCGCAACGATACCAGGCGGGCTTGGGGGCGGTCCCGTCCCGGTGGCCGGCCACACGCTCCCGAGAGGACCGTATGTTCAAGTCCATCAAGAACCGAACGTTGGTGTGCGCTTGGATCGCCGTCGCATTCCTGGGACCTGCGGGAGTCCAAGCGGATGACCATGCGGGCCGGTCGCGGTGGGTTGGAACCTGGGCGACGGGTCCGGCGGGGCCGGCTGGCCCAGCGCCGCAATTCAGTGACCAGACCGTGCGGTACATCGTCCATACCAGCATCGGCGGCGATCGGGTGCGGGTCCGGATTTCCAACACCTTCGGCACGAACCCGATTATGATCGGCGCCGCTCATGTGGCGCGCCGCGACAGCGGCGCCAGCATCGTCCCCGGAACTGACCGGGCGCTGACGTTCAGCGGCAATCCTTCATTCACGATTCCCGCCGGGGGCCTGGTGCTGAGCGACCCGGCGACGCTGGAGGTGTCCGCGCTCTCGGATCTCGCCGTGAGCATCTATCTGCCCGATTCCACCGCCGCCGACACCATGCACCTGCTTGCTCTGCAGACGAACTATGTCGCGGCGGGACGAGGAGACTCCACCGGCGCCGTCAGCCTGCCCGGCGCAACGACGACGACAGCGTGGCACTTCCTGACGGGGGTCGACATCGCGAGCGGGCCGGAGAGCGGCGCCGTGGTCGCATTCGGCGATTCGATCACGGACGGCGCGAACTCCACACCGGACACGAACCGCAGGTGGCCGGACGTTCTCGCGCGGCGGCTGCAGGCGCGACGCGAGTTGAGCCGGCTCGGCGTTCTCAATCAGGGGATCATCGGAAACCGCATCCTTCACCCGACGGGGCCCGCGTTCGGGAACCTGTTCGCCCCGGCGGGACTCGCGCGCTTCGATCGCGACGTGCTGGCCCAAGCCGGCGTTCGATATGTGATCGTCCTGCTTGGCATCAACGACATCGGCCATCCTGGTTCGGCCGCGCCGGAGACGGACGAAGTGAGCGCGGAGGAGATCGAGGCGGGCCTGCGTCAGTTCGTGGTGCGCGCGCACGAGAAGGGCATCAAGGTCTTCGGCGCCACTCTCACGCCTTTCGAAGGCACGACCATTGCCGGCTTCTATTCGCCGCAAAAGGAGGTCAAGCGGCAGGCGGTGAACCATTGGATCCGCGCGGCCAACGCCTATGACGGGATCATCGATTTCGACGCCGCCGTCCGCGACCCGACGCATCCCGCACGCATGCTGCCCGCCTACGACGGCGGGGACCACTTGCATCCGAGCGATGCCGGGCAGCAGGCGATGGCCAATGCGATCCCGCTCGACTTCTTCGACGACGATTGAGAGCTTCGCATAGACTTCATTCATCGACTGGAAATCGGAGACGTTCTTCAGGAAGACGGTCGCCTCTACCAGTAGGTCCATGCTCGTGCCCCGCAGCGGCGAGCACGGCGGAAGGATTCCTCAACGTCTTCTCGGTCTGCGCCTTCACGTCGCCTTCGACCTGGCAGGACTGCGATCCCGAATTGCGGCCCCAGGTCGACGAAGCGCGAGCGCGGCTGGCGGCGCTGCAGAAGTAACCTGTCACAACGACCTGAGGAACGCCACCAGGTCCGACTTCTCCTGCGCGGTGAACCCGATCGCGAAGCGGCTGTCGTAGAAATCAACGACGTCCGGGAGCGTCGCGGCGAAGCCGTTGTGGAAGTACGGCGGTCGCGCCGCGAGGCCGCGCAGGATCGGGCCCTTGAAGCGGCTCATGTCCTTCCACTTGCCGGTGATCAGGGCGCGGCCGGGGTCGGTGGTCTGCAGCTTCTCGTCGGTCGCCTTGTTGCGCAGCGTGTATAGAGGCATGTCGGGCGTGCGGCGGGACGCATCGGTCAGGCCCAGGTCGAGCGGCAGCGCCACCGAATGGTTTCCCACCTCCGGCGTGTTGTGGCAGCTGGTGCAGGTCCCGTGCAAGACCGGCACTCCGAGGGCGTCGTTGAGGCCGCGCACGCCCGCCACGTCGATGGGCTTGTGGTTGAAGAGGCCCTCGCCGCGCGCGATGGCCCCGCGGGCGTCGCATCGAGGCCTCCTTGCCCCGACCAATTGCAGCCGCCGTGCCGCGCCAGACCGCGGTCCAGGGGCCCTTCCGCGCGGCCTGAGTCGCGTCCGGGGCGAGATCGGCCGCGGCGGGCAATCGATCGTCCACCGTGCCGTCGACGAGTTCGTCGGCCGCGAGGTGGCATTGAAGGAACTGCTGCCCGCCCTGGCCGGCGAGGGAGGGAGTGGACTTCGAGCGTGAGCAAGTCAACGTCGTGCGCGCCTACTCCCTCGACGAAATCACCGAGACGAAGGGGAAGCGACGGCGGGACGTACCCCTGCCACCAGATGCTCTCGCCGCGCTCAGGCACTGGAAGCAGGTGACCGGCGACCATGAACTGGTCTTCAGCCGCCCCGACGGCACCCGCCTCGACCACAAGGAGTGCGAGGACGAGTTCAAGGACATGTGGTTCCTGGCCGGCCTGCGCGGCTGCAAGCTCCAGCGCCCTTCCCTGCCCGTCCACTTGGACTCGAACGGAATCGAGAAGTTCCTGACCTACCGCGAAGAGGGCGGCGCCTAGCGACAACTACCACTACCTTCTGCGCCGGAACCTCAATTGGTGGCTGCCCCTGCTTGAAGGGCGCGACCTGAACGAGGTGGACGAGGGGGAGATCCGCCGGCTGGTGATGAACGACCAGCGAGGCCCAGTCCACTTCCGGCACCAGAAGTTGACCGCGATCCGGGCGCCCCCTCGGCGTCGCGGTGCAGAAGGTCGGCCGCTTCCCCGCCGGCAAGGGCTGGCACATGCTGCGCCACTCCTTCGCCTCGCGCTGCGTGGCGGCCGGCTACCACTTGCGCGAGGTGCAGGTCTGGATGGGCCACTCGACCATCCAGGTGACCGAGCGGTACGCGCATCTTGCGCCCAAGAAAGGAAGCACCGACAAGCTCGCGGACGCCCGGCTCGTGCGGTTCTATGGCACCAGCACGGCACCAACTCGTTTGAACACAAATGATCACGGCCTTGAGCGCAGTGGCCGGGGGTCCTCGCGCAAGTCCAGCACGCTCTGGGGGTCGGAGCAGGACCCCGCCAGCGGAAGGACCTCGATTCTCTCGTCCTACCAGAAGCGGTTCACCAGGTTCTCGAACCACTCCTGGCGGCCCGAGACCGGCCGCACGTCCGGGTCTCGGCCGAGCGCCCTCTGCGACAGCGCCGTAAGGTCGAGGCGGCCCTGGAGGATCTCCTGGCCGAACGGCTCGCGCCAGCCCTTGTAGCGGCTCTCCCGGGCGCTCGCTAGCCGCCCGTCCTGGATCATTCGCTCCGCCGCGAGGAGCGCACGCGCGCAGACATCCATCCCTCCGACATGGGCATGAAACAGATCGACGGGGTCGATCGACTGGCGGCGCAGCTTCGCGTCGAAGTTCAATCCGCCGGTAGTGAAGCCTCCCGCCTGCAAAATGGCATACAGCCCCAGCGTCACCTCGGGCACGCTGTTCGGGAACTGGTCGGTGTCCCAGCCCAGGAGCAGGTCGCCCCGGTTCATGTCGACGCTGCCGAAGATGCCGAACGCCAGGGCCATGGCGATCTCGTGCTCGAAGGAGTGGCCGGCCAGGGTGGAGTGGTTGACCTCGACGTTGGCCCTGACCTCCTTCTCGAGCCCGAAGCGCTGGAGGAAGGCGTAGAGGGTGGCGGTGTCGAAATCGTACTGGTGCTTGGAGGGCTCGGCGGGCTTGGGCTCCACCAGGATCGTGCCTTTGAATCCGCTGCGGTGCTTGTAGTCGACGACGAGGGCGAGGAACCGGCCCAGCTGGTCCAGCTCGCGCTTGACGTCCGTATTGAGGAGGGTCTCGTAGCCCTCCCGGCCGCCCCAGAGGACGTAGTTCTGCCCGCCGAGCTCGCGGGTGGCGTCCATGGCCTCCTTGACCTGCGCGGCCGCCATGGCAAAGACCTCCGGGTCCGGATTGGTGGCGGCTCCCGCCATGTAGCGCGGGTGGCTGAACAGGTTGGCGGTCCCCCAGAGCAGGCGCACCCCGGTCCGCCGCTGGTGCCCAGCCAGCACCTCGACCATCGCCTGGAGCCGGTCGCGGGACTCTCGCGGCGTCGGTCCCTCGGGGGCGATGTCGCGGTCGTGGAAGGTGTAGAACGGGACGCCCAGCCTCTCGAAGAAGTCGAACGCCGACTCGGCCTTCAGGCGCGCCGCTTCCATGGGGTCGGAAGATCGCATCCACGGACGGCCGAAGGTGGCGGAGCCGAAGGGATCGGAACCGGTCCAGCCGAAGGAGTGCCACCAGCAGACGGCGAACCGGAGCTGGTCCTCCATGCGCTTGCCGAGGACCTTGCGATCCTTGTCGTAGTACCGGAACGCGAGCGGGGTGGCGCTCTCCGGTCCCTCGTAACGGATGGGCTCGATCTCGGAGAAGATGCCCGGCATGACGTCCTCCACTGGAATGCGCGGGAGCTTGCCGGAGATGGCTGCCCCCGGCAAGGCGCGTCGCCCGTGGCACCCCACCGGGACGCGTCAGGCGCGCTTCTTCTTCATCGAGATGTCGGCCAGGACCGCGAGGATCAGGACCAGGCCCTTGATGAGGTACTGCACGTTCGAGCTCACGTTCATCATCTGCAAGCCGTTGGAGAGAGACTGGATGATGAGGGCTCCGACGATGGCGCCGAACACCGTTCCCTCGCCTCCCAGCGTCGAGGTTCCGCCGAGGATGCAGCTCGCGATCACGTCCAGCTCGTAGCCCCCGCCCGCGCCAGTGGTGCCCGAGCCCACGTACGCGGCGAGCGCGATGCCCGAGACGCCCATCAAAGCGCCCATGATGACGTAGATCGTGAGGATGGTCTTCCGGATGTTGATGCCGGAAAGCCGCGCCGCCTCCCGGTTGCCGCCGATGGCGTACGCGTAACGGCCCAGGCGAGTGTTCGTCGAGACATAGCTCATCAGCACCGCGATGACGCCCATGATCACGACGAGGAGGGGAACTCCCCTGAGGCTCTCCTCGGCCTCGCCATCGAACGTACGATTGACGACGATGACATAGCCCATGACGAGAGCGGCGAAGAGGCCCGCCTTGAGCAGGTCGACGGCAAGAGAGCTCAGCGCAATTCCGTATTTCAGCTTCCTGGCGCGGGCGAGGAACACCCTGACGAACAGCGCAGCGGCCACGAGCGCCGCAAGGATGAAACCTTCGAGGGGAGGGAGGAGCCCTTGAGCAATGAACTTGTACGTGTCGTTCGAGGAGATGAAGAGCGACTTGCCCTGGGTCACCAGGAGAATGCCGGACTTGAAGATGTACAGGCCGCCCAGGGTGACGATGAACGGCGGCACCGAAAGGCGAGCGATGATGTAGCCCTGGAACAACCCCATGAGGAGGCCCAGGCCCATACAGAGGATCACCGTGATGAGCATGGTGACGAGCTCGAGCCTGGCCGAGGCCAAGGTCGGGAAAAGCGACTGCAGTGGCCCGTCGATGACGCCGAAATACAGGAGGGCGGCCGCAACCACGGAGACGAAGCCGGCACCGAACCCGACGGACAGGTCAATGCCCCCCGTCACGATCACGAAGACCATGCCGCAGGCCATGATGGCGATGATCGCCATCTGGGGAAGGACGTTCTGGATGTTGTCCGCGGACCAGAAGGTCGGCGTCGCGATCCCGAACCCGATCCAGATGGCCACGAGGGCCATGATCAGGATGTTGGACCTGAGATTCCTGGTGAAGAGTCCGAGCAGGTTGTTCAGGATCTTCGGCATGCCTACCCGGCTGCGATCTCGACGCCAGTCGCGCGGGCCATGATCTTCTCCTGATTCGCTTGCTCGATCTCCAGCGTTCCGTTGGAGCGCCCGTCCCACATGACCATCACGCGATCGCTCATCCCGAGCACCTCCTCGAGTTCGGACGAGATCATGACGATCGCGAACCCGTTCTCCGCGAGCTGGTTCATGAGCTTGTAGATCTCGTACTTCGCGCCCACGTCGATCCCGCGCGTGGGGTCGTCGAGAATCAGTATCCTGGGCTCCGACATCAACCACTTCGAGATGACGACCTTCTGCTGATTGCCACCGGACAACGATTCCACCGAGACCTGCACCGAAGGCGCCTTGATCGACAGGCTGGTCGAGCTCTTCATGACCGCCGCCAGCTCCGCGTTCTGGTCGATGTACATGAACCCGGAGAAGCGGCCCAGGTTCGGCAGGCTCATGTTCTGCAGGATGGTCTGCATCAGCACCAGCCCCAGGCGCTTGCGGTCCTCCGGGACCAGGCTGATGCCGTGCGACATCGCGTCACGGGCGCTCCCTATCGCGATCTCCTTGCCATCGAGCTCGATCCGGCCCTTGACCACGCGAGCGTACTCGCCGAACAGGGTGGAGACGAGCTCGGTGCGCCCCGAGCCCATGAGGCCGGCGATGCCCAGGATCTCTCCCTTTCTCAGGTCGAGGCTCACGCCCTTGAGCACTTCCCGGCCCGGATTGGCCGGGTCCATGGCGTGGAGGTCCTCCACCTTGAAGAAGACCTCGCCCGGCTTCCGGTGGCCTTTCGGGAATCGCTCCTTCATCTCGCGACCCACCATCAGACCCACGAGCTTCTCCAGGGTGAGGTCCTTGGTGGGCCGGGTGGTCACGAGCTTCCCATCCCGCAGGACCGACACGGTATCGGTGATGCGGAAGAACTCCTCCAGCTTGTGGGAGATGTAGATGCAGGTGACCCCTTGGGACTTGAGCTCTCGGAGGATCTCCATGAGCTGGTCGACCTCGGCTGCAGACAGGGCGGACGTCGGCTCGTCGAGTATCAGGACCCTGGCGTTCTCGGAGAGCGCCTTGGCGATCTCGGTCATCTGCATCTGGCCGACGCCGAGATCCTCGATGACGTCGAGAGGCGAGACCTTGAGCTTGTATCGCTTCAGCAGGCTGGCGGTATCGGAGTACAGCTTGTCCCAGTCGATCGAGCGACCTCGGCGCGGCTCCTTGCCCAGGTAGATGTTCTCGCCGACGGTCATCTTGGGGACCAGGGTCAGCTCCTGGTAGACGATGGCGATTCCTTCCTCGATGGCCTGCCGGATGGAGCGCGTGCCCAGTCTGAGCACCTTGCCGTCGTAGACGACGTCTCCCTCGTAGGTTCCGTGAGGGTACACGCCGCACAGGATCTTCATGAGCGTGGACTTGCCGGCGCCGTTCTCCCCGCACAGCCCGTGGATCTCACCCCGCTTGACCTGGATGGACACGTCGCTGAGCGCGGTCACACCCGGGAACTGCTTCGTCACTCGGGAGATCTCGAGGAGAGCGTCCTCTGGCACTTCCACTTCCTCCGAAAGGCCCGGCCCCAGGGGCCGGGCCCGCCAGGTTCACGGCTACGCGTTGCTACTTGGCCGGAGGATTCGAGATGTCCTTGTAGACACCCTCGTACGTCTGGAATCCGGAATCGACGACCAGCTCCTTGAGGTTCGTCTTGGTGACCTGGAAGACCTTGAGGAACTTGCAGGGCACCTGGCCCTTCTTCTTGTTGTCACCGGTGAGATCGGCGAGCTTGAAGTCGGAGAGGCCAAGGTTCTTCTCGCCCTTTGCGAGCTTGACCGCGAGCTCGCTGGCGAGCGGGGTCAGCTTGCGGGTGTCCTTGAGGATCGTGACGCTGAGCTCACCGCGGGCGATGGAGTTGCAGCCGGCCTCGGTGGCGTCCTGACCGGAGATGGGGACCTTGCCGGCCAGGCCGGCGGTCTTCATGGCCTCGAGGGCGCCCAGGGCGGTGCCGTCGTTGGAGGCGACCACCGCGTCGAACTTCTTGCCGGTGGCGGTGAGGATGTTCTCCATGAGCTTCTTGGCGTTGGCCGGATCCCAGTTCTCCACCCACTGATCGGCGACGACCTTGATCTTGCCGGACTTGATGAGGGGGTTGAGGACCTCCATCTGGCCCTGGCGGAACAGGTGGGCGTTGTTGTCGGTGGGGCTTCCGCCGAGGAGGACGAAATTGCCGGAGTTCTTCACGGCCAGGACGCCCTTGGCCTGGTTGCGGCCGACGTCGACGTTGTCGAAGGAGACGTAGGCGGCGATCTTCGGCGTCTTGATCAGGCGGTCGTAGGCGATGACCTTGACGCCCTTCTTCGCGACGTCTTCCACCGCGGTGGCGGCGGAGTCGCCGTCCTCTGCCACCACGATGATGACCTTCGCGCCCTGGGTGACCATGTTCTTGATCTGGTCGTTCTGGAGCTTGGCATCATGGTTGGCTTCTTGAACGAGAACTTCGTAACCGGCATCCTTGAGCAGCTTGGACATCTCGTCGCGTTCGCGGGCCCAACGCTCGGTGGCGAAGTCGGAGAAGGAAAGCCCGACCTTGGGATTGGCGGCACCGTAGGCGTTCGACGCGAAGCCCGAGATCGCCGTGACCGCGAGAGAAAGCAGAATGTACCGTCTCACACCGTTCCTCCTTGATGATTGTGTGACCCACAATAATGCGCGGCACCGTGCCATAAGGCGGTGGCCGATGTATACGTGCACCTCTCGCCCGCGTCCCTGAACCAGGCGATCAGGTTCCTCGAGCAGCCCGTCGCCCCCGACTCCCTGCCCCCGGCCAACGCGCGGGGAAAAAACCGGGAGACAACACCTGCGTCAGAGAAAAACCGAAAGCATCACGTCTAGTTAGTTGGCGTCCCCACAGAGATTCGAAGACGAAAAACACATCAACCAGTAGCCGGTGACGACGCACGCAAATCGTCGATCCCCTCGTGATTGCGGGAATCTCAGACGGGCCGTTTTCCACAGCACTCCACGCCACGAGTCGCCACACCTGTCGTCGAGCGGGCGCTTGCGCGCCTCATCGAGCGCCGCTTGCAAATAGGCCGGCGGTGGACCGTCAAGACCTCGACGAGGCCGAGATCCGCCGACTCGTGCTCTACGACCAGCGCGGCCCCGTCCACCTCCAGTACCAGAAGCTGACCGCGATCCGGGCCTTCGTCCGCTTCACACGCGGCGAGCAGAAGCCCAAGGGCAGCCGCCGTCCGCTCGGCGCCGCGGCGAAGAACGTCGGCACCTTCCGGCAAGGGCTGGCACATGCTACGGCACAGCTTCGCGAGCCACTGCGTGATGGTCGGCTACCACCTGCCCGAGGTGCAGGTGTGGATGGGCCACTCGACCATCCAGGTGACCGAGCGCTATGCGCACCTGGCGCCGAAGAAGGCGTCCACGGACAAGCTCTCCGACGCCCGGCTCGCGCAGTTCTATGGCACCAGCACGGCACCAGAGCCCACAAAGGTTGTGCATCTGGCCGAGCTTCAGAGTAAGAACACCGCGGTAGCGCTTCCGGATCTGGTGACTGGCCCGGTCTTCAAAACCGGTGGCGGGCGCTGAGAGGCGTCCTCGGTGGGTTCGATTCCCATGCGCTACCGCC
>Ga0209761_1000179_pt1 | contig 36039 bp, 33 predicted proteins | sample GraSoi013_1_40cm_4_FD_185818 | JGI IMG/M metagenome (GOLD analysis project Ga0209761, IMG submission 185818) | Grasslands soil microbial communities from the Angelo Coastal Reserve, California, USA - Sample 09_25_2013_1_40cm (SPAdes) (version 2) | ecosystem: Environmental > Terrestrial > Soil >... | reverse complement strand
TGGATCAGCAGTTTTCTGCTCGGCTAGTTGTTATGCCTCTCCATCTCCGTCTGTCTCTGCAGGAATATATCGTTGGATAGGTAGGGCCCAGGAGAAAAGTCATGGACTCAACATGATGCTGGCTGCCGGTGTGAATGCATGCGGTTACGGGTTGACGAGGTGATGCGCGTTAGACGCCAACACGAAGAAAAGTTCGGTAAACGGATTCAGTGAATGCAAAGGCGTCATAACTGCTGGCGGGATTGGGTTCAGAATGCTTCCCTTCTCGAAGGAGATACCCAAAGAGATGTTCCCGATCATTACTTACAATGGAAGTCACAGCCTCGAGCTGAAGCCGCTGGTTCAGGCCATTTTCGAGCAGCTTTACAGCCTCGGTGTGAGAGACTTTTACTTCGTCGTCGGAAGAGGAAAGAGGGCTATCGAGGATCACTTTTCCCCAGACCCCGGTTTCTCCGCGTTCTTGAAAGAAAAGGGCCGGGATCCCGAATGCTTGTCTCGCTTTTACGAGAAGATAAGATCCTCGAACATCGTCTTCCTCAACCAGCCCGAATCTCTTGGATTCGGGGATGCGGTCCTCCTCGGTCGACCCTTTGTGAAGGGGACATTCATCGTCCAGGCTGGAGATACGTTCATTCTATCGGAGGGAGAAGAACATCTGCGACGGCTGGTCCTGATGCACCAAAAATATCAGGCGTCAGCAACGATTCTCCTTCACGAAGTCCCCGACCCGAGACAGTACGGAGTCGTTCAGGGCTCCCCGCTTGAGGAGGGAGTGCTGAGGATAACAGCTACCGAGGAAAAGCCTGAGGAACCCAAGACGAACATCGCCATAATGCCGCTCTATGTCTTCACGGAAGAAATCTTCAACGCACTGTCCGAGACAGAGCCCGGCAAGAATGGCGAACTACAACTAACAGATGCAATTCAGAAGCTCGTCACCGAAGGAAGAACAGTCATCGGGGTGAAGCTAAGGACCGACGAACTCAGGCTGGACATGGGTACCCCTGAGACGATGGTTGAAGCTCTAAGGCTCTCACTTGGATATGTCGACGCCAAAGCAACAAAAGAAAGTCTCCGGATGGACTTGGACACGCCGGCGTTATCGGCCTCCGAACCCAAAGAAACCATTCCCTTGCGAAAGGAATTATGATACCAGCAGAGGCCGACGAAGCGCGAATAGCAATCGTCGGGCTCGGATACGTAGGGTTGTCAACGGCCGCGTGCCTCGCATCGAAATTTCATGTAACCGGCATCGATCTGGACCCGGCCAAGGTAGGGCTCATTGGACAAGCAAAGGCCCCGTTCCTAGAGACGGGTCTCCAACCACTTCTAGAAGAGCACGTTCCGAATGGAAGACTCGAATGCACGACGAGCCCTAGCTCTGTTTCTGACTCCGACATCGTTTTCATAACCGTAGGGACCCCGAGCAGCATGTCCGGCGAAATCGACCTCTCACAAGTAAGGTCTGCATCTCGGTCGATAGGCGAGGCCATCGCAGGCTCCACCAAACAGCCTACTGTCATCGTGAAGAGCACCGTCATCCCAGGCACTACAAGAAGCGTCGTTAAACCCATACTCGAACAATCTTCAGGCAAGACGTGCGGCGAAGGCTTTGGCCTATGTTCCAACCCGGAATTCCTCCGGGAGGGTCAGGCAATCCGGGACACACTAAAGCCGAGTAGAATAGTGATAGGGCCCATCGATCAGTACTCTCGCGATCAAGTTCTATCATTCTACAGATCGTTCTACGGGGAACAGATGCCTCCGGTGGTGGAGACATCTGCTGATACGGCGGAGCTGATAAAATACTCTAGCAATGCATTCCTAGCAACGAAGATCAGCTTCATCAATCTGATAGCTAGGATCTGCGAAAAGATTCCAGGAAGCGACGTAAACGATGTTGCTAGAGGGATGGGACTCGATCCGAGGATCGGACCTCTATTCCTCCAGGCCGGACCTGGTTTCGGAGGATCCTGCTTCCCAAAGGACGTAAAAGCCTTGGTCGAATATGCGAAAAGACTAGGCGTGGAACCATCAATCCTCGAGTCTGCTCTTGAGGTCAATGAGACACAACCCGACAACGTAGTCTCACAGGCAGAGAAGATGCTGGGGCGGGTCCAAGGAAAGAGGATCGCCGTCCTCGGCCTAGCCTTCAACCCCAACACCGACGATGTCCGCGAATCGCGCGCCATCCCGCTCATCAGAAAGCTCGTCGACAAGGGGGCGGTGGTTGGAGCCTACGACCCTATGGCAATGGAGGGAGCAAAGAGGGAACTTGGCCCAATCATATCCTATTCCCCGAACGCCAAGGCTTGTGTAAAAGGTACCGACCTTGTGATCATCATGACCGCCTGGCGAGAATTCCAAGACCTCGACAGCGACGAACTGACAACATTGATGGGGGGAAGAGCACGGGTATTAGATGCAAGGCGAATCTTCGACCCTGCAAGATTCTCCAAGGCCGAGTTCACCGCCACCGGGCTCGGAAGGCTAAGTAACTAGGCTTACTCAGCTCCCTCGCGCCCGAGAACTGCAATATGGAAACGCGAAGCCCATTTCTATCTTCAAGCTTGTACCAATCTTAGAGGACGAAGACGACAGACCCTCTACAACAGCGGGCCTAATGTGACTCTGAAATCTTCAACCAGCCCCGTTTCGCCGAAAATTCTGACCCGCACGTAGCTTGGCTTGAAGTACGAGATATCCAAGTCTACGATCCATCGGGAAGTTTCCTTCCTGGCCGAGATCGGGAATGCAAAGGAATAGTATTTCCTGACAAAGTCTACCGCGATCTGAGTCGCTTGTTCGACTGTCTGTACCATGGGCATCGATGATTCTCACGATCATGTGGCGCGTCTTCTTGATAAGAATGCTTGAGGTCATCGGCAACGGTTCGCCAGAGTGCTAAGCCGTCCCTTATGTTCCCCTTGCACCTCTGTTGCACAATAGTCGAATTACGAGGCGGCCATACCTCAGTTGCCTTTACGCTGGAAAAGCTCCATGTTTTGATAAGATCTCAATCGCCTGCGCGCGCCCGCGAACTCAGCTTGCGCTTTGATGGTGTGCAGAGCGACTGATGATACTACGCCTATCAGGGCACCCAATACCAGCAGCCATACACTCTCTGAGAACTCCTTGGGCACCAGGCACGTTAGACAAACTCCCCCCGGCGAAGGTTGGCTGACAGTTGCCGCCACATGGATCGGAACAGTCTCGGTTGTAGCCCAAGATGGGTCGTTGCCGTCTGTTGCTGTAAAGTTGACCACGAACACTTGACCGGCCTGGCTCGAGCTTGGCGTGAACGAGAACGCGCCGGTGGTAGGATCAAAGGCCATGTTTGCTACCAGTCCTGTTGCCGAGAGCACGACTGTACCTCCAGTGCCAGAAGAGTCGCTTGCCGACACGGTGAACTGCAACGACGTGCCGACAGTTGCGTTCTGGGGACCTGGGACCAGGATGACTGGAAGAATATGGGCTGTGATGTCCACCGTCACTACGGTCATTCTAGTCAGAACGCCGCTAGTTGCGGTTATGACGACTGAGTAGGTACCCGGGCTTGCGGCGCTCACTGCTAGGGTCGCGGTTCCAGAGCCGCTGATCGTACCTGTGCTCAACATTGCAGAGAGCCCGGAGGAAGCTGTGGCCGTTAGCGTGACTCTTCCGATGAACCCGTTTACTGGTGTGATTGTAACCGTTGAATTTCCTGAGATGCCACTGTTCAGCGTGAGGGTTAGTGGACTGGCCGAGATTCCGAAGTCGACGAATGTGAACGTAATAGTTGTGCTATGAGTCAAGCTGCCGCTAGTCCCCGTCATGATCAAAACATACGTGGATGCAGTCGCGGAGCTGCACGAGATAACTGTTGTACTATTGTTACTGATATTGGTAGAGGTGATAGGGCCGCAACTAAGCCCCGAAGGAAGTGTCCCCGTCAACGTTATGGTGCCTGTGAATCCATGAATCAGAGTAACGGTAATCGTTGATGTAGTTGAAGATCCAACGTCTACCACGCCTGGTGAACTCGCGGTTATGATGAAGTCCGGTGGGGTCCCGAAGGTAAAGCTGGCGGCCGCCGTGTGAGTCAGCGAACCGCTAGTGCTCGTAATAGTGACTGTGTAAACTTTCTGGGCAGTCGAGCTGCAGGATAATGTTGCAACTCCTGATGCAGTGATGCTACTTGGCGTCACCACGCCGCATGTAAGGCCAGAGGGCGTGTTATCAGTTAACAGGATCGTACCAGCGAAACCGTTTAACGGGTTGATCGTGATCGTTGACTGTGCGGAGGACCCTGGCGGGACGGATGCTGGGGAAGTGGCTGTAATTGCGAAGTCTCGGAACTCGAGTATGACCGTTGTTGAATGCGTGAGTGATCCGCTCGTTCCGGTCACGGTTAGGGTGAAGGTACCGGCCGTGTTAGTGTTGCATGATACGGTTGCCGTCCCTGAGCCGGTTAGGCTGCTCGGTGTGATGGAACCGCACGTGAGGCCTGAGGCGAGGCTTGCGGCAAGGCTAACTATACCCGTGAATCCGTTCTTCCCCGTAACCGTAATAGTGACGGGGGCCGATTGACCCGCGTTGACTCCGCTGGAGGCACTTGCAGAGATTGTAAAGTCTGGCGAGGCTGGAGCAAGCTTGGTGGCCCATCCTCCCGGGAAGAGGCCGCTGGCAGGCTGGAGTGCTCCGTAGGACACGCCTGAAGGCGGATTACAAACGTTGGTAGACCATGAGCCTGCGGGCCACCCGATCCAGCTTATTTTGGCCGAATTGTAGAGGGTGATGAGTTTCTGGACGAAATGGAGCGTGGTTAGAGTATACCCGTCACAGGTTCCTAGACCAGTCCCGGACGAGGGATTGCACGGTCCAAGGATAACGTCAGGGGGACAGCCGCCTATGTAGTCGGCTCCGCCTTCAGTGTTAATCGCTGGCCAGCCGGTCGCCTGCATTCCAGATTCGAGAAGGTTGTAGTAGCCGGTTGCTGCGAGTTCAGCCGTCGCGTTGTTCCATCCTGTGCCCTGGGTGGACCAATACGGATAGTACATGTAGAAGTGCCAGTCGATGAAGACATGTCCTGCTGTATCATTCACCGTAGGCCACATGGACGCGGCCACATTGGTGGAGCTCTCACAGGTCGATATGCAACCATTCGCTACAACGATCCAGTGATTATCACCAATCGAGCGTGCCTGGTTGATCCATGCTTGATAGCCGGAGGAAAGCTGGGCGAGCGAGACCCCCTCTGGGTCTCCGTAATAGCTCGATTGCGGCTCGTTCTCTGGCTCCCACATGATTCTGGAGTATGAGGATAAGAACTGCTGGACAATGGGCTTCCAGTTACTGAGCCAGCACGACTGGAAGGTCGGGTAGATGTCATAGTAGCCGTGCATGTCTATTATGATCCAGAAGTTGTACTTTTGTGCGAGGCTTATTGCGGTCTGGAGCTGAGATGCGGAGTATGATCCTTCCTGCTGGGGGGAAGAGCAAGGCGACTCGAAGCTGACCCTGATGGCATTGTAGCCAAGCGACTGGAAGAGCTGAATATGCGCTTCCATATCGGTCCCCGCCTCGTTCAACTGTATCCCACCCCAGCCGGTAAGCACAGGTGCTGAGCTGCTACCGGGCAGAGGGGTGGTCGTAAGGGTTGTTGCTCGCTTTCCGTCGATATTGGCCTGAGCGAACTGATACACAAGTAGACCGTTGAGCAGAATTACAAGGCAGATCAGAATGGATTTCAGCCATCTCTTCGAACCTGGCCAGCTACTCCTCTCAGCGGATGCGCGGTGTCTCCTACCTAGGCTCAAGTCTTTCTCACCGGTTCGATCTAATAGATCTCCCATTGCAACGACAAGGATTCACTCGGGTCGGAGCGAAGAACCAGACTCTTTTCGATGAGCGAGTTCCCCGGCAATAGCTATTATTCTCTCAGGATTCCGAAAGGCAGTGTTGAACCATGACAAAACTTGTCTAGTTCTGAACCGAGTCTCAATTGGACTCTAGCGTGGCCCAGTTGTTTGTCACGCTCGCTTTTCTGAGTTCTTCACCGTTCGACGCTCGCTCTCTGTTCTCCTACTTGCTCGCGGGCAGTGCGCCGAATCTGGTTCCTGAAGAAAAGTTACAGCGTCCACGCGTCCCTTGGACCCAGACCAGATCTGCGCTCCAGGCTGGCTCCGAACATTCTACTGAAAAAAAGGTTGGACCTCGAAGCGCCCGTTGCCACGGTCGTCCGTGAATCCTGGTCAGGATTCAAGAGAAGGGTGAGGAACAGAGCGCGTCCCACCCATTCGCAACCGTCGCGTTGATCCGCGGGGTAGTAGAGACAAGATGTCTCCATCGCTCGACACCGCTGGTATCCATAAAATAGGTTAAAAATCTTTGCAATATTGCCAAATATATCCGCGGTTCCACGGTTTGGGTCGTCTCTTTGTATGGCAGATTTCGATCAGTGGAGACCAATCGTATTCGGACAGGTTTTCTGCGCATGCGGGTCTGGTCGCCGCCCGCGACTTCATGATTAGCGGGAAGTAGATGTTACGACTCTCTTGTACACGTTGCCAGCTCGTCGACCTTCCATAAGACATTAGTTGAAGGGTGAGATCAATAGTTCTAATCATTGTCGAATTTCTGGCCCCGCCGGTTCGATCTGCTTAGCTCATAACAGAGTGAAATATGGCGTTCTACCGTCGACTTCCGGACTATTTTACGATGGTTCTTATTATGACGCCGTCCGCTTCTGAATCATGCATGATATCTATGAAGAGTCAGAGACTCTAAAATGAGTGCCAACGATTCAACAGGCGGAAGAGTTTGTAGGGTACGAAATCCGACACAATGGTCGTCGCCGAATCACGAGTTGGACGCAGAACTGTTTCGCGATGGCATCATAAAGCTCGTCACATCTAACGGTTGCCTAGTCTCTGGAAGGGTCCGGATCAAGAATGTGTTGACTCAGGGAGAACTCGTCGAATTGGAGCTCGAAGACTTATTTCACACTTCAACCGAGCTCACATAGAGACGGGAATTCGTACAAGGACTAGGATGCGGTTACTGTGAGCACTCTGCTTGGCCTGGGACCATCCATAATCATTGTGCGCGCTCCATCGATAGTGAATTGATTGATTCAATTCCGGCCCAGCCGCCCCGATCTTCCAAGATTGAAACAGCCCTTTGGCAGACTGATCAAAGGAGAGCCTGACAAGACCATGCCCGAGTTGGTGATGCTTGTCAGAAGACACCATCCGAGCAGAATTACAGCCATCGGAGATGTCGTTTCTAGAGAAGCCCTCAAGGCTGGCATCCCAGTCAATCTCTCGATAATAGATCAGAAGACAATGCGGAAGCCGGCCGCCACGATCTCCCTAAAGGATCGTAAAATATACTATGTGAGAAACCCAGCGGGAGTAATCACGCTGGAATCCTGGGACGCAATCAAGAAAGCCATGAAAGAACGCGATACAGTGATTCTTGTCGATGGCGAGGAGGACCTCCTCGCCCTCCCATGTATTGAAGAGTCTCCGGACGGTGCCATAGTGCTCTATGGTCAGCCCAATGAAGGCCTAGTTGCAATAGATATTGAACCAGAAGTCAGACGCGAAGCCAGTCTCATCATCAGACGCATGACTAGAGAGGAAACAGATGAGGTTTGAATTCGCAGAGATAGGCTCTTTTTTCCTTGAGGAATATTCCGAGATCATCCGGTGCAAACATTCCGGCCAATCATCCTGCAATGAGAGATTGAGTCTTCTCGACTAATCGCTTGACACGGAGATATCCAATTAGACGCCATGCTCCTTTCTCGGAAGTTCAATAAACGGGAGAACGGGATCCGACGATAATGATATACTCCGCTCAGTCTTCTGAGGGACCGACACATTTCCTGAGGCCGACACGATGCTTCCGACTATGATCAACGCGAAAAATTCCTTGCAACAGGACTGTACAGGCTTTTCAAAATTCTCGTAGAGGCTCTCTAAAATGCAAGCAACATGGCTTCAACCTTTTTACCTTGCCAATCCTGTCAGGGCTGGTTGTTCGGTGGGATAGTGAAACATATCCACGGACATCATTTTATTGACGAATATGCCTCGCAACCAAGAAGGTTAAGAACAGGGACGTTCAAGACCCCAACAACTGCGCCGAAATGGTGAAGAAGATGATGAGTGATAGAATCGCGGGTAAGAGCTCGGACTATTCTCACCTCCCCTTCTCGCCACACGGCAGTCAATTAGTGCGCTACTAAACTAAGAGTAGATTTCTAAGAATGAATCGTGTCAGAATCGCGGTCATCGGTTGTGGCTACTGGGGAAGAAAGGTTGTGCGCGAGACATTGGAGATCAGCCGCGCGACTGGACAAATTGAGCTGCACTCTGTCGTCGAGAGCTTTCCGCGGTCACTCGCACAATGCCAGACTGAGTTTGGTCCCGGGATCGATTATCATTCGGACTATCACGACATAGCTTCAGATCCATCTGTGTCAGGAGTGCACATCTGCACCCCTAATGGGACACACTTCGACATCGCTTCAAGATTCCTTAGACAAGGAAAGCATGTCCTAGTTGAGAAGCCATTGACATTGAAAACCGAGGAGGCATACGAACTTGTTCGACTCGCTAGAGAAAACGACTGTGTGCTCTGTGTTGGACACATACACAGATTCAACAACGGCGTTAGCGAATTGCGCCGAGTACTGGCCGAGGGCCAGATCGGCGATCCCCACTATGTTGAGCTAAGATGGACCGCACTCATGAACCCTCAACTGCAACGGGAGGTCATAACTGACCTCGCTCCCCATCCCTTCGACATCTGTAACTACGTCGTGAACGCATGGCCGGACAAGGTCTCCTGCAAGGGACGAGGATACAGGACAAAGCTGAACGAGGAGGTTGCCTTCATCACCGCGGAGCACAAGGGGGGCTTGTTGGCTCACATCGAACTGAGCTGGCTAGACCCTAACAAGAGGAGAGAGGTTACAATCGTCGGCAGCGACGGGGTGGCTCACCTCGACTGTAGCGGCCAGAAGTTATTCCTCGAAAAGACTAGCGGAAAGCGTGAACTCCCAGTCTCACCCAGCAACACTCTGGCTAGCGAGATCATCCATTTCACGGACTGCATCCGAAGCAAGCAAGACTCTACTCCCTTCTCAAATCACTCCGACGGAATACTCGGAGCAAGGGTAGTCTCCCTCTTGGAAGCGTCCCGAGAGTCTATGTACCAGGAAAGGACAATACAGGTCCAACTGCCGATACTGCCGGAGATCCCGGTTCGATAAATGAAGCCTACAAGATACTCGGTAATCAAGAATGCCGAAGTTGGCAAAAACTCACGCATTTACGACCAGGTAAACCTGTATCGCTGTAAGATAGGTAAGAATACAAAGATAGACTCATACGTCTACATCGAGGAAGGAGTCACGATAGGGGATAATTGCAAGATTCGGCCATTCGTCTTCATCCCGACAGGCGTCGTCATTGAGGACAGCGTCTTCATCGCTCCCAACGTCACCTTCACAAACGACAAGCATCCAAGGGCACATGGAGAATGGACCCGGCTCCAGACACGCGTGAAGAGATTTGCTTCAATTGGTGCAGGAAGCACGATCAATCCAGGTGTACAGATCGGAGAGAACGCACTCATTGGAGCAGGATCAGTCGTGACTAAGGATGTTCCCGACAATGCGATAGTGGTCGGAGTTCCAGCGAGGGTGATAGGCACTCGGCCCCGACCAAGTGAGCCCGACGGAGGCCCGGTTTGTAATCAGAGAACTCGTCGATGAGACGAGTTGCGATCGTCCCAGTATTTCGAGAAACCGGAAAGATCGGTCGAGTAATCGAGAGATTCACACCCGAGTCTGTCGATCAGTTGTGCCTTGTTGTCGACCAGCCTAGCCCTTCAATTCTGAAGGAGATAGAAGAATCCAAGAACCGTATCCATGTCCCGGTCACGATCATTGAGAACTCTGACCGGAAGGGTGTGGGCTACGCCATCAAGGAGGGTTACCAATACGCGCTCTCCCACGAGTTCGACATCATTGTGGTCATGGCAGGAAACGGAAAGGATGATCCAAAGGAGATCCCCCGGCTAACGACGCCAATCATACAAGACGGCTTTGACTACGTCCAAGGTTCAAGGTTTCTTCCGGGCGGCAGAGGGGAGAGGACGCCCTTCCTTAGAAGGATATTCACGCGGCTGTTCCCATTCGCGTGGACCCTTCTGACAGGGGTACGCTGCACGGAGGTTACCAATGGTTTCAGAGCCTATCGAGCCAGCATTCTGCTGGATCCGCGGATCGATATCGAGCAGGAGTGGCTGAACGGATACGAGCTTGAATACTATCTTCACTACAAAGTGTTGACTCTCGGCTACAGGTTCGCCGAGAGGCCTGTGTCCAAGGTCTATTCCCACATGAGTCGGACTTCATATTCTCACATATCTCCGCTGCGGGATTGGAAGCAGATAGTGACACCAGTAGTTCTTCTAAGAATAGGAGCTAGACACTAGCAACCACATTGGACTTCTCTCGACACTGAGGAATATCCCGGCCCAGTTCATAGGCAAATTCTCGTCTAGAATCTCTTCCTGAACCATTTTCAAACGGATTCGCAATTCCAGATGCACAGATCTTCCTCCAAGCTCCCACATAGGGTGGGCTTTTTCCGAATAGAAGTATCTAGGCTTGCTTGGATGCTTCAGCGGGTTTCTCAACCGGATCGGCTCTGTAGATCGCACCGCCATCATTGTTTATTATCGTCCTTGGAGTCCTGAGGATCTGGTCGTAGTCTTGGGCCTTATTGTCTAGGTCCGACGCGACTCTGTGCCAATGGTCTGGCACAGTTGCGTATACAGGCTCGAAGATTGCCCATTCCCTGGCGTAGGAAAAAAACCTCGAGCCTATCCGCAACAGCAGAAGGTAGGCTTCCCCGACTGACTGCTCGTCAAGGGACTTCCGATGTTCCTTGTGGAAGAGCATGAGTCTCTCCTTATGACCCTTCATGGTCTTCGTCCGAGCCAGCCTCCATCGCGCATACTCTTCCAACACCTCTCCATCCGATATGGTGCAGAGAGGACAACCTTGATGCACGCGTTCTTGACTCACAGATTAGTTCCTCGGACACAAGATTTCGTTGTTGCGACTTCCGCTCGCTAAACTGGCCTAGGAAATCCTGAGCGTTAAATATTTCGATGCAGAATGGGCAACCGAGACTGCCGTTCCCCACATAAAACGAGGCATATGAAAACCGGAGACCGTGCGGTCTGCCCCTCATAGGCTGCTTCAGAAGAATTGGGAACAACCGAGGCTAGTGCACACTAGAGTCCACTCCAAGATCGGCTCAAGAACCGGACAAGAATTTCTTGGGTTCAAGAGTGCCTTTGTGAATCCTGAGACAATAGTAGTTATTGCCGGGGAACTCGCTCAAACAAAAGAGTCTGGTTCTTCGCTCCGACACTGGGACGAATCCCTCGCCGATAGCGCAGGGAAGCCGAATCTGATGAAGATAGAGTTGGAAACAAATGACCATAGTACGAGATCTAGACCGGAAGGGCCTTGCGGGGCTCCTCATTGCACTCTCAATTCTTGGTATCATGTTCACGTCCCTCCAGCCGAAAGCCTCAGCTGCACCTTCAGGAAGCTACTTTGACCATATCGTCATAATTGCTATGGAGAATCAGAATTATGCAAACGTTCTTGGAACAGGCACGTTGGCGGGCTGTCCAATAGGAACAGCCCCCTTTCTCTGCAGCCTGCTGCCTCTCAGCTCGACAATCCCTAATTATCACAGCTACGGAGCCTCTTCCTCGATAAGCGGCTGTTCAGCTGGCTGTTACACCGCTATTGTCTCAGGGTCCGACCAAGGCATATCTGACGGCTACTCATGCTGTATAAGCGCCACGACTCTGGTCGACCAGATGCAGTCGGCAGGGCTTACATGGCAAGCTTACTGTGAAAGCGGCTGCCCGAGGGGGAATGACCACTTCGCATTCACGGGCTTTGCAAGTGATGCTGGCAGTCCCAACATCTTCACTAGCTCATCAGTGGGCACGACCACTTTCATATCAGCAGCCAACGTAGCTAACCCTCCCAACCTTCTCTGGTATACTCCAACTGACAATCACAACATGCACGACAATTCCATCTCAACCGGCGACAGCTATCTCAAATCCTTCCTCGTGGGAACCGGTACGATCTCAAGCCCAGCCTCGGGCTCACTCCTCGGTTCATCACTCTTCACAAGCTCCTCATACCGGACCCTGCTCTACATCTGGTGGGACGAATACGATCCATCTCCCAATTTGGAGATCGGGTTCAACGGAGCGTCGGTCAAAACGGGCCTCGTCTCGGCCTCGAACGGTTATGACGAGTTTGCCTCGTTACACACGATAGAGAGTAATTGGGGATTGGCTTGTCTAGCCAACGGCTGCAACGCTCCGATCATGAGCGATGTCTTCGGAACCAGCGGACCATCGCCCCTCACGGCCTCTTTCAGCTACAGCCCGCCAAATCCGACAAATGCGTCAACGATCGTATTCAGTGCAAGCGCTAGCGGAGGCACAGCTCCCTACTCCTACTCTTGGCTGTCTGGCTCCTTCAGCATAGGAGCAGGCAACCCTTTACAGGTGACACTCTCCGCGGGAACCTATACGATCAGCCTCAAGGTCACTGACTCAAAAGGTGCCTCCTTCACTACACAGACTCAGACTCTAACGGTGAGAGCAGCAACTGGAACCACGGGGGGAGGTGTCTTCGATTGCACGAACTGGACCTGCCAGAACTTCGTCTCCCCCAGCACTCTCAGCGTCAATTCCAATGGTACGGCCGAGATACGCCACAGCAATCCGAGCGTCTGCGACTGGACCAACAGCTACTATGACAGCCTCATTAGGGGTACACCGCCGCCTGCGCAAGGATCGTCGCAGGGGACCCCACTGCCATCAGGCATACAACAGGTGTCAGCCTCAGCAACGCTCCTGGACAGAAGTCTTGGGCCGAGCTGCTCGGGCCCGTCAGGTTCAGGACCGAGATACAACCTCTTCATGTCGCTATACTTCCAGCTCGCCCAGACAGTCTCAGCATGCGGCACGTTCAGCGGAGCAAGCTGGCTGGACACACAGGTCAGAGTAGAAGACATCAACGGGGTTGACTCTCCCATAGGCACGACCTCAACCTACGGTGGAGTAAGCGATCCCGGCGTGGGTGCATGCGGATACAGTCTCGCGGTCTTACAACTCGGCGTTGGCGCTTCAGGAACTTTGATCGCAGACGTTCAGACTCAGTGTTTACAAGCTGAAATAGCTTGGGGTATCTCCCCGCCCGGCGCAACGACCCCGACCATCGGTTGTACACTAACGGGTATAGAGATCGGCACAGAGGGCTTTGACATGAACGCTCTCGATACCAACTGGTATAACGTACTCCTCAGCACGGGGGGTCTACCATCGACACTCTCATGCAGTTTCACTTTCACGCCTACGTCGCCTTCGGCGGGTCAGACGCTAAGCCTCACGGGAAGCGCGAGTGGAGGCACAACTCCATACTCCTACAGCTGGAACTTTGGAGATGGAGCAACAAGTTCAGGCCAGACGACGAGCCATGCCTACTCTTCTGCCGGAACATACAGTGTCACCCTGACGGTGACGGATGCCGGTAGTTCAAAGCAGACAGCTATAATCTCTAGAACTCTAACGGTATCTTCTCAAGTATCTCCTGACTTCATCATTGCCGCCAGCACACCCGCGTCTGTCAGCGCAGGACAGACGACTACCTCGACGATCACACTAACATCAGTGAACGGTTTCACCGGAACTATAGCATTATCAGACACCGTGCCCACTGGTCTGAACTGCAATGCAACTTCTCCCAGCAGCCTGTCTGGTTCCGGAACTGCAACTCTGTCCTGCAGCTCTGCCAGCCAGAACGTGTACACCGTCACCATCAAAGGCACCAGCGGTTCTCTAAGCCATTCGGCCACAGCTATGTTCACCTTCGGCGCTCCTCCCAGCTTCACAGTATCAGCGACTTCTCCTGCGCCCGTGAACGCTGGCTCAGCCTCAACTTCGTCGATAACGCTAACTCCGATTAACGGGTTCGCAGGCACTGCGGCTCTAACCGACACAGTTCCGGCGGGCATGAGTTGCAGCGCGATCACGCCAAGTAGCCTAACGAGTTCAAGCACCGCGACCGTATCGTGCAGCTCTTCAACAGCTTCAACATACACTCTAACCATAACCGGGACCAGCGGAGGCATAATCCAGAGTACTACAGCAACTTTCACCGTCGTCGATTTCATAGTCTCCGCCAATCCGTCGACGCTCGCTCTCAACACTGGCATCTCTGGGACTACGACAATTACGATCACGGCGTTGAACGGATTCGCAGGAACCGTTTCGATAACAGCCACACCTTCGGCGGGTCTCACGGTAGCCTTGAGCACCGGAACAATCCCAAGTTCAGGCACCTCGACCCTCACGGCAAGCTCGGGAGTTGCCGGCGCTTACACGGTACTAGTAAAGGCAACAAGCGGGTCTCTAACCAAGACAACTACCGTGACCGTAACCGTCGGAGCTCAGGCGCTACCAGTCGTGAGCGCACCATCAGCAGAGACGGTCAGTCAGCTGAACACCCTTACTTTCACGGTGACTGGAACCGAGTCTTCAAATCCCTCGCCAACTCTTACACTTTCGGCCAGCCAGCTACCTCCGGGAGCAAGCTTCACAACAGTTCAAGGAACGTCTCCTGTGTCGGCCATGTTCAAGTGGACGCCCACCGCAACAGTGGCACCTGGGACATACACCGCTATCTTCGCGATAGACGATGGCGTGTCGTCGAGTCAGGCCATTGTGTCAATAACCGTCGTTGCTTCCAACCATCTCCCCATCCTCGTAGCGCCGGGTCGCCAGAACGCGACCGTTGGAGGAAAACTACACTTCAGCGTCTCAGCGAGCGATCCTAGCGGTGCAGGGGGACCGATCATCCTGTCTGCGACCGGACTTGTCTCCAACATGGTTTTCGATCCATCTACGGGCGATTTCTCGTTCACACCAAGCACGACCCAGGCAGGTCAGACGTTCACAGTCAACTTCACAGCAACAGACGGCAACAACCAATCTTGGACCAGTACGCAGTCAGTACCTATACAGGTCCAGAGCGGCGCTAGCGGCCCCTCAGGCGGAGGACTCTGCCTCAGCTGCCTTCTACCCACGAGGATGACCACCACAGCATGGTTACTCGCTATTGGCGCGTTGATAGGGATCGTATCCTCAATCGCTCTTGTGCACATTAGGGCGAGTGCAGAGCTTGCTACCGCGAGAAGAAGGATGAAGTCACTCAATGCGCAGAACCAGATTGGACGAGCATACGACAGATACCAGACCCCACGAAGAGCATTGGCTCACGTTAGCCGTAGGCGAGACGTGGACGAGTATTAGAAACGGAAAACGAACGGCCTCGCCCATCATTTCCTAAAAGTACCCAGCAACCGCTTCTGTGTTCTTCTCAGCGGCTGGAAACGACGCAGCAGAAAGTGCCTCTCCGATATTTGGTGCGAATCCAACAATCGAGTACGAAAGCAGAGCCAGTGGAAGGCCTTGATTGGGCTACAATCCAACCACGAGATGGCCGATTTCCCGCTCGAAGCCTCCCAGAAACCCGTCCTCCGAAAACGCAAACTCGGACCGGATCACGCTAAGACTATCGACAGAATGAAGAACAGAGTCATGTTTTCAAGTGTCGGTCGGACTCGACAATGGTGGATAATTAGGTGCGGAATGCTACCAGTCAACGTGCTTCGCCTGTAACCCTCAGAGATGTCATGGCTGAGATGAAGCGCAGAGGTGATCCCAAAGCCGTCGTGGGAATGGCACGGTTCGGTATTCAGACAGGCAGAGCTTTCGGAGTCTCAGTTCCACAACTCCGAGAACTGTCAGGAAGGATAGGGAAGAACCATGAATTGGCCCAACGGCTGTGGGAGACCGGATTTCACGAGGCCCGAATTCTTGCGGGGATGATTGACGAGCCCGCACGAGTCACCGAGGATCAAATGGAGGGGTGGGGATTAGATTTCGACTCATGGGACGTCGTCGATGGGAGTTGTGGAAACCTCTTCGACAAGACCCCCTTCGCCGTTGCAAAGGCCCGCGAGTGGTCGATGAGACGAGAAGAGTATGTAAAGAGAGCCGGCTTCGTGTTGATGGCCGAGCTCGCGGTCCATGATGGGAAAGCACTCGATAGAACTTTTCTAGACTTTCTCCCTCTCATAATCAAGGAATCTTCGGATGAACGCAACTTCGTCAAGAAGGCTGTCAACTGGGCACTCAGGCAGATCGGAAAGAGAAACATGGCTCTCAACAAAGCCGCAATACGAACCGCAAAGGCGATTCAGAAGCAGGACTCCAAATCCGCGAAGTGGATCGCTGCCGACGCTCTACGCGAACTCACAAGCTCACAGGTTCAGGAGAGACTTGGAAGTGTTACGAAGAGAGCTTCCAGAAAATAAGGGCAGTCTCGTCGAGGCTATAGTTCGCGTATCTTGTCGTAGAACTCGATCAGTTTCTGAGCTGCAGGCGCTTCCTTGTTGAGTGCAAAGATCTTCATGCCCTTCTCATATCTTTCGTAGAGGAGCACCTTGCATTTCACTAATGGTTCAACGATCCGCGCCACAGTTGAAGGGGAGACGTCCATGACCCTTGCCAGCCCGGCCTGGTTGAACACCTTGTCTCGGTTCTGCAGAAGATGCTCGACAAGTTTCACCTGAGCTTTGGATTGAAACAGATCTAAAAGTCGCATTATAGCTACCTCTCACGAGTATGATACAAGGGTTCCAATGTCACGGCCGCGAAGAGCACTGGTGATATTGGACGGATCATCCAACGAGACAAACCTAGTCGGAATTCTTGCTCTCTGCATGATCTTCAGAGCAACAGGATCCAGCAATTCATACTTCCCAGCGTAGACATCGCCAGCCATAGCCCAACTCAACAACTTATCGACGCCGACCGACCTGAGCATCTTAGCTTTGGGGTTCTTCTTGGGATCAGCGGTATAGACCCCGCCAACGTCAGTTGCATTGACCAGGAAATCCGAACGGGTAATCTCCGCCGCCAATGCAGCGACAGCGTTTGTGGACTGTCCAGGCTGTAGCCCTCCAAGAACAACTACCTTTCCCGAACCGACGTAGTGGGTCAGTTCTGAGAGCATCGATGGTATCTTTGGAACTGCAACATTGCCCAATGCTAGCCGGAGGAGCTCCGCGTTGGCCCTTGTTACGCTTATCCCCAGAAGGTCGCAGGTCGATTCGTCGGCGCCGAGCTTCCTCGCCGCATCAATATAGACCCGGGCGTTCTGGCCCCCGCCGGCGACAGCCACAAGCTGATTCCCCTCGCCAACAAAGCCAGACAATATCTTTCCCATGGTTCGCAATGCATCAACATCAGGGTCACGCTTGAAGAGCGCCCCTCCCAGCTTGACGACTGCCTTCATCCGTCTACCAGCTGACAGAGACGGAATTTATTGGGTATATTAGAATGGACAAGGGAAAATCGACTATCGGACCACATCCCGTCTTTGGCAATGAGTTCGCTCCATCCGCGTGATGATGAAGAAGGGGTTTTATACGATCCGTAGCAATATCTTGTCTAAGGAGTGGCTCGAAAATGTCCATCGATGCAGTCAAATCCACCCAGGCAGAGAAAAACAGTCTCTGAACGAATAGCGGCCGCTCTAGCCAAGCTCTAAAAACCAATTTTTCCGCGTACGGAGAGCGTTAGATGTCAGGAGCCGACTCTGTCTCACGCTTCAAGTTCAAGCGAACCCTCGAGCAGCTCGCCAAGAAAGAGGGAAGAGGCACAGAACTCATCAGCCTCTACGTCCCGCCGGATAGGAGGATACACGAAGTGCTTGGACAGCTCCGGGAAGAACTCGGCACCGCAAGCAACATAAAATCCCGGACAACCAGGCAGAACGTAGAAGACGCGATCGAGAGAACGAGTCAGCGACTGAGACTCTTCAAAGAACCACCGCCGACCGGTCTGGTCATCTTCTGTGGAGCTATCCCCCAGAACGGGGCTGGTAGCGAGAAAATGGAAATCTACACTCTCATACCGCCCGAACCGATCACTGTGGGATTCTACAGATGCGACGCGCGCTTCCATGTCGAGCCTCTAATGGCACTGGTCGCCGAGAAGGATACCTACGGGATACTGGTCATAGACGGGACAGAAGCGGTTGTGGCCACCCTCAAGGGGCGCCGAGTAGAGATCATCAAATCGTTCACGTCAGGAATACCGGGCAAGAGCCGGGCAGGTGGGCAATCCGCTCGACGGTTCGAACGTATTAGAGAACAAGTCACGAACGAATACTACAAGCGCGTCGGTGAGCACTTCAATGAGATAATGTCGAAGATCCCTGACCTGAAGGGGATCATCATAGGTGGACCCGGACCGACCAAGTATGTCTGGGAGGAGGGAGAATACTTGCAGTATATGCTCAAGAAGAAGGTCCTCTCGCTAATAGACACAAGCTACACGAGCGAGGCAGGCGTTGAGGAAGTCGTCGAAAAGAGCAATGAGATACTGAAGGGAGTGCGGTATAGCGAGGAGAAACAGCTGGTCCAGAAGTTCCTCTACGAACTGGGACACGAGACAGGCAAAGCAGCCTTTGGAGAGAAGAAGGTCCAGGAATACCTCGAAAAAGGAATAGTCGAAACCCTGCTAATATCAGAAAAGCTCGAAGGAGACCGACTCCTACTCAAATGCAAAACCTGTGGAAACACGGAAGAGGTCCGAGGAACGAGATATGAAATCCACGCGGTCAAAACCGAACTAGCAACCCGAGCATGCAAGAACTGTGGAAAAGCAACACTCGAAGTCATCGAGGACAAGGATATCATAGACAGCTTCCTCGACTACGCGGAAAAGGCCGCGACCAAAGTCGAAGTCATATCAGAGGAGACCGAAGAGGGGCGGATGCTCCGCGACTCCTTCGGAAAAGTCGCAGCCATACTGCGCTACGGAGCCAACTAGACGCCAGGGCCCCATACAGTCCACACTCCAACAGCCCCTAGTCTCGGCGAAACTTCCTCAAGGACTACGGCAGTCCCTGTTGTTACCAGCTACCGTTACCAGACCCGTTACCGTACCAGGGATCTCGAAATCAGTTTGGTCTCGCGACGAGAGAGTCTCGAATCAAGGACTCAGTCTTGGCGCCTCCACAGTTCCGCTTCAGTGGGCAATAGACCTAAGACCATGCAAGGGACTGGCAGGACTCGGGCTGGTCAAAGTGGCAAAGCGAGCCAGGGTTATCTTCTTCGACCTAGGCGAGACCCTCGTCACCCAGAACATAGAGGACAGCATGGTAACAAGAAAGGCCTTGCGAGAGATAGGCAAGATTCTACCAAAACGAGTCTCGCCAGAGACACTCTTCAGACTGTACATGAAAGGCTACAAGACCAACGACGCGATTCGATCAGAGTATGACGTCGAGATCCCAATCCAGGCATGGATGCGCCGGCTACTGAAGCGAGTGACAGACAAAGAACCAACAGACCAACTACTGGAAACTAGCATCAACATAATCGTCAAAGCACGTGCCGCCAACACTGTTGCTTTTGAGGATGCGAACGACACTCTTAGAAAACTGTCAAGACGAACAGTCAAGCTGGGAGTAATCTCAAACGTTTCCTCACATGAGGTTGCCCTTGGGATTCTAGACAAAGTGCGATTGGCCAGATATTTCGACCTTGTAGTTACGTCGGCCGAGACGGGAATCCGAAAACCTGACCCTGGGATATTCCGGTATGCCCTATACCAGCTGAACATCGGTCCGGAGGAAGCAATTATGGTTGGAGACTCAGAAAGACACGACATCCAAGGAGGCTATATTGCAGGACTAAGAACGGTTCTGGTCAACCGGAAGAAGCCGCCGGACGAGTCTCTTGCAGACTATCGGTTCAAGACCTTAGGGGACGCGATACCCACTTTGCAATCGCTATAACCACACCGGCAACAGCATCCCAGCCACACCGAGCAATAGCGAAAACGGGAGACCTGGAAACATCTCATATCTGGAGAGCGCTCTAAAGCCAAGATAGGTTCCGGCAAGAATCCCGACCGCCGCCCCAAAGAACGATACGAGCCCAAACGTGACCATCGCGATCGTCGCCACGAGAGAATAGAACACAAGGTCCCCCATTCCAATCGTCAATTCACCATAACTGTACATCGCCCCTGGCAGATCCCCCGCCGCGACCGTCTTTGCGAGAGCTCCGACTGGACCTCTGAAAACAGCAACTATGTCATAGACGACGAGCGCACCTACAAGGACTAGAGCCGTGATCAGAGGAATCGAATACCCCAAGAACACACCCGTCAAAGCGCCGAGCGCAGTCACGCCGAACAACTGACGAATCTGCCCCTTTGCAGAAACCGTCAAGCCTATCAAAGCGGCGACCGCCAGAGACAATGCGAATAAGATCGAGATATCTAGCGACAAGAGGGATGTGGTATACCACAATGTTACGGCAAAGGAGACTGTGATGAGGGCTCCTTTGATCATCCGGCGGATAAAGCCCATCCTTCCCCTGCGTATCATGAGTAGCATTATTGTTGCACTAGCTCCGAGTGCGAGGACGAAGATGAGGGCGTCAGGAATGGCGCTCGGAAGGTCATTGCCGGCGAAGGGTGTTACCTGTGCCGCTGGCGCTCCGCTGCTGGCGATCGGATAGCCAAGAATCCCGGTAGCTACGAGTCCCAATGCGACGGGCAGGAGATGTTTCGGGCGAGGTTTGAATATCCTCTCCTCGCTCTCTGCCATTGGAGACTATAGCTCGACTATATCGCCAGTCTTTGGGGCAGTTGCATTCAAACCCAGCTCCTTAGACGCCCAATCAGCTAGTTTCTTACAGTTCCCTTCAGCACCGTGCACGATGAACACACGCGTCTTTTTGTCCAGATCCGATAGTGTCTGCTCAAGCTCTCGCTTACCACCGTGCGACGAGAAGTCGAAACGCTCGACCCTAGCGTCGACCGGCTGTGCCCGCCCGTGGATGACGAATTTGCGCCTGTCTAGCAGTATTCTTCCAGGGCTTCCGGGAACTTGGAAGCTTACCATAAAGACAGCGTTCTGTTTCTTCGCTGCAACATTCTCCATGTAGAAGACGGATGCCCCACCCTTTAGCATCCCAGCTGGAGATATAATTACACCGGGAGTCTTGGCAGCTCTCCTACGATCATTCCACCCGTCCACCCAGTGGGCCATCTTGCTCGCCCGTTCGAAGACCCTCGCGTCGCGTAGTGCTTCAGGATGCTTGAGCAACAACTCCATCGCATCAAGCGCCATGCCATCAACAAACACTGGATGTTCAAAATGGAACGCGGAGAGAATGCTGAGAAGTTCTTGAGATCTGCCGACACCGAACGCGGGGACGAGCACGGTTCCACCACCTTCGACGACCTCTGTGACCTTCTCCACAAACTCCTTCTCCAATCCCTCCCTAACCGGGTGATCCTCCGTCGCGTAAGTACCCTCCAGGATTATCCCGTCGAGGTTCTTGTACTCGGGGTCCGCGCCGTCGACGAGCCTCGTAGGCTGGCGGTTGAAGTCTCCGGTGTATAACAATCTCTTCCCGTCACTCTGAACAATCGCCTGCGCACTGCCAGGGATGTGCCCAGCGTTAACCAGTGTCACCGAGCCATTCCCAACATCGACTGCTTGTCGATACTGTAGCTCGCGAGTATGCTTCAGCATTGTCTGGAGATCGATATACTCGTAGGGAGCGTAGTATCCGCTCAGTTTCAGAAAGTCCTTGATGATGAGACTCGTGAGTGTGAATGTCGGCTGAACACCGAACAGCGGGACTCCGCCTCCGATGTAGAAGATCGGCGCGGACCCGACATGATCAAGATGTGCGTGAGTAAGCACAATTGCCTCCACCTCCTTAGGCGGGATGTGCATTGGGAACCCAACATGGTGGTTGACCATCACACCGTAGTCTAGGACCAGATTCTTTTCTCCAACGCTTACGGCGAATGCGGACCTGCCGACTTCTTGGCAGGCGCCCATGAATCTGATCTTCATTCTAACACCGAATCAGGCGGACACTGGAACATGTGAGGACTCGAAACTCTAACTAAGCAATCGGGCTTGGAACACTACAATAAAAGCCCTACAACTGGCAGGAAAACAAGACAGATTTAAGCAACGCTTCGTACAATCGACTTGTCCAAGTGGAATTACGGTGACCGTGCGTCTCCTTGTCGATTCAAAGAACCTGAGAGGCTCTACACTAGTAACTGGATTCCATGGCGTGGGGCAGACAGGATACATAGCCACATCATACATGATACACGCACTCAAAGCAGAGAGGATAGGCTTCATCGACGTCTCCAACCCACCACCATGGGTCGGAACAGCAGAAGGCGGATTGGTCACACCATTCGAGGTCTACCGAAGAGGAAAGACTGTGCTAGTGAAGCTCGAATTCTCACCCCATAGATCAGAGGAAGCGGAATTCGCAAAATCGATCTCTGACTGGGCAATCGGACAGAAGTTCAAGGACGCTATACTCATAGGCGGACTAGACTCCGCCTACAAACAAACCAAGGAAGACTTCTGCGTCGTCCCTACTGGAGCATATCTCGACCGAGCGAAACTCTTCAAAGCGCCCATACTCGAACCTGGGCTACTAGTCTATGGGCCGCTAGCGATTATGCTCAACGAATTTGAGATCCACGACTTTCCCGCGGTGGCGGTTCTCCCGTACGCGGAACCTGCTAGAGCTGATCCCGCGGCGGCCGCGCTCGCGATCAGGAAGATCTCGAAGGCGTACAATTTCAACGTCGAAGTGTCGGACTTGGTGAAGGATGCGAAATTCATCGAGAGAGAGTTTGACCAGAAATCCCGACTGACACGCAAATCTCTCCAGAGAATGTACGCCTAACTGTTCCGAGCCATCTTACGACCAATAGAGAGGATTATCGTTTGAGGCTTCAGCTTCTTTCCATCTAGAAGAGTGATTTTCCGTTTGCCCAACGTCTTCATCAATTCCGTTGCGACGCGCCGGCCATACTCGCCGTCGGAGACAAAGATCACGTTTCTGGGGAGGAGAGTCCTGATGAGTCTCGCAACATCTTCTGCCTTTGACTGATAGAGAGAGGGATCTCCTAGGTCTCGACCTTCTGTTTGTGCTATCGGGAATGTCTCGTCTAGCTCGATTGGAACTGGCCCCCACGATTGAGAGTAGAACCAGATGGATATGTCTGGATGATCGTCGAAAGACTTTGCGACCGTTTGGTAGCGAGGATCCTCGTGGAAGGGCCTACGCCATCGACCTGGTAGCAATAGTACCGCCTTTCTGCGTTCCTCGAAGGAGCGCCATATCCGAGCTCTGAACCTCTGGGCCTCGGGCCGGTCGTCGCTTGAGGCGCTCAAATGGAATATTCCATGCGGTTTCACGGCAGGCGTGGAAGCCTCTAAGAGCGCCGAATGGCGACGTATTCGATCGAAGCAGTCCAGCAAAGCTGGGTGTACCCTGGATCTAGACTCCAACAACTCCCAGAGCCTCCCTCTTCTGATCGCTTCACGGATTCTTCGTAGTTCTGAAAAACAGGCCCACAGGTTATGCTGGACAAGTCGAGCCTCACGCTCCTTTGGAGCTGCCTTCAAGACTTCGGACGGGCTTATCCCAACGCAAGCCGGACAAGGGCAAGCAAACTCGACGATATCGTCAAGAAGCTGGGTGCCCTCCGAGGTAAGGTATCGGCCGGCCCGGGCGTAGAGCGCGTAGGCTGCCGAATCAAACAGGTCACATCCCAAGGCCACGAGGAAAGGAAATAGAACAGGGTGACCGGCTCCGAAAAGATGAAACGGTTTTCCTTTCGGAAGGGTCCGCTTTGCGGCAATAATCATCTCAACCAGAACATCGTAACGCTGAGACTCCAAGAGCTCGGTAGGGCTTCCAAGAGCATAGATCGGAAAATCCCTCTTCGACATCTCCCTCGCAGATCGCTTGACCTCCTCGATGTGTACACCGCCTTGAACCGGACCCATCCAGAGAATATCTTCCCTGGTGATCGCCTCCATCGCCTGGTCCGCCCTCCTCACTGTCTCATCGACAGTCCATCGCGCTCGGGCTGGATCACTTCGGAAACCCGTCGGAACGTCCAGAATCACACCGATGTCGCTATTGATCTTCTCCTGGTATCGAACGATTTCGTCTGGTCTTACTCCTACCTCGCCATACTCAAGAATCTGATAGGCGCCAGAATCCGTAGCAACACTTCGGCCGAAACCCAGAGTCTTATGGACATCCGCAGGTTCAGGATTACGTTCGCCTCTCTTCAAAAGATACGCGTTGGTCATCAGAGCGCCGATTCCGGCCTCCTCGAAGAATTTCGCGTCTAGGGTCTGGTGATACGGATCCAGAACCGGGAACATATGCGGAGTGGTGAAAACTCCGCTCTTGGTCCTTAGAGTCCCGACTCGGCCTAAGAGATCCTTTGAATGAACCTGAAAACTCATTCTGGGGACTTAGGCTTTGATACCTTTCTCCCGGATGAATTCGTCGAAGACCCGCTGGACCCTTTCTGCCGCTGGTCCCGACCCTTCGATGATGCCCTTCTCGTTGAGACGTATCCGGTCCATCACAACGATCACTCCAGCGTCATCCATGACCCGGACCATTCTCGGAAAGACCCTCTCCAGCCTCTCGCCAAGGCTCTGGAGATCAAAGGGTTTCTCAAAGCTGGAGATCTGAAGTATCGTGCTACCGTTGATGAACAGCTTGTGAATCTCGCCGGCCTGTTCACTCTTCGCGTTCGTCAGACAGACGCTCAGATTCTCCGTGTCAACCCCGGTCAGTGTCCCAACAAAGGTCTTGCCCTGGTTGGTTACGACGCTGACGTGTTTCTGGAGCAGGTTGGACAGCTCCTCCATGAACTTGCGGCCCGCAGTCGAAGACATCTTTGACTACCGACGAGCCGGGAAATGCCTGCCGCTATATCACCTTTGGTCCAACCGACCACGATGCGCTTTCGCTTCTGCAAGGATGGTTCGAGCCTCACGAGAATCGTGGGCCGTCTGAATCACTCTGATATCTGAGAGCGGGATCCTCGCGTTGCAGTTTGGACAAGTCTTGCTCTTGTATCGAGAATCTGCAATAATGAGCATGTGGCAACGGGGACACTTACCTACAAGGTAATGGTCTTTCACAGGATCTTCCTCGAGAGTTCTATCGGGTCGTAGCGCTGGAGCCAGTCAACCGCAACTGCGTTCCATCCTCTACTCGCTGATATGAGCCTCATCGCTTCGTGAAGCAGTTGTCTAGGCCGCTTCCGTGTAGCATCAATCTCGTACACTCTCCGAGCCCCAAGGCACTTCAATGATTCGTACAGAGAAAGATCAATGAGCTCGGTTTCCACATTTTCCCAGATCTTCCTTTTCGGCCATCTTCTCCCTCGAAGGCGGCTGGCGAGAATGACAGGGTCCAACCGCACAACAATCGCAATCATTCCGCGTTTCTTCGGCATGAACTTACCTACCCAGTTTGTTTCGATGACCAGTCCGCCTTCTCCGTGGGCTGCGAAGAAGTCGATGAGCGTCTTGCGCAGACGCTGTTCGTCTATTACGTAGGATTGACGTGGGCGATCGAATCTTCCGTAGAGCCTTTCCTTCTTCACGAGTTCGCCAAGGTTCAGGAACCGGAACCCGGTCTGTTTTGCAAGTAGTCTGGCGAAGACGGTCTTCCCTACGCCAGGTGTCCCGGTGACTATGATGGTCTTGTCCAAGTGTGTTCTGGTGCTCCGGCCGGGACTATCAGCTCTCTGGAGGCTTTTGAACCCGGGTCGCCGGATCGAGAGTCCGGCATACTCTCGGCCAGTCTGGAGACCGGTCTATACTACCGGAGCAGGCGGTCCGAGAAAATATCTCTAAGTTAAGTCTTTTCCGGGAGAGGTCTACTCGGGCGGCGGACCCTGGCCCTTCGGCATCGGCGGTGGCTTGGCCGCAGCGATAACGTCGTCAATCCGGAGGATCATCGATGCGACTTCGACGGCTGAGCTGATGGCGTGCTCCTTGACTTTGACCGGTTCCAAGACGCCTTCTTTCATCATGTCAGTAATCTCGCCCGTGTAGACGTTGATGCCGCTCCAGAGACCCTTAGTCTCGTGGGCGGCCCTCAGCCCTACGAGAATGTCGATCTGGTCGAGGCCAGCGTTGTCCGATAGGGTCCTAGGAATAGATTCCATCGCGTCCGCGAAAGCTTCGATCGCAAGTTGTTCTCTTCCACCGATCTTTGTCGCATAGTCACGGATTCTCTTCGCAAGCTCCGTCTCGACAGCTCCGCCTCCAGCAACGATCTTGTTTTTCTTTACAACATCAATAACTACCGACAGAGCGTCTTTCAGGGACCTCTCCGCCTCGTCCACCATCCGTTCAAGGCCTGCGCGGATGAGTATGCTGACCGACTTTGGATCCTTGGCGTCCTCGACGAAGATCATCTTGTCGTCCCCTATCTTCCGCTCCTCAACCAGCCCCGCGCCTCCAAGATCGCTCGCCCTCATGTCTTCCAAGTTGGTGATGATCCTTCCGCCCGTTGCGCGTGAGAGCTTCTCAATATCGGATTTCTTGATTCTCCTCGCGGCTAGGATTCCCTGCTTCGCCATGAAAGATTGGGCTATCTCATCGATCCCTTTCTGGCAGAGAACCACGCTAGCGCCCGCCTCTGCTATCTTGTCAACCATATCCTTCATCAGCTTCGTCTCCTCATCCAGGAACGATTGCATCTGCTGCGGATTGCTTATCTTGATCTCTGCGCTGAACTCTGTCTTCTCAATCTCGAGCGCCGTGTCGAGGAGCGCGATCCTCGCCTTCTCCATCCGCTTGGGCATTCCGGGATGAACGACCTCCTTGTCTATGATTACCCCGTTGACGAGCTCAGTGTCGAGGAGGCTCTTCCCCTCCTTCTTCACAAGCTGAATATTATCAATGTCAGCAACGAACGAGTCACCTCGCTTCTCGACGACTCTGTTGACGGCTTCAACAGCGATCTTGGCAAAATGTTCCGTCGCCCCTCCTAGACTCTTGCCGTGCATCGCGGTCATAGCCACTTTCTTGAGCGTTTCAGTGTCCTTCAAGTCGACAGGCTTCGAAATCTCGTTGAGAATCTCCTTGGCCTTCTCTCCTGCTTTCTTGTACCCCGCGTTGATGACTGTCGGATGCACTCCTTGGTCGAGCAACAGCTCTGCCCGCTTGAGAAGTTCACCGGCCAGTACCACCGAAGTGGTCGTCCCATCGCCCACCTCATCGTCCTGGGTCTTCGCGACCTCGACAAGCATCTTTGCGGCCGGATGCTGCACGTCTAATTCATCTAGGACCGTCGCTCCGTCACTCGTGATAGTCACATCGCCGAGGCTGTCTACCATCATCTTGTCCATTCCGCGTGGACCCAGAGTGGTCTTGACGACCTCAGAGACTATGCGTGCTGCGCTGATGTTTCCCCGCTGCGCATCTTTGCCTCTGTTACGAGAGGAACCTTCTTTCAGAATCAGAATAGGTTGATTTGCAAGATAGGACATTCTACTTCCCGAAAAGCGGTTGCGGGGATACTTCGAATAAAAACCTTACTTTGCTAGTTGCGGGGTTTTTTGGCTCATTCTTTCCAGATGCGTTTCACTGCGAGCCTGATATCCTCGGCTCTAACTGTTTTGCGCCCTGCATGGGTCGCCAATTCCAGAGCCTCCTTTCCCACCCGCACCGCTACCTCTTCCACTACCTTTCGCAGTTCTTCCGCCGCATCGTCGCCTATTCTGCCCGCACCACCCTTTTTTATGAGCCGATGCACCGCAGCGGTCGATATCTCGGTTTCCGCCAACTATGCGACCGGATTCGCGTCGGAAAATCGTCTATTTAACCGTTAGTCGACGCGACGAACGCTTCTAACGCCAAATATTTAATAGACGAGCAGCCGGTCCGCCGCTCCTCGGAAGTGCTATAGTGGGAAAAGTTCGGATAGCCGCCGTGAAGAAGGTCGCCAGAGAGCTGGTTGCACGCTATCCGGACAAGTTCACGACCAATTATGAGTCTAACAAGAAGGTCATGGCTGATCTAGTAGACGCCAAGACAAAACGACTCAGGAACCGTGTAGTAGGCTATGTCACCCGACTCAAGATAGTCGAGGGCAGAAGAGCCGCGGCGCCCACCGAGATCGCCCAAGAGACAGAGCAGGAATAGATCGTCCCCACGGTCCGATAGGGCTGTTGGAAGAAGCATCAAGTCCAAGAGGCTTCTCAATAACCACAGGCAGGATTCCTATTTTACTGAAACTAAAGAGAACCGAGGAGCTGAAGCCTCACGAAGAGACAGTCCATGCGGACCTCCAAGGGATCGTCAAGACCCTTGGACAGGTTCCCGTACTACGCCATCCTATTATCGCTGACTCAGCTACCGGAGCTGTCTTGGACGGGACCCACAGGCTTGCTGCACTCAAAAAACTTGGGTGCCGAACCGTTCCCGCCGCTCTCATCGACTATGAGAACCCGCTCGTCCAAGTTAACCGATGGTTCAGAATCATCACCGGGGACACTCTCCAGAATTTCATCAAACGGCCTAGACAGTCATCAGCTTCCTACATGTCACCTTCTGACGCAGAGCAGAGTCTTCTAGGCAGGTCTTGCTACGCGACGCTACGCGACAAGACCGAATGTCTAGGTTTCAAATCGAAAGAGTACACGCCGCTGGCGCTATATCGGCACGCATTCCAGCTAGAACAAATCGCAAGATACAACCACATGAAAATAGCCTACACCGATAATGGCGAGATGAACCAAGTTTCTGGATCTGATATCCTGATGTCGACGATTTGCCTGAAGAAGAGCGAGGTGGTAGAGAGTTGCCTGGGACACTACTTGTTTCCTCCAAAATCGACCCGGCATTTAATCCCTTCACGACCTCTAGGAATCGGAGTTCCCCTGGGCTGGCTGAAGAATCCGAACGTGGAAGAGGCGGAGGCAGAATTCGAGAAATACCTCGCCGCGAAGAGGGTTAGACGCTTGCCCGAAGGGTCTATGGTCGGGAGCAGAAGATACATGGAGGAAGTGTTCCTTTTTGAGTGAAACCGGGACGATCAGCCTCACTGACTACAAGGCAAAACTCATTGGAGTTTTAGCTTCTGCCGCGGGCAGACGAGAGGTCGGAATCGAGGGTCCACCCGGACTGACACTGTCGGAACTAATCTCGAGACTTCTTGTTCAAGTCAACAAGAGCCAGTTCGCAGACCTTCTCGTCGACTCTGCGACAAACAATCCCCTGCCTAACGTAATCATACTGTTGAATGACCAAGACTGCAATCTTTTCGAAGGATTAAGGACCAAACTCGAATCTGGGACCGTAATCACGATCATACCTGTAGCCCATGGCGGTTAGACCTCGACAATCTCGCACTTCAACCGCCTGATGACATCATCGGCCCGCTCAACCTTCGCCTTGTGCGTGTACAGTCTGCCAGGGGTCCTAAGCTTCAGCTTGACAACGTCTTTCGAACGCTTGACTCGACATTCCAGGGCGATTTCCGATAGACTGACAAACTCGTCAATACTCGTAATTTCAGCTGGCATTGCCCTGGCCCGACAACCCCTCAAGAGTCTGCTTCTATAAACTATTCCGCGTATCTCAACGCAGTCTCCGCTAAGCCTTGCAGCCCGACCGGTGGTCCAGGAGCCTATCCATCAGCTCTAATATCAAGGCTCTCTGATATTTCGGCAGTTTCAACATGATTCGCATTGGCATAATCGGCAAGACAAACACCGGCAAAACTACATTCTTCAACGCGGCGACCTCAAGCACCGCCGAAGTCTCGACCTACCCCTTCACCACAAAGAAGCCTAACGTCGGAACGGGCCAAGTGCAAACCCTTTGCGTCTGCCGAGAGTTGGATGTCAAGGACATACCACGGAATTCGACATGTATAGACGGCTGGCGGTTCATACCCATCGAGGTGATCGACCTCCCTGGACTCATCAAGGGAGCCTTCGCGGGTAGGGGTCTCGGCACGCAATTCCTGAACGTTGTTGCGCAAGCCGATGCACTTCTGCACGTCGTCGACGCGTCCGCGAGCATCGATTCCGAAGGAAAGATAACTCATCCCGGAATGGGAAACCCGATCCTCGATATCGTAGACATAGAGGAGGAGATGATACTCTGGTTCAATGTAGCGGTCGACAGAGCACTCCAGAGAATCAAGAAGCGAACATTCAAGCCCGGATCGCTCAGTAAAGGGATGTCGAAGGAACTGGCAGGGATTGGAGTAAGAGCTGAGCATGCTATCAAGACTCTTGAGCAGACCGGCCTAGCTGAAAAACATCCTAAGGAATGGAAGGACGAAGACTCAAGACGTTTCTCAGAGACGTTACGAACTGTCTCAAAGCCAAGTCTGATCGTTGCCAACAAGATGGACCTTGCCTATTCCGAGCGGAATTTCGAAAAAATCCGAGAAGAATACAAATCCCAACTAGTCATTCCAGTCTGCAGCGAAGCTGAAGTCGCGCTAAACAGGGCCAAGGAGAAAGGCTTTGTTGAATATGTTCCTGGTGAAGAAACGTTCAGAGTCATTGACGAGTCGCACTTGACCAAGGATCAGTCCTGGGCGTTGGCCTATGTCCAGCAGAAGGTCATGACGAAATGGATGCGGACAGGGGTCCAGTTTGCCCTAAATTCAGCAGTCTTCAAGCTTCTAGGAATGAACGCAGTATATCCAGTGGAGGACCCTAAGACTCTGTCCGACAAGAGAGGGAATGTTCTCCCCGACGTCTATCTTACTCCGAAAGGATACGTCGCGAAGGACCTAGCGATGGAGATCCACTCCGATCTGGCAAAACGAATGCTACACGCGATTGACGCGAGAAATGGATTACGGTTACCTCAGGATTATCAGCTAAGAGATCGTGACATAATCTCAATTGTCACTGCTGCACGGAAGAAGTAAACCGTCTCTAACTATTCCCATCGGAATAGTTTGACGAAACGTTAATAATGGAAATTCCACAAAGCTCGACACAGAGCTTCTGAGAATGCGAGAGACATGGGCGTAAGAGTCAGCGAACTCCACCAGGTTCCGTTAGAGGAACAGGACCTCGAAATTGTCGAACGAAAAGGCGTTGGGCACCCTGATCACATCTGCGACGCAATTATGAATGAAGTGTCGGTAGCCCTATCCAAGGAATACCTCAAACGCTACGGACACGTCCAGCACCACAACATCGACAAGGCCCTACTAGCAGCTGGAGAAGTCAAACGACGCTACGGTGGCGGCGAAGTGAAAAGGCCTATGCTGATGGTATTCGGAGACAGGGCAACCTATGATGTTGATGGGGATCTCATCCCAGTTGACGAACTAGCGGTTGATACTGCGAAAAAGTGGCTAAGAAAGAATCTGCGTTTCGTCGACCCCGATAGACACGTCAGATACCAGGTAGAGCTTAAGAAGGGATCCGCCGCCCTTACTGACATATTCAAGCGGAAAGGCAAATACTACGGAGCAAATGACACATCGGCTGCTGTAGGATATGCACCCCTGAGCAACACCGAGAAGATCGTGTTGCAGACCGAACGATACATCAACTCTCCGAGCTTCAAGAAAGAGTACCCCGAGACCGGAGAGGACGTCAAAATCATGGCCGCCCGCGAGGGAAAGGAACTCACTCTCACAATAGCGCTGGCCTTTGTTGACAAGTTCATCGAGAACGAGAACCAGTACTTCAAACGCAAGGCAGAGGTAGAGGAGGACGTCAACCGGTTCGTCCGAAACCGCGTCAAGTTTAACCCAGCGAACGTCAACATCAACACGCTTGACAAACGCGGCAGGGGAATGGATGGGATCTATCTCACAGTTCTCGGAACTTCTGCTGACGATGGCGATGGTGGACAAGTGGGACGCGGAAACCGGCCAACGGGCATAATTCCGCTGAACAGACCGACATGCTCCGAAGCCGCTGCCGGTAAGAATCCGGTCAGCCACGTAGGTAAGATCTACAATCTGTTAACCTATCAGATTGCCAACCGAGTCTACGAAAAAGTCCCCGGCATCAAGGAAGTTTATGTCTGGCTTCTCAGCCAGATCGGCAGACCCATAAACGAGCCCAAAGTCGCGGGCGTTGAACTGATCCTTGACAAGGGAGTCGACTTTGGACCCACATCAAAACTAGCGACTGAGATCGTCAGAGCCGAGCTGAATAGTATCAACGATTTCACTGACCGGTTAACACAAGGAAAAATACCAGTCTGCTAGCCAAACGCTAGCATGAGCTATGATCTAAAGGCAGCAGTCGGCTGGATAACAGCAATAGCTGTCATAATCAGCCTGTTCTCTTACGCCGTGTCTCTTTTTGTCAGCGTTGCCGTGGTAACGACTACTCAGCTCGGCACCCAGTTATTGACCATGAGTGGACAGTTGTACATCGAAGCATTTCTATTGATCTTCCTTGCACCCGTAGCGGCAAACGTCCTCATCCTAGTTGTTATCTCGCTAATCGTATTTGTTCTCAGCTTTATCAAAGCAGCGACATCAAATGGTGGGCTTCGATCCGGTCTTCGCATTCTAACATCGGGGAGGACACCTCAAACCCTACCTAACTGGCTAGTTATAATGCCTCTGTTGGCCTCGTCCCTTCTTGTCATTGTTCTATTGCTTAGCCTACTGCAAGACCTCTTCAGTGTCTCAACCGGCTCCCTCGGCACTACCGACCCTACAGTATTGTTTCCTAGCCTCGCCTTGGCGCCCATCGCGGAAGAGATCGGGTTCAGAATCAGCGTGTTGGGGCTGGTAACTGGAGTCTTAGTCGCTGTCAAATTCGGCCACAGTATTGCCCGTGGAGCGAGGGTCACGAACTTAAGCGAACTTGGAATCTTCTTTTCTGCTTTCATCTCCCCTGGCTATGCCAAGGAGAGAGCTGGGCTTCCCAGCATACGAACTAGTGGCTTGAAGGGCATCTCGATATCGGAATGGATTTTCCTCTTTCTCACTGCAGTCGTGTTCGGAGCCTACCACGTTTTCGGGGGGGCAGGATGGGGACCAGGAAAATTTCTGACTGCAGCTCTTACAGGATTTGCTTTGGGACTCGTCTACTTAGCCTACGGCGCCTATGCTGATATTCTTCTGCATTGGTTCTTTGACCTGAACTTCTACGCCTTCACCGTGTATCCCGCATTCAATGGAGTATTAGCCATTTTCGGAGATCTCGCCACCTTGGGAGCCATAGCACTCGGCGTCTGGGGAATAATCATAGGAATTTACTGGTACGCAAACAGGAAGCCTTCGCCCATCATTTACACTGCCATCTGACTCGCGATAGACTCCTGATAGAATGCTTCACTTTTGCCCGTACTCCAAATATAGACACTACCCAAACGAAATCTGGTCCATCGAGGACCAGTGATCTCGCATTGACCTATGCCACCGTCTCCCCGAGAGCAGTCTATGCCTTATAAACCGCCCACCGCACAGAATATTCCGGTAAGGAAAGGAGCTTGTATCACCGCCAAGTCGAATAGAAATCAACTTGAGCCACTCACCGACTCCCTACTCCAGATCGACTTCTCGGAATCAAGCCGATCCTAATCCGAGCTTCTCCCTGTCCAAGACATACGATCCGTCTATTGAAGAGCCTAGATGGCAGGAATACTGGCGCAAGCACAACTTGTACAAGTTCGACACTACAGACCAGAGCAGACCCACGTACAGCATTGACACTCCGCCGCCCTATCCTAGTGGAGAATTCCATGTCGGAAACGCTCTCAACTGGAGCTACATCGACTTCGTGGCTCGTTACCAACGGATGAAGGGCTACAATGTACACTTCCCACAAGGCTGGGACTGCCACGGATTACCAACAGAGGTAAGGGCCGAGCAGACCTTCAAGATCAGGAAGAACGATCTCCCTCCCTACCAGTTCATCGAGATCTGCCGAAAGCTCTCTGAGGAATACATCCAAAGGATGAAGGAGGCAATAATGAGACTGGGAACATCCTGCGACTGGATCTTGGAATACAGAACTATGGACCCTGAATACTACAAGTTAACTCAACTCTCCTTCGTAATGCTCTACAAGTCTGGTTACATGTACAGGGGGGAGCACCCTGTGAACTGGTGTCCTAGGGACGAGACTGCGATAGCCGAAGCCGAAGTAGTCTACGTCGAACGACAGGGGTTGCTGCACTACATGAAATTCGGTAGTGACGACAACTCACTCGAAATAGCCTCTACGCGACCTGAGCTTCTAGGAGCATGTGTGGCAATTGCCGTGCATCCAGAAGACACCCGCTATTCAACGCGAGTGGGAACGTCGACCAGAGTCCCGGTCTTTGGCCAGAAGATTCCGATCATTGCAGACGAAGAAGTCGATCCCACGTTCGGAACCGGAGCCGTGATGGTGTGCACATTCGGAGACAAAATGGATGTCAAATGGCAGAAGAAACACAACCTGCCTGTAATCAAGGAAATCACCGAGAACGGCCGAATCGACGCCTCGGACCCACGCTTCAAGGGACTCAAGATCGAAGAGGCTAGAAGGAAAGTTGTCGAAGAACTGAAAAACGAGGGAAGAATGCTTCGCGAAGAGCCCGTAAAACAGAACATTGGAACCTGCTGGCGCTGCAATACACCTGTAGAGATCATTTCACGGCCCCAGTGGTTCATGAAGACCAAGCAAATGACGGACGAAGTAACCGCTTCTGCTGACCAGCTCCGATGGGTCCCTCCATTCTCCAAGAAGCGTCTGATCGACTGGACCCAGTCCTTGGACTGGGATTGGGTCGTATCCAGACAGCGAATCTTTGGCACACCGATACCCATATGGTACTGCAAAAAGTGTGGCGAAACACTAGTCGCGGATGAAAACCATCTCCCGTCCGACCCAAGAAGAGACCCTCCTCCTCGAGAAAAGTGTCCTAAGTGCGGATCTAGCGATTTGAAGGGAGACACCGATGTGTTTGACACCTGGATGGATTCATCGATAAGTGCGGCCGTCCACGCCGGATGGCCCTCCAACAAGGGTCTATTTGTGAAACTATTCCCCGCGGATCTCCAGCCTAACGGGCTCGACATTGTACGAACCTGGGACTACTATCTCCTAGTTCGAAGCCTCGCAATCTTCCACAAAGCACCCTACAAGACCCTCCTAATCAACGGGATGGTCAGAGGAACTGACGGGAGAATGATGCACAAGTCATATGGAAACTTCGTCGAGACAGGAGAAGTCATCAAGAAATTAGGAGCGGACGCGTTTAGACAATGGGCTGCGTCGGGAGGTGCTACAGGATATGACATACCGTTTAGGTGGAATGAGGCTGAGCATGGGAAGAAATTCCTAACAAAGCTGTGGAATGTAGCCAGGTTCATAACTCAAGATTCTACAACGGGGGCAAACGCGCCTCAGCTTACCCAACCGTCGACTATAGACCGCTGGCTACTGGGATCCCTCCAAGAACTAGTCACAACCGTAACCAATGCCTTCGACAACTTTCAGTTCAACACGGCTATCGAAGCTGTCAGAGATTTCACCTGGCACTCCCTCGCGGACGATTATCTGGAAGCGGTGAAGTACAGACTCCAACCAGACAGCAACCCTGCTGATTCAAGAAATGCCCGATTCTGCCTCACACAATCCTTGCTCGTCATATGCAAACTCTTAGCACCCATCTGTCCCCACATCACAGAAGCCATCTACCAAGAAATGCAAGGAGTGCAAGAAGGCAGAAGCATACACTCTGATGGATGGCCAAAACCAGACAAGAGTTTCCAAGACAGCGTGCAAATGCAGGAAGGAAAACTGCTCGTTGAAGCGATTGCCACGGCTCGCCGGAAGAAGTCAGAGAAGGGATTAAGCCTCAAGTCTCCTATCAGGAAGGTAATCATAAAGACTCAACCATCTCACCTAGGTCTGTTCGAAGCCAATCAGGAACCGATTCTGAGGACGATCAAGGCGGAATCTCTCGTCGTCGAAGAGACTCCCTCGAGCGAAGAAGGAACTACAGGCCTCGCTGTCGAAATTGTGCCATAGGTGGTTCTGTTA
>Ga0209761_1000176_pt1 | contig 36248 bp, 31 predicted proteins | sample GraSoi013_1_40cm_4_FD_185818 | JGI IMG/M metagenome (GOLD analysis project Ga0209761, IMG submission 185818) | Grasslands soil microbial communities from the Angelo Coastal Reserve, California, USA - Sample 09_25_2013_1_40cm (SPAdes) (version 2) | ecosystem: Environmental > Terrestrial > Soil >... | reverse complement strand
CCGGCTTGCTCCAGAGCTTCTGGGAGACGGTACCGCTGCTTGATGGCCGGAACTGGCGGATCTTCTATTGGTCGCTGAACGAAGCGGACCTGGACCGCATCCTGGCGGACCAGCCGGCGACGCCTGAGGAACCGGTGTACAAGTCGCTCCCCGATGAGGCATGGGGCCACCCCGCATCCGGCGCGTGAGTCACGCCGGCCAAGCGCGCGCCCCGACGAGTGGGACGAAGGCGCACGGCGTCCCTTCGCGGAGGTCGAGGCTTCCATCGGGTTTCCGGGTCGCAACGATCAGCACCTGTCCGCTCCGCGGGCCAATTGGGGCGACGATGCGGCCGCGGGAGGTTAGCTGAAGTCGCCACGGATCCGGGATTTCAGGGGCACCCGCCGTCGCCATGACGACATCGTACGGACCGCGCTCCGGGTACCCGAGACTGCCATCTCCGACCACCACGGTCACGCCGGAAAGGCCGGCGCGAGCAAGGTTTGAGCGCGCCCATTCGGCGAGCCGCGAGATCCGCTCGATCGATACGACCTGTTGGGGCCCGAGCATGTGCGCGACGAGCGCCGCGTGGTAGCCGGACCCCGTCCCAATCTCGAGGACTCGATCGCCCGCTGCGAGCCGGGCCTCTTCGAGCATGATTGCTATCATCGAAGGTGCCGAAATCGTCTGGCCTCGCCCAATCGGGAGCGGGACGTCGTCATAGGCAGAGTCCGCATCCTCGGGCCGGACGAACGCCTCCCGCGGCACCGCGAGGAACGCATCTCGCACCCGCGGATCCTGGATGTACCGGGAGGCGACGAGTCGCTCCACCATCCGAAGCCGCTCCGCGGCGAAATCGGTCTTCTGGCCCATCGGCAGGCCACCACCCGGACACGGCATAAAGTGTCGGTTACGCGGGTACCAGAAGCGCGATCAGGACCGTCGACAGGACGAGCGTCGCGGCGGTGACAGGCAACCCCGCCTTCACGAAGTCCTTCATCGACACCCTGACTCCGTCGCGGGATGCGACTTGCACGACGATGACGTTGCACGCGGCCCCGAGGATCGTCGCGTTCCCCGCCAGCGTCGAGCTTGCGGCCAGTGCAAGCCAGAGTTGGGTCGAGCCATGCGGCAATTCGGCCAAGAGCAACACCGCGGGCACGTTGCTGATCAGGTTCGAGAGCAGCGCCGAGAGACCGACCAGCCAGGCGAGGCCGCCGGACTGACCGCCGACGGAGGCAGTGAAGCCTCCCTGGATCGCAGCGGAGAGTCCGGACACGCGTACCCCTTCGAGGACGATGAACAGACCGACGAAGAAGAGGATGATGCTCCAGTCCACCTTCGCGATCAGAGTCCTCGCGGTCGTCTTCGCGAAGAACGGCAAGAAGAACAGCACGAACGATCCGCCCGCGAGCGCCACCAGGGGCAGCCATGCGGGGGTCGGGGAGGCGAAGAACGCGACCGCGACGCCGACCGTCACGCCGAGCGTCACCACCAGACCGGTCCGCTGGAGCCGGACGGGCTCGACCGAGGAAATGGGCGTCAGGGGAACCGCGAGGTCTTTTCGGAACGCAAGCCAGACGAGGCCGATTGCCACGACGAGGCATGCGATGGTCACGGGGAGCAGATAGGCGGTGAAGGTGAGGAACGGAATCCCGGACCGGATCGCGATGAATGCGTTCTGGGGGTTGCCGACTTCGGTGGCCACGCTCCCGACGTTTGCCGCGATCGCGACGGCGACGAGGTACGGAAGTGGATTCACCCGCAAGGCCCGCGTGCTTCGAATCACGACCGGCGTCACGAGCAACGCGATCGTGTCGTTCAGCACGAGAGCTGACAACGCCGCCGTCGCGACCATGAGCCACGCGAGGAACGCGGCCTGGTTTTTCGCACGGACCGCGATCCGCGACGAAACGAGATCGAAGAATCCACAGATCTCCAGTCCGGACACGAGCAGCATCATGCCCACCAGGAGCACGATCACGTCGAGGTTGATCGCAAGGAGCGCTTCCGTCGGAGTCAGGACCCCGAGCACGAGCATGAGCGCCCCGCCGAGCATCGCGACCGCGGGTCGCTCGATCGGGAAGCGGCGGACGGTCCGCAAGGAAATCAGGACGTACGTGACTAGGAAAACGACCGTCGCGGCGACGAGGGCGTACTCGGCGGCCACAAGTGCCGCGGATGGGGCGCCTCACTATGGAACTTTGCGCGGTGAGGCCTCAAGAACCCGGGACGCGCGGTGTCCCATTACACTTAAATAGCGTCACTCAATTCGCCGCATTCTCCGGCCTCCCAAATGGGTTACATCAAGGGGGGACGGACCGACTGAGTGCGAGATAGGAGAAACGGGAATGGATTCCAGAGGACACCGGGCAATCCGCGCGCTCGCCGTGTTCCTCGTGCTCGCGCTCGGCGTCGCGGCTCTCCTCCCCCTGATCGCCCGGGGCGCCTTCCAGGTCAACGGGGTCATCAGCACCTGCGGTGGACCCACGCCGTTCGTCTCCGGCACGGTGACGCTAATCGACGCGAACGGGATCAACCCTCCGCAGACCACCACGTCGAGCCAATTTAGCGGCGTCTACGCGTTCACGCCGCCGACGGGCAGTTACACCATCTCCGTCACGGCGTCAGGGTACTACCCGGCATCGAACTCGACCCCCGTCCGCTTCGACGGGAGCCGTTCGGTCCGAATCGACGCCTGCTTGTTTCGGTACGGCACGCCCAGCAAGGTCCTCGGCGTCACCGTCCTGAATGGAGGCTTGCCCGTCGCGGGCGCGTCGGTCGCGGCCTTCAATCTCTCGAACCCGACCGGAAGGCCCCAACTCGTCACGACGAACACGACCAACGCGGCCGGGTTGACGAACCTGACGCTCTGGGCGGCTCGGTTCCTCTTGCGCGCGTCCGCGCCCGACTACCAGACGGATCAGTCGGTGGACGTCAGCACCCAGTCCACGGCGACGATCAACCTCGTTGCCGGCCCCAGGGTCTTCGGTCACGTACAGGACTCGTCCGGGGCGTTCCTTTCTTCTGGCGTGGTCGCGTGGCTGTACGACCCCTCCGCGCCAAATTCGAGCGCGTACCGACTCATCCCCGCGGTTGTCAGCGGAAGCTTCTTCGACCTACACGCGCCCGCGGGCACCTACAGACTCATCGTTGACGCCGACGGTTACTTGACCCACGAGGAGAGCCCACTCACGCTTCCGACGACAAATCCCCACGACGTCACGCTGAACGCGGCCCCGCAGGAGCTCTATCACACGACGGTCGCGTACGGTGCGAGCGACTGGAGCAATCTCACGGTGTGGCGGAACCTGACCCTGAACGCCGACAGCACGCTCCCAGGCCTCGGGCCAGCGAACTTGCGGGATCTTCGGTTGCAGATCGACGCGACCATCGGAAACGGAAATGGAATCTTGGATCCAGGGGAAATTACGGGTTTCCCGACATGGCTTGCGGCGAAGGGACCGGGCTACGTGACGACGGACGCGTTCCTGACGACGAACGGCCGGGCGTACAACTCGAGCCTTGCGTCGTTCAGCGTCAGTGTGAGTCCGACGCTCGGCACTCCGAACGCCAAGGTGTGGATCAACACGACCGCGACCTATGCGCTCAAGGGGACGCCGCCCCTCATCGCCACCGGCGCGAAGACGTACAACGTGACGCTGACGATGGTGCCCGACTCGAACACGACGGCGTACCAGAACTATTCCTATGCGATTATCCTCCCGAAGCATTACGAGTTGAACCAGACGACGCGCGTGCCGTCGAACGCGCCCATGACGTTCACAGGATTCACGACCGTGACGGTCGACCCGGGCGTCGCCTCCGGGACGCCGCAAGCCCGAATGACCGTCTCGAAGAGCCTCGTCGGGATGGCGAGGGCGAAGGTCGTCGCCCCGATCGGAAAGTTCAACGTCGTGAATGCGAACTTCACGAATTACCAGGCGTACGTGGCGGGAAACACGTCGATGACGTTCAGCGGGGAAGACACGTACGATCCGAACGGCCACGCGGCGGACGCGAACTACACGTGGAATTTCGGGCCGAGCGGCGCGCGCGGGTGGGGCATCCGGACGAACTTCACGTACACGCAGGCGGGCTTGTCGACGGTCAACCTGACCGTGACGGAGGCGGGCGGGAACGTGACGTATCGGGACATCACGATCTTCGTCGACGACCGAATCCCCGTCGCGAACATCAAGACGAACCGCACGGGGAGTGGCATCTGGAACAACCTCACGCTCCGAGTGGATGAAGGCACGGTCGTCCGCTTCGATGGGAGTGCTTCGACGGACCTCGCGTATCCCGGGAAGAACGGTGTGATCCTGGACTCCGGATACGCATGGGACTTCAACGGCGACCGAAAGACGGACGCGACCGGAAAGATCGTGAGTTGGACCCTTCAGAAACCAGGGAACTTCACAGTCAACCTGACGGTGACAGACAGCGTAGGCTGGAAATCGGTCAACGCCACGATCACCGCGATCGTGAACGACACAAAGGGTCCCGTCCCGGCGTTCGCCATCCTCGACCCGGAGAAGGACTGGGGCGTAATCTCGAGTCCGTTCGAGCAGAAGACGATCGTGCTCAACGCCTCGAGGACGACGGATGACCACGACAACAATTCCGCTTTGAACTTCACGTGGACGATCCCTGGGCCGTTGATGGGATCGACCGGTTCGTCCCACACGTTCTACGGGATCAACATTAGCTTTGCATGGCAAGAATGGAACCTTAGCTATGGCGTCAAGCTGTCCGTAAAAGACACCGGCTTCCCGACCGGGAAGTCGAATTACGGCAACCTGACTCGGAATATCACGGTGCAGATCGACGTATTGCTCCACGCGGACCTGTTCATCGCCCTCGATCCGACGACCCATCAGAGCTCGATGAAAGTCACCCCGACCGACCCCGCGGAAGGCGACCAGGTGACGGTCTCCGTCAACGTGACGAACAAGGCCGGCCGCAGGGCGGCATCCCTTGTCGTGGCCAATCTCTCCGCGATTAGCGGGGGACAGACGACTCTGTTGTCGAGCAGCCCCCAATGGTTCGACAAGAACGGCGTTCCCACGTCGAACCATACGATCGCTCCGGGCGATACGGTCAAGCTCGTGTTCACCGTGAGCCTCAGCGGACAGGGAAACAAGACGCTAACTGTCTACGTGTACGACGCGACGGAGCCGTACACGTGGCGGACCCCGGAGAACCACGCCTCCCTCCGCGTGAACGTTCGTCAGCCTGCGTGGCAACCCTACGCGATTTACCTCAGCGTGATCGGCGTCATCGTCCTGTTCGTCTTCGGGATGTATGCGAGGCGAAAGATCAAGGCCGGCGAGTGGCGCCCGATTCGCGGTCGTCGGCGGCGGGAGAAAGGCGAGCAAGAGGAGAAACGGCCGAGGAAGGAAGTCAAGGAAGAGAAGAAGCGCCTCTAGGCGCCGCCCTCTTCCCTGTCCTCGAGCTTACATTTCCCTCGGAGCGCTAAGTCCCAGGCCGTCCAATGCGTTGCGAAGCACGATCCGAGACGCGTCGACGAGGTCAATGCGTGCACCTCGGAGGCCCGCCGGCTCGGCGGTGAGGACGGGGCAATCCCGGTAGAACTGGTTGAACTGGGACGCGAAGTCGGCGGCGTACGCCGCGACCGCGTGCACGCGACGGCCTTCGGCGGACTCTCGGACCGTGGACGGGAACTTGGCGATCCAGCGAATGAGCATCTGTTCCTGCGGGTGGACGAGGAGGCGCAGATCCGCGGGACCATGGGCGCCGGCTTTCCCGAGGATGCTGCAGGCCCGCGCATGGGCATATTGGAGGAACGGTGCCGAGTTGCCCTCGAGACTCAGCGCCTCCTCCCAGCGGAACGTGATCGCCTTCTCGGACTGCACGCGGACCATGTTGTATCGGACCGCCGCCACGCCGATCGTTTCGGCAATCTCGCGTTTCTTCGCCTCCGGCAGATCCTCGCGGCGCTTCGTGACCTCCGCGTACGCGCGGTCGACCGCTTCGTCGATCAGGTCGTCGAGGTAGACGACGCGTCCTTTGCGCGTCGACATCCGGCCTTCCGGCAGGTTGACGAACGCATAGAAGATCGTCTCCGGCGCCCAGTCGATGCCCATCAGCTGGAAGGCGGCCTTCAACCGCTGGAACGAGAGCTTGTGGTCCTCTCCGACGATGTCGATCGCGACGTCGCACCGACCCATCTTGTTCAGGTGGTACGCGATGTCCCGGGTCGTGTACAGGGACGTTCCGTCGCGTCGTACGAAGACGTATTTCGCGGCGTCCCCTTCGAGGCCGAACGCGGACAAGTCGAGGTAGTGGGCGCCGCCTTCCTCCTTGCTGAGGGGCATGAGACGCTCGACGATCCGCGGGACACTCCCGTCGAGGATCGCGTCGCTCTCCCAGAAGAACGAGTCGTAGGTGACATTCACGCGGCGCAGCGTTTCCAGGATGCCGCCGAGGACGGCCTCGCCGACCTTCCGGATGTCTTTCGTGAGCTGGACGTCGCCGCCCTCGAAGCGCTGTGTGAGCCGCTCGATGTCGTGCTTCAGCGCCTCGTCGCCTTCCAACATGGCGCTCGCCTTCTGATAGAGCTTCACGTACCGGTATTCGACCCGCCCTTCCGAATCAGACGGGTCGGCCGGCAGGTGGTTCACGGCCCAGTACAGCAAGACCATCTGGCGCCCGATGTCGTTCACCAGGTATTCGCTCGTGACCGGATACCCGGCGACCCGGAGCAAACGGACTAGCGCGTCTCCGAGGAACGGATTGCGGGCCCGGCCGACGTGCAACGGCCCGGTGGGGTTCGCGCTCGTGTGCTCGAGCAAGACCCGCTCCTTCCGCGCGGGCGAGGAGCCATACGTCTCACCTTCGGTCCGGACGGCGGCGAGGACCAGCTCCGCGAAGGGCGCCGGGTCCACGGTGAGGTTGACGTACGGGCCCTCGTGCCGCAACGGAGCGAACGGGGTGACGGGTTTCACGCGAGACGCCCGGGTCGCGATCGAGGCCGGGGACTCTTTCAGCTCCTTCGCCCACGCGTGGGCCGCGAGGGCGAACAGGCCGCGGTCGGCGGGAGCCTCTTGAAGGATTCCAGGGGTCGTCACTCGGAGCTCAGACTCGATCGAGCGCCGGACCCGCTCCGCGCGGTCCCGGAGCTCGGACCACGGGTCGTGGCCCATCACGTCACCCGAAACCGCAGGATCGCCGCGATCCCGCCGAACGCCCGGAGAAGGAGCTGACCCTCCTCGGAGTCCTTCGAGATGAGCTCGACCGTCGTCCCCATACCCCCTGCGATCGAGGTCAGATCCTCGATGAGATCGTGGTTTTCCACGACGACGAGCGTGCCACCGTCCTTCGGACAGGTCGGCAACTCCCCATCCTCGGCCACGGTCTTCTCGCCTTCCCAGTCTCCGTTCGCGCAGCGGAGCCGGAGCCGCGACTTCCGGAGACCCTCGGAGACGAGGAGCGTTTCGACGGCGCCGAGTTGAAGCGCGTGTCGGACCTGCTCCTCCCCATACGCCGCCAGGCCGCCGTCCTCCTTGCGGATCTCCTCCATGAGCCGCTGCACAAGCGATTTCTCGCGCATCAGGTCGAGGCCGCTCAGGATCTCCCGCGACTTCTCGACGAGCTCTCGCAGGCCGTACTCGTCCGTGTAACCGGTGTCGAGGAACGTGGGCAGGACCTTTTTCTTCAGCTCGTGATGGAGATAATCGCCGGTCGCGAATTCTTCCTTCGAGTAGCCCGGACCGCCGATGATGATCCCTTTCAGGTCCGGAAGGTTCAGGAACGCCTCGGTCATCAGGTCGCCGATCTTCTTGTACCACTCATGGACCGCGATGTCGTGGCCTCGCTCGAACCGTCGGGCACTCTGACCCCCCATCCGGTGCTTCGACGGCACCTGGGATTGGAGATTCTTGATGACCTCGATCCGTTTGCCTCGCAAGAGGCCGAGGGTCGCCTCGCTCCAGTCGATCACGACGAGGCCGTAGACGTCCTTCTCCGCGAGCATCTCGTGGAGCGGCGCCGTGTAGAATTTCGAGTCGCACCGATAGAGGAACGACGCGACCGCCTCCGGCGGTTCCAGGACGAACGCGACCATTTCCGTCTGGTCCGCCCCGATCTGCTTGTGGCCGGTGAAGACGACGAGGCCATTGGCCGGCGGCATCCGGTACGACCGCAGCCGCTGGATTGCGGACTCGATTGCCTGCGTCACGTGCTTTCGAGTGCTCGCGCTCTTGATGTTCGAGGACTGCGACAGCTCGGCACGCAGGTAGTTGGTCACGTCCGAGATCGGACGGCCCGGTGGGATGTAGACGCTGACGAGTTCCGTGCCGCGACCCGCGGCCTCTTCGATCTGCTCGAGGGCGCGGCGGAACTTGTATTTGTCCATCCCGGACATTTCGCTCATGGTTCGCACCACACAGTTATTTATCGTTCATTACCTTTTGCGTCGAGACCGCGTCCACATGGAGAAAGTCGTCGTTTCACTCGGCGGATCCGTCCTCGTTCCGGGAGACGACGACGCTCGGTATCTCCGCGATCTCGCCGCGCTTTTTCGTGAAGTCTCGGAGCGCGTCAAACTCTTCATCGTCACCGGCGGCGGTCGGATCGCGCGGTATTACATCGAGACGGGGCGAGAGCTCGGCATCGGCGAACGGACACTCGACGAGTTCGGCATCGCGGTCACGCGCCTCAACGCACGACTGCTCGCCGCGGCCCTGAACGGTCGGGCGAACCGCGAGCCCGCGAAGACTTACGCGGAAGCCGCCGCCCTCGGACGCCGGCACGCGATTGTCATCATGGCGGGTACGCGCCCCGGTCACACGACGGACCGCGTGAGCGCCTCCCTGGCCCGGTTCGTCCACGCCGCGCGGATCGTGAACGCGACCTCCGTGGCCGGGGTGTACACGACCGATCCTCGAAAGGACCCGACCGCGCGGTTGCTCGGACGGATCACGTTCCAGGAGCTCATCGATCTCGCGGGGAAGGGACACACCGCCGCCGGGCCGAGCATCGTGTTCGACCCCATGGCTGCGCGCGTCGTCGCGCGAGACCGGACCCCGCTCAGCGTCGTCGCCGGTCGCGATCTGAAGGCGCTCCGGTCCGCGATTTTGGGCAATCCGTTTCGCGGGACCTTCGTCGAGTGATGGCACGGAGTCTGCATGAACCGCCGGACGCTGTACGAGGTCCTCGCGACGATATCGCTGGCCGTGGCCGGCCTGGGCGGAATCCTCGCCGGCGCCGGGGCCGTGCTTCAGCAGGTCATCAGCGTCGCAGCCGCAACCCTGTGCGCCTTCGTCTTCCTCATCCCGGGGCTGTACTTCCTCGCATACGCGCGACGGCTCCGATCCCGCGATCTCGCGCTCGCTCACGCGGCAGCGTATGCGGTCACCCGCGGGACGCTCGAAGTCAGCGACCTCGCGGCCGAACTCTCTGTCTCTGGGGAGGTGGCGGCGAGGATCCTGCGGACCGCCGTGCGCGAAGGGCATCTTCGGGGACGCTTCGACGAACACGGTCGGTTCGTGGCGGAACCGAACACGCCGGCGCGGGGAGACCTCACTCCGTGACCTTTCGCGGATTCGTTGCCGTCGACATTCCACCGTCGCCCTCCCTCGAGCAGTTTGCCGAGCAACTGCACCACGCAAGTGCTTCACTCAAGGTCGTCTCCACGGACCAGCTCCACCTCACGGTGAAGTTCCTGGGCGACACCGAGGAGGGCCTCGTCCCCGAAATCGAAGGCGCGATTCGCGAGGCGTGTGCCGACATTCGGCCGTTCGAGATCACGGTGCGGGAGACCGGGGCGTTCCCGAGTCTCTCGCGGATGAACGTCATCTGGGTCGGCGTCGACGGGGCCGAGCCGATCGGCCGGGCCGCCGCGGCGCTGGACGCCTCGCTCGAGTCCCTCGGATTCGCCGCGGAGCGACGCCCGTGGAAGGCCCATGTGACCTTGGCTCGGGTGAAAGGGCACCGGGATCTCGACCGCGTTCGGGGTGTCCTGGACGCCCACCGCGACGACGTCTTCGGGCACCACCGGGTCGATCGCATCTACCTGAAGAAGAGCGTGCTCACCCCGGGCGGCGCCCAGTACTCGGTCGTCTCGACGGTCGTGTTCGGAGAGTGAGCGAGTCCATCGGTGCTTCATGGGATGGGTTTGCGTTCATACCTCTAAGTAGAGGTATACGGTATCCTTCCGGGCGATTTGAGGCTCGATGGCGTCTACGCCTCTTTCTTGTCGGCGAAGATCTTGAGCCGGTCCCACTCAATCGTGTGCTTGAGATGATACTTCTGGAGGATCCGGCTCAATTGCTCGGTCACCCGGGCGACCTCGATCGTCTTCCCGCGGCCGTACAGGTAGAACTCGACCTGGTTCGAGATCGGGAAGATCATCCGCATGAGTCCCTCCCGGTTGTATCCCTCCGGTTTGCGGTTGTTTCGCAGGTCCCGCAGGTTCTCCTCGATCAGGACGTCGACGCTCTCCATGTCCTCGGGGAGCTGTTGGGTTTCCTCGAGGAACTTCAGGAACAGGGGCCGGAACGCGGACACGAGGTTCTTCCACTTCACCTTCTTGTCGAACTTGAAGTGACCGCTCCGCGCGCGCATGGTTTCCGCTCCGAAGAGCCACGCGCTATTTAACCGTGTTCCGCCCGGCACGTTCGGCGACGTCGTCCGCGTCAGCCTTAAGCCGACCCCCTCGATGGTGCGAGCGTGCGGACCGCCCTGACGATCGCGGGGAGCGACTCGGGGGGCGGTGCCGGCATCCAGGCGGACCTGAAATCGTTCGCGTCGGTCGGGGTCCACGGGACATCGGTCATTACGTGCGTGACCGCCCAGAACACGCGTTCTGTCGACTCGATCTTCCCGATCCCGACGGCCGAAATCCGGAAGCAACTCCGCGCGGTCCTCGGGGACTTCGATGTGCGCGCGGCGAAGACGGGCATGCTCTACTCGGCCGAGATCGTGCGGGTCGTCGCCCGCGGGCTCCGCGGCACGACGTTCCCGCTCGTCGTGGACCCGGTCATGGTGGCGACGGTCGGGGCGAGCCTCGAGCAAGACGACTTACCGGACGCCCTCGTGGATCACCTCCTCGGTCGCGCCGCCCTCGTCACCCCGAACCGCTTCGAAGCCGAGCGCCTGTCGGGCATCCGGATCACGGACGTCGAGTCGATGGAGGCCGCGGCCCGGGCCATCCACGGGCTCGGACCGGAGGCGGTCCTCGTCAAAGGAGGTCACATGAAAGGGCCCCTCGTCGACGTCTTATTCGACGGTCGACGGGTCCGGCGCCTCCCGGGGCGGCGGGTCGCGAAGGCCCTTCACGGCGCCGGCTGCACACTCGCCGCCTCGACCGCGGCCTATCTCGCCCTCGGCCGTTCCCTCCCCGAGGCCGTCGAATCCGCCCGTCAGAAGGTCGCCGCGGGGTTCCGCGAATCGTACCGGGCGGGCCGAGGGGTCGAAATCATCAATTCCCACGTCCTCCCGGATTAACGAATCCGGCGTGGCGGACGGCAGCCTCCATTCGTGCCTGCGCGCGTATTATCAACGTACGAAAGACCGCCCACAAACTTCAAGTAGCCTGACCAAACTCCAACCGTGGGCCGACACGCAGCCGTACGGGCTCTCGCCTGTCTCGAGCATGGCGAGCGCGGAGCCCCTCGCGGCGGGGTGTCGGGGACGGCAGATTCGTTGGAGGCGAGGGCGATCATCAGTCGGGGGAGAGGCGCGGGAGTCGCCCGGCCTCAGTCGCGTTCACACGGGGGTGGATCTCACGCGGATCGCGCTCTTCACGGATAGCTACCTGCCCACCGTCGACGGCGTCGTGACCTCGGTCTTGACGACGCGGCGGCAGCTCGAGGCCCACGGGCACGAGGTCGTCGTCTTCGCGCCCGAGGATCCCCGCCGACGGGGGAAGCGGGAGGCCGGGACGATCTACGTGCGGGCGAAGGAGTTCGCGCACTACCCGGGCTACCGGCTCGCGATGTTCCCGGGGCGGGAGACGGACCTGATCAAGGAGATGGGGATCGACGTGATCCACATCCACGGGGTCGGTTTCGTCGGGATCAAGGGGATCTGGGCCTCGTGGCAAGCGAAGGTGCCCCGCGTCTCGACGTTCCATACGATGATCCACGAGACGCTCGCGTTCTACTCACCGTTCGGCCTGAACCTCCATCTCCTCGAGCGCGGATTGCGCTTCTACCTTCGCGTCTTCCTGCGAAAGACCCACGGCGTCGTCGTCCCGAGCCGCGCGATCCTGGACGAGATCCTCGCCCTGTCTCCGGCCGCGAAGATCGCGGACGTGATCCCGACCGGGGTCGACACCGAGCGATTCCGCCCGGGCACGCCCGGTCAAGGCGTCCGGACGAAGTGGGGGCTGAACGGCCACGACGTCATCCTGCACGTCGGCCGCGTCGCGCCGGAGAAGAACCTGACGACGCTCATCCAGGCGTTCCCCCGGGTCCTCGAGGCGAACCCGGATACGAAGCTCATGATCGTCGGCACGGGGCCGTACATGGAGAAATACTACGATCTCGTCCGGCACCTCGGCCTCGCCGGCGACGTGATCTTCACCGGCTTCGTCCCGGACGTGGACCTGCCGAAGTACTACGCGGCGGCGGACGCGTTCGCGATCGCATCGAAGTTCGAGACCCAGGGGCTCGTCGTCCTGGAGGCCCTCGCGTCGGGGCGGCCGGTCGCCGGCGCGAACTACCGTGCGATCCCGGAGTTCGTGCACGAGGGCGTGAACGGCGCCCTCTTCGAGCCGAACGACGTGCGGGGCTGCGCGGCCGCGATCCTCCGCTGCCTGCGCGAACCCGACGGGATGCGCGAGGCCGCCCGGGAAACCGCCCTCCGGTATTCGGTCGAACGGTGCACGCGGCGCCTCGAGCGGGTGTACGATCGCCTCGTGGCCGCGTGACGACCATGGCTGAGCCCGCCCGGGCCCACGCCGCGGTCGGCCGCGATGCGGCGCCCCGGATCTCCGTCATCGTGCCGACCTGGAACGAGGCGAAGTATCTTCCCGCCCTGTTCGAATCGCTGCGGCGCCAGACCGTCCCGCCGGACGAGGTAATCGTCGCGGATTCGGGCAGCTCGGATGGGACCGGGGACGTCGCCCGCGCGGCAGGGACCACCGTCCTGGAAGGGGAACGCCGCGGGCCCGGGGAGGGCCGGAACCGCGGTGCCGCAGCGGCAACCGGGGACGCGCTCCTGTTCGTCGACGCGGACTGCCTCCTGCCACCAAACCTCATCGAGGACGTCTTCCTGGCCCTCGGAGACCCCGCCGTCGTGGGAGGGGCGACCGGCTTCGCGCCCGCGAGCGGACGCTGGATCGAACGGTCCCTCTTCTACCTCGCGAACGCGTATCAGCGGGCAATGACGATCTGGGGCATCCCGCACAACGCCGGCTACTGCTTCTTCTTCCGCACGGCGGCGTTCGAGACGCTCGGCGGAATCCGGGAGGACCTCGTCCTGAACGAGACGCATGACCTGGCGATCCGGTCCCGGTCCATCGGGCGCTTTGTCCTCCTCCCGATCATCGTCGAGACCTCGATGCGTCGCTTCCGGACGTACGGATATCTACGGACAATCCTGCAGGAATACGTCGCGTCAACGATCCTGTATTACGCCACCGGGCGAAGTCCTCGAGAGCTCTTCCGTCCCGCGCCCGCGCGCTGATCTCAGGGCCGCGGAGCCGTCGACGCCTCGATGCGCCGCCGCCGGATCCACGACGCGACGAACGACAAGCCGACGACAATCGCGACGAGGGCCAGGGTAATCCACCGGGCCGTCTCGACGTCATAGGCGAGCCCGATCGCGAACACGATGTACAGGAGGACGGCGTACTTCGCGAGGCCGCCCGCGGCCACGTACGCCATGGACCGTCGATAGTTCCACCCGAGTGTCGCGATGAACGCCCCCACCATCGGGATGACGGGCACCGCGCGGTTCATCAGGATGACCCGCTCATCCCGCACGAGGAGGAAGCTCGTCCACTTCTTCATCGACCGCTCGAGCCAATGCGGCATCCGCCCGCGTTGGACGACCCAGCGGTGGACGGCCGCATAAAGGAGGCTCGTGCCGAGGATGTCCCCGGCGACCGCCATCGCGAGCAGGAGGCCGGCCCACGCGATCGTCCCGATGGGCTCCGGCCGATACGTGTACGTGACGACGATCCAGACTTCCGGCAGCGCGGGAAACAGCGCCGCGTCGACCGCGAAGATTACGAGGAGGATGACGAGGCTGCCGGCCGGACCGAGCGTGCCGAACAGCGCGGTCAGGAGCTCATCCAATGAGGCCATCGGCGGCCTCAGGTCGTCCGGGTGATGGACAGCATCGTGACCTGAAACACGAGGGTCCGGCCTTTCGTGGGCGTGTTGTAGTTCACCGTGTACGTACCCGCGACCGGATCCACCGCCGTCACGACGAAGACCACCGTTCCCCCCGAGTTCTTCTGTCCGACCCGATCGACCATCGCCGGCGTCAGGAGGTGATGGACGAGGATCGCTCCGTGGCCCCCGTTCGCGGCGTCGTCGATCGAGACGACCTGCGCGTCCCACGCGCCGTATGGCCGGACGAGCTGGCCGGGAACCGGGCTGTTCGTCACCGTCACGATCGTGCCGGCCACGCTGACGGTCGCGGGCCAACCCCAGAACGGGTCGGTCACGTTCGTGCCCGACACCGCGAACGTCTGGTACGTCGTGGCGAACGTGGCCGTGTCCATCGTGATCCGGACCGGGACCGACTCGAAGAGCGGCTTGACGAAGATCTTGGTGGGATCCGCGGCTCCGTATCCGAGAGCCGGCGGCACGACGATCGTCTTCGTATCGCCGATCGCGAGGCCTTGGATCCCGGTGTCGAATCCCGGCACGACGCTGCCGCTTCCGATCGTCACAGGAAGTGGCGCGTACGACCCGTGCCAAGCGAACATGAACGCCTTCGGGTACGAGGCGTTGTCCTTCGCGATCGACTGGATGCTCGTGTCGAACACGAGTCCATTCTCCGCGAACGTGCCGACGTAGTCCACCTGGACCGAGTCCCCGCTCTGCGCGCGGAGGGGCGGCGGCGCGAACTTGGGGACGACGTAGCCGTAATACACCCCGAGGATGGCAGCGATCAGGATGACCACCCCGACGAACGACCAGAGGGTGCTCACGCCTCTGTCGTCCCGGCGGAGCGAGAGGGGCATGATGACCTCGGGCTAACCTGGGAAGCCGCCATAAACATTATGGTCCTTCTGTCGAAACCGGATTTAGCCCAACTCAAGCTGTGACGTTCAGCCAGATGATTTCGCCGGAATAGAAGCCGCTGGAGGCACCGGTGCCATACGCACCGTTGAAGATGTAGGCCAGCGGGATCGGATAGGCGTTCCCTTGCGGCCCCGCCGCGGATTCGTAGAGGGGGAGGCCCGCGGGGCCAGACGAGTAGTCGGCCGAGGACCGCGAGTCGCTGTTGTACATCGTCGCTTGCAGCTGCCCGCTGAACATCCAGACTTGGCCGGCGCTGAGCGGCTCGCCCCAGATGGTGAAGAAGTCGCCCAAAGTCGGGGTGCCGGAGACCGCCCGGGGCAGTTCCACATGGATGATTCCTGAGCCGTCGTGCGTATGGAGCAGGTGGAGCTCGCCCGCCGGACAGTAGTATTTCGGGTTCGTGAACCCGGCTTGGTTCAGGTATCCGATGTCAGCGCTCTGCGCCGGGTCCCACGGAAGGTGTTGCTGCACTCCATTGTAATTGATCACAAGAAGCGGGTGGTAGTGGATGGCCGTTCCCTCGACGCCGCACCAGGTGACGACGTTGTATCTCGTCTGCTGATTCACCAGATAGTACCCACCGACCACGCCGGCCGTGATCAACACAACAATCAGCACGACCCACTTCGGAATGTGGATCGGTCTCCCGGCGTTCCGCGATGCGCCCCGACGGGCCTCCTGCTTCAGCTGTTCGCGCAGCTTCGGGGTGTCGGGGTGCCGCGGGTGGGTCCCGTTCAAGTGGCGGAGGAGGTTCTCCGGTTTCACGGAGACGTTGCAAATCGGGCAGCGGTCCAGGGTCGCCACGGTGGCCTCTTTCCGGTCCGGCAGATGAAAGAAACGAGAGGCCCCTATTTAGGAATGACCCGGACGCGCCTCGAACTCATGCGTACATTGCACCGGACGCGTCCGTCGACCGGATAGGGCTCTCGCCGAGGACCTTGTCGACCGCGCGCTCGAAGTCCGCCATCGTCACGACCTCGCGGTCCTCGCGGATCGCGAACATCCCCGCCTCGGTGCACATCGCATGGATGTCGGCTCCCGTCGTGCCCTCGCATCGGGCCGCGAGGACGCCATAGTCGACGTCCGGCGTGACGCTCATCTTCCGCGTGTGGATCTTGAAGATCGTCATGCGGGCCTCGTGGCCCGGGAGCGGGATCTCGATGATCCGATCGAAGCGGCCCGGGCGCAGCAGGGCCTCGTCGAGGATGTCCGGCCGGTTCGTGGCCCCGATGATCTTCACTTCCCCGAGGGGGTTGAAGCCATCGAGTTCCGCGAGCAGCTGCATGAGCGTCCGCTGGACCTCCCGGTCTCCGGACGTCGCGATCTCGAGGCGTTTCGCCCCGACCGAGTCGAGTTCGTCGATGAACACGATGGAGGGGGATTTCTCGCGGGCCAGCTGGAACAGCTCTCGCACCAAGCGTGCGCCCTCGCCGATGTACTTCTGGACCAACTCCGACCCGACGAATCGGATGAAGGTCGCCTGCGTGCGGTTCGCGACCGCCTTCGCGAGGAGCGTCTTCCCCGTGCCCGGCGGGCCGACCAGGAGGACTCCCTTCGGCGGCTCGATCCCGACCTTGCGGTACAGGTCCGGCTTGAGCAGCGGGTCTTCGACGGCCTCGCGCAGTTCGCGCATCTGGACCTCGAGTCCCCCGACGTCCTCGTAGGTGACCGGGGGTTTCTCGATGATCTCTGCGCCCGTGACGATCGGATCCAGGGAAGGCGGCAGCACGCCCATCACGGCGAGCGTCTGCTTGTTCAACGCGACGCGCGCGCCGACGACGAGGTTTTCCTTCGCGATGTAATCCGCGGCGTTCACGATGAAGTCCGGGCCCGTGGACGACTTCACGACGACGCGGCCGTCCGCCAGGATGTCCCGGATGTTCCCGATGATCAACGGCGGACTCTTGAGCCGATCGAGTTCTTGTTTGAGCCGCCGGATCTCCTTTTGAAGCCGGCCGAGCTCCGTCTCGACGTATCGCTTCTCGCCTTCGGCCCGCCGGGCGGTCTCCAGAAGCTTGTCGTTGCGGTCCTCGAGAGAGGCGATCCGCGTCGACATTTTCTCCGAGAATTCACGTATCTGGTCGTCGTCCATAGAATCGTCCGGTGGGTGGGCTGGAAGACGAAGGCTATATACCAAGCACTTTTTATTTAGTCTTTGCGGGCTAGATTCGTGATCTGCGAATTGTGTGGCGCGGACGTTCCGCGCCTCAAGAACGTGGCCATCGACGCGACGATTCTGGCGGTCTGCACGGACTGCGCGCGCTTCGGGGACGAGGTCTCGACGCCGGCGTTGCGGCAGAGCACGATGCCCCCCATCATCGCCCAGCGATTGGAGATGCGCCAACGACGCATGACCCCGCGCGACGTGTATACGCAGACCGGCGAGCTCGAACTCGCGGAAGACTTCCCCCAGCGGATCCGCCAGGCGCGGGAGGCCCGCGGATGGAAGCAGGCGGATCTCGGCGCGAAGATCAACGAACGGGTCAGCGTCATCGCGAAGCTCGAGGCCGGCACGATCAGCCCGGGCGACTCGCTCGTCCGCAAGCTCGAACGGGAGCTCGGCATCCGGTTGAAAGAACGTGTCGAACCGGTCGCGGTCAAGAAGCAGGCGGCCGGGAGCGGCGTCACCCTCGGCGACTTGATCAAGATGCGCGACGAGCGTCCGTGATCATGGCATCCCGAGGCGGCTCTTCACCGCCGGCAGGAAGGGCGTGACGTCGACGCCCATCTGATGCGCCGCAACGAGGGCCGCGACCTCGACTTCGACGTCCAATTTTTCCTGGACTCCGTTCACCGATGCAATCACCGATTTCCGGTCGGTCCGCGTTTTCGCCGCGATGGCATCGACGATCCGCAGGAAGACATCCTCGGATGCAGGCGTCGGCATGTCGAGAATCGCGGAGGTCGGGACGTAGTCCCGCGGCACCTCCACCGCGGCCACGTCGAACGCAGGGCGAATGGCGCCGCCTTGGGACTCGAGGAGCTTCGTCTCCAGCCCGAGTTGCAGCAAGCGTTGCGCATCCCGCGGAGGGAACCAACGCAGGTCCATCGAGGCCGAGAGGACGAATTCCCGCTCGCTCAGTTCGTCCCGGCCTTTTCGCTTGAACAAGAGGGCGATCGCATCGCGAAGCTCGTCCATCGAGAACCCACTGGAGGGAGCGATGGAACCGCCGGGGCCTAGATAAACGTGCGGCGGGGCAAGCGAATCTTTATCCCGCCGGCGCCCCTTGGTCTTCCTGCTCCAGCGTAAGGTCGCGCTGACCAATGATGCGCGATGCAAGCCTGGAGAGGACACCGTATGGGTCCCTCCTCGACAGCCCCGCGTTCGGGGCGCTCCGTGACAGGGGGACAACGCGGCGTCCAACAATCCCTCGGCAAGGGTCAGGGCGTCGAGTGAGCAGTCGCTTGTCCGTGACACGCGCTGTTACTGCCGAGGGACAACCCCGGTTAATCGCGCGTAGGCGTGCTGTCCAAGGATCGGAGGCGAACGGACTGACCACGCTTGCCCCTCGGGAACGATTCTACCAGTTCATTCGGCAACGTTTCCCTAGATCGTGCCGTCCGACCCTCACTCCGGGCTAATCAGTCTTCCCGGTTGAGAGCAGGATCCACGCCGGCGACGTTGCCACGCACCCAGAACGAGCGCGAGGACCAGGGTCCCTGCCAAGGGGATAACGATGTCTTCGAATTCAGGTAAAAAGACCGCGATCTTGATTTCGTAGGGCGAGGTGTCGCCTTGGTTCCAAAGAAAGCCGATGAGGCCCCCTGACACCGAATATGGGGAAGTGAGTCCCGCCTTCGTAATCGTGGATACGTCCAGCCCCGTCACGTCGGTCCACGTACCACCGCTGTATTTTCGACCCTTGATTTGGTTGGTGCTCTGGACGTAAAAGACGTACAGATTCCCGGTCGAACTGTCCCGGGTGATCGTCGGTTGTGTATTGCCGGTGGACGAATCGACCGTGTCGGCAGCGCCCCACGAGCTCGTCCTCTGTTTGTGAACAATGGCGCCGCTACTGTCACTGTAGACGAGGTCGATGTTGCCCGACGCGTCGACCGTTCCACTGGGAGCTTTCGTATACACTCCGGTCGCCGTCGTCGCAATGTTCTCGAGGCTCCCCCAACCTCCCGCTCTCACTTTCCCATCGATGGCACCGTTCGCATACCAGAACGCATACACGTTCCCGCTGGACAATGGGAGAATCGTAGGGTAGACATTCACGCTCGCAATGGAAGAGGTGAGCAGGGTTGTGAGGCTTCCCCAGGCCGATACGTCGTCTGCGTTCGTCGACTTCACGACCGCGACGTCGTAATTCCCGGTGGACGGCTGGGAGTTCGAGGCAACCCAGAGAAAGCCGTTCGAATCTTTGGTGATGAAAGCGACCTTTGACCCGAAGCTCACCGTGGTGACTGTGATCGCGGCCTGCGTGCCCCACGTGATCGTCGTCCCGCTAATCGTCCCCCTTCGGACGGGGACGGTCGCGTCGCTCACTCCATCATCTCCGACGGCGTATACGATGTTCGCGCCGGAATCGAACCACACCGACGGATTGTTGACGCCCGAACTAGTGAAGACCTGAGAAACCGCGTTCTCCCATGTCAGCGCGTTGTCACTCCATGTGTACACGGAGTTCGATCCGTCATAGTAGAAGGCCCACCAGCGGGTGCCATCGTAGAAGATCTTGCGCTGATGACTGTACCCGCCTCCGCCGGGCGTGCCGTCTGTGGATGTGTCGATCGTGCGGCTCACAAGGCTCGTGCTCAAAACGGAGAACTTCACGTCGAAACCGGAAGATGCGGTTTGGGACCACGCCCATGCGACATTGGAAGACGAACTGGCATTGTACAACGCCGTCAGACTCGTTTTCGTCTTCGTGTTCGTCTCGAGCGTCAGCGAGGACCACGCGCCGCCCGAAAATTTCTGCGCCTTGATCTGATAGGTGCTTGAGATCCAGAACGCGTAGAGGTCACCCGTCCCGGTGTCCCGAGATATCGTCGGGTACTTGTTTCCAGAAGAGGAATCCAGGGTCGTAGCTGACTGCCACGAAGACGTGCGTTGCTGATAGATCACCGAGCCCGTGCTCGGGTCGATGTAGACGAGATGGATATTGAACGAACCGTCCACGGTCGCCGAAGGTCCCCGGTCCAGGATTCCGCCGTTTCCGGCGATGGAATCGGGGTTCCCCCAGGACCCGCTGTAGAGTTTCCCGTTGATCCCTGAACCGCCATCAAACCAGATCGCGTAGATATTCCCAGATCCCAAGGGAACGAGGACACCTTGGATTCCAGCGATGATCGAGTTTCCGTTAATGAGCGCCGTCTTCAAATTCCATGTTGACACGTCGTCGACGTTCGTCGATTGCACAGCGTCAAAGTTCCAGTGACCCCCGTTCACCTGTACGTTCGAACCTACCCAAACGAATCCGTTTGCGTCCCGGGTAATGACCGGTATCAGCGTCGTGCTCGACCCAGAGAACGATGTTATTTGGGCTTCCGTCCCCCAGGTAATGGTGGTCCCACTAATCGTGCCACGCCGCACGCTGATAGCCGTGGCGCTCCCGATTGCCCCGGCGATGTAGACGATCTTCGTTCCGCCGGCGTTGTAGAACCAGGTAGAAACCTTTTGGATGTTCGCGGTAGTGAAGGCCGTGTTCTTCGTGTTCACCCAGTCCAGACCGTTTGAGCTCGGCTCGTACATGATTGTGGTTCCGTCATAGTAAAAGGCCCAGAAGTTCGTCCCATCAAAGAACACATTCCGCTCGGCCGGACCGTTCACAGGCGCTGAGGTTGAGGTGTCGATGATGCCGGTCGGGTCGAGACCGCCGGCGGAATACATGAGTCCGTAGGCTCGAACGAAGGCGGGTTGGGTCGTTCCGTCATCCCGGGCGCCTCCCCATCCTGTCATCTGGAAGAACGCTCGGGAGATGTTGGCGATTCGGACGCCTGGAAAGGACGCCTCCACATGGGAACCCGCCTTCGCGGCCGATGCCGGGCCGAGGTACGTCCAATTCCACGCCGTGAGGCCCGATCCGCTGAACCGCATTGCCATCGACGAGGCAATCAGTCCCGCCTTTCCGCTGATTTCGACGAGGTAATCTGCGCCCAACCCTCCGACGGCGTATCCCGTAGAAGCGTTGCCATCCGAGTCCAGGAAGAATCGGATTGTATCCGTTCCGTTCACCGGGGGCGGCGGAGGCGCCACGGTGCCATTGCCCGTGCCGGTGGAGGGCGGAACATAGGCGGGATTCAACGCAGGGACCATTGTGCCGTTGAGGGACGTGCCGAGCACCCGCGCCATGAAGTACGTCTCGTTGGCGAAGCCTTGGAATTCGTAGCCCGTGAGATCGATGTCCGGATTCCAACCGGGTTGTTCGTCGCCGATCGGGTCCCCCGTAATGTTCTGCCACTCTCCGAACGCTCCGTCGACGACAGGCCGGGCAGGAACCGTCCCAATGTATCCGAGGTTCGCGGGCCCTGCGACCGGTGCGACAAAGGCAACTCCGCCCGAGGCAACCACGACGTCGTCCAGGTCTTTGATGAATGCGCCGACGGTTGTCGCGTCCTGCGTGGCGATCTGCGTGCGGAGGCTCAGGGTGCGGGTCGCATTATTTCCGACCGTCAACGAGGCGAGGGTAAAGTGAACGCGTGGGAACATCGGCTTCGTGTCCAGGGTGTTCCCCGTTTCGTCGACAAGGGACACTGACGCAATGGATCCGCTCGCGAAAGTTCCGTTGAACGTCTCGTTGAGGCCCGTCACGGTCATGTCGCCGTCAACGCCACGAAGGACAATCTGAGCCAGGGCCGTACCGTTCCCTACGACGGCGGGCGCAACGGTGTCTTGGCTCACCAGGACGAAGGGATCAGCACTCGTCCCCACGACGTCTCCTGCATCGGACTGCCCATCCCAACTGCGGGAAGCGAACGCAACCTCAACGGGGGCCCTGACCGGTCCCAAATCGGACCATGGAGCCTGAAACTCGAGCTCCTTGGCAGCGCCGGCGGCTGCAATCGATCGAATGGGAGTCCATCCGTTCCAATTCTCGGTTCCGTGGCTCGAATCGTACGTGAACAACGTCGCACTCACCACGTTCCCGCCGAACGTGTACACTTTGATCAGGCGGTCCGCGCCAATTCCCTGGACCCGGTATCCTGTCTGGGCCGTGCGGTCCGTGTCGATAAACGCGAAGTAGCCGTTCGTCACGCTGACGCCCGCGGGACCACCCGCGAGGACGTCCCCGGCGACTTGCATGTAGAACGACAGGTACTCGACGTTGTCTTTTACGGCGACCTGCTTAATGTCGATGTCCGGATTGACGACCGCGTTCCCGACGGCGAGGTGAGGCACTCGATTCCAGTCGGCGAAGCGACCGTCGATCTGAATGGGATACGATGGGGCCGCGTATTCGGGCGCGAAGAAAAGCGGGACCAGCAGGAGCGCGACGCTGACGAGCGGAATGAGGTACAGTTTCCATCCCGTGCTCCGGGCCATCCCGCGCCGACCAGAAGCATGGAAGCCCGCCGCTCGTAGACCACCCAACCCGTTTGTGAGCCCGTTCGTGCGACCCAGTCCGTTCGTGATGCCGTTGGTTCGGCCCAGGCCATTTGTCAGGCCGTTCGTCCTCCCCAATCCGTTCGTGAGCCCATTGGTCCGGCCGAGGCCATTCGTGAGCCCGTTCGTGCGACCCACGCCGTTGGTCAGCCCATTGGTTCGGCCAAGACCGTTCGTCCGGCCGAGTCCGTTTGTGCGCCCGCGGAGGCCGTTCGTCCGACCTCCAAGGCCGTTCGTCCGGCCCCCCAATCCGTTCGTCCGCCCGGCTTTGAGTCCGCCGCGGCGCTCGAGCACGAGGCCGTTCGTCAATCCTTTCTTCGACGGCGATTTCTCCGTCGGCTTTGCGGGCGGCGGGACTGCGCGCTCCGGCTTCGGTTTCGACGGACGATCAGCCGGCTTCTCGATGGGTTTCTCGGGTTCCTTCGTGCCGCCCAGATCCTCTTCGACCATCTCCTGGATCGCGGCCTTGCCGAGGTCGTCGAGTTCGTCCTCCAACGTCCGGCTTAGGGCGAACTTCACGCCGCAATTCGCGCAGGTTGTCGCATCGATCGCGACCGGGGCTTCGCACATCGGACACGGCACGGTCGCATCGATGGCCTCCGCCGCCTCCGGCTCGGTCTGCTGAGCGCGAACCCGACTTTCTCGCGCGAGCTCCCCCTGGCCGAGCTTGGCGTGGAGCTTCGTCTTGAGCACCCAGAGACCGGGATACGCCGAATCCAGGGCCGCGAGCCGGTCGAGGGTCTGCAGGCCGCCCTTCGCATCGTCGAGGGTCGCCTGTGCGGCGGCCATCGCGAAGAGCGCGTCCGCGTCCCCGGAGTTCAGCTTGAGCCGCTCCGTCGCAATTTGCAGGATGAGTCGGAGTCGCTGGGCTCGTTCGTCCTGCGATTCGAGGACGCCCCCTCGGGCCGAGGACGTCGGAGCCGAGGTCTTGGAAGCCTCAGGGACGACCCGCATGCCGGACTCGGTCATCTCGAGGAGGCGGAACGTTGGATCCGGGGCCGTGTCCTTGAGATGGAGCACGCCGATCTTGCGGACGATCCGGTCGCCGCTCCGGGTCCGCTCGATCTCGATGACGCCGTCGAAGGGTTGGTGGAGCGTCGTGAGCTGCGGGCTTGAGTGCATCTCTTTCTCGACCAGGACGAGGCTCGTGAACTCGTGACGATCGAACTTCCTCTTCGCGCTCTGCGCGAAGGCGTAGACCTGAGTCACTTCATAGGAGCTGGTCGCGGGCGACAGAAGCTCGATCACGGCCCGCCTCGATCCGCCCCCGGTCAGGCTTGCGATGGCGCGGCTCAGCGCCACGCCCAGGTTCGTCAGGTCGATCGAGGACCGGATGACGATCCCTTGTTCCTCAATGTCGTGGACCGTCTCCTCGCTCCAGGAGTACCAGTCGACCACTCGGAGCCGATTCTCGTTCGTAACCGAATCCATGTTCACGCCGAGGTCCCGCAGCTCGGCGAGCACGGCGTCGGGCGACTGGGATGCGGTGACGACCAGCCCGCTCCCGCCGGACTTGAGCCCTTCGGCCAAGAACGTCAGCGCGAACCGGAGTTTCTCCTGGCCCGGCGGTCCTTGGAGGACGACGCTCGAGCCGATCGGCAGGCCGCCCTGGACCATCGCATCGAATCCGGGAACGCCCGTGGGAAGCCGCGGCGTGGAATCATTCCTCCAGCGGACGCGTCAGGCCGGCTCGGAACGCGAGGTCGGGATGAGCGCCGATCGCGTCTCGAAGTGCCGCCTGGAAGACTCCTTTCGCGGCATTCGATCCCAGTCCCTGCGCGCAGACGTTCCAGAGGTCCCGATGGACAGCCGCGACGAGTTCCCGGAGGCGGTCCAACCCCGCCTCGCTCCCGTCGACCATCTGTTCGAAGACGGCCTTCCGGAGCTCCTGATGGTCCGTGGTGAGGCGATGCTCCATCTCGATCTCGATCGCCGGCGTTCCGACGTCCCGGATGCGTTCGAAGAGCGAGTGGAAGTACGCCACGTAGAAGTCGATCACCTCGCGCAGGGGACCGGCCTCGTCGTCGAGATCGACCTCGAACCGCAGATGGGGCGACCGGAGGCGATACTCGAACGTACGGGCGTCGTGCGGCCGGCGGTCGACGAGCCCGAGTTCCGAGAAGCGTTGCAGGAACTTCGAAGCGGTCGTGATGTGAATGTCGAGGGACCGCGCGACCTCGCTCGACAGATGCCAGTTCCCGTCGCGCAGCGCACGGAGGATCGAGACGCTGTGCTCGCCGGAGAGGAGCAGAATCGCCTGTCGGAAAGTAAGCTGGTCCATCCCGGCGAACCTCAAGCTGCCGCGCGCCTTGCGCGGCGAAGTCTATTCTTCGTGGAGTTGGGGGCTCTTAAGGGATGTCCCGGGATTCTCAGCCTCGATTATCTAGGGAAAGAACGAACGAATCCGGGTGGGCACACACCCGTCGCCGGTCCACCGTCGCCTTTGCCGGAATTTGATTGCTCCCCGCTTGTCAATCGAATCGTACTCCGAGCGAAAACTGAGCAAGGTTGAAGTATGGGTACCCGATTCGGGCCCCCTACGGCCGTCCCGCCCGATCGGTAGTCGACCCTTCGCCCGCGGCCCGGTGCGAGGGACACCGATGCGTTACACGCGATTTGAGAAAGCCCGCATTATCGGAGCGCGGGCGCTCCAAATCAGCATGGGGTCGCCGATCCTCATCGACGTGCCGAGCGGGGTCGTCGACCCGATCGAAATCGCGTGGGTCGAGTTCAACAGTGGCGCGATCCCGATCACCGTGAAACGGGACACGTAGATGCTCCGGGCGGCGGTGGTCCATTCGGGGCCCTTGGCACCCGTTCGGAATTCGCACTCCGAATCGTAGTGTTTATATAGAACCGCATACACATTATTGGCCGCGAAAAACCTCTTCGAGGTGGCGCATCATGGAGCGAAAGAGCAAGGAGATTCAGGCAAAAGACGGACAGACGAGCCTGGCGAGGACGAGCGTTTCGCCCTTCGCCTGGTTGGACGACGTGGACCGGTGGTTCGATACCTTCCGTCGGAGCTTCGAGGAGCGCTTCTGGGGAGGTCCCCTCGCCCGCTGGAGGGACTCCGAGCTGCGCGTCCACGAACCCCTCGTCGACCTGATCGACAAGGGTTCCGAGTTCGTGGTCCGGGCGGAACTCCCCGGCGTCGCGAAGGAGGATGTCGACCTGACCGTCACCGCGGACGGGATTGAGCTCCGCGCGGAGACGAACCGCTCCCGGGAGGAGAAGGAGAAGAACTACGAGTACCGCGAGCGGACCTACCAGGCCCTCCACCGCGTGCTGAGCTTCCCGGAGGAGGTCAAGGCCGACCTGGCCGCTGCGACACTGAAGGAAGGTGTCCTCGAGGTCCGGGTCCCGAAGAGGGAGCCGACCCCGGAGCCGAAACCCGTCAAGGTGCCGGTCGAGTGACTCGGCCCTTGACCTATTCCCTTTCTCTCTCTCGCTTCGAGGTTTTCCACATGAGTTCAAGTAACGCCGAGTACTTGCTGCGAAATCACGCGAAGGCCGCTCGCGCGGACGCGCGAAAGGAGGCACGCTGAAGATGGCCGCCGGCCGTGAGAAATTCCTCCGGGTCGCCGAGGCGAAACCCGCGGACGCGGGCCGCGGGATCGTGCGCATCGACCCCGAGGTCATGAAGATCCTCGAGCTGAAGGAAGGGGACATCGTCCTCATCGAGGGCGCGAAGTCCACCGCTGCCGGGGTTCGCCCCGGATATCCCGAGGACGCGAACCGCGGCGTGATCCGGATGGACGGGATGCAGCGTCGCAACGCCGGCGTCGGAATCGACGACAAGGTCGGGTTGCGGAAGGCACTCGCCCGGCCCGCCGAGAAGGTGTCGCTCGCTCCGACCGAACCGATCCGAATCATGGGCGGCGAGCAGTACATGGCGCAGGTCCTGCAGGGCCGCGCGATCACCCGCGGCGACGTGATCAGCGTGAGCGTCATGGGCCGCAAGTTCGACTTCGTCGTCACGTCGTTCTCGCCCGGCGCGGATGCCGTCCTCGTGGAAGCCGAAACGGAGATCAAGATCGCCGAGAAGCCGATGAAAGAGGAAGAGGCGAAAGTCCCGAAGGTCGATTACGAGGACATCGGCGGCCTCGGGAGCGAGGTCCGCAAAGTCCGCGAGATGATCGAACTACCCCTCCGCCACCCGGAGTTGTTCGAGCGGCTCGGTGTCGAAGCGCCGAAAGGGGTCCTCTTGCACGGTCCCCCGGGGACGGGCAAGACCCTCCTCGCCAAGGCCGTCGCATCGGAGACGAATGCGAACTTCCATTCGATCTCCGGGCCGGAGATCATGTCCAAGTTCTACGGGCAAAGCGAAGAGAACCTGCGGGACATTTTCAAACAGGCCGAGGAGGAAGCCCCGAGCATCATCTTCATCGACGAACTGGACTCGATCGCGCCGAAGCGAGACGAGGTCGCGGGCGAGGTCGAGCGGCGGGTCGTCGCACAACTGCTCGCCCTGATGGACGGCCTGCAGGCGCGCGGCAAGGTCGTCGTCATCGGCGCCACGAACCGGCCGAACGCGCTCGATCCGGCGCTGCGCCGGCCGGGCCGGTTCGATCGAGAGATCGAGATCGGCGTCCCGGACCGGGATGGCCGGCTGGAGATCCTCCAGATCCATACCCGCGGCATGCCCCTGTCGAAAGACGTCGACCTGAAGGAACTCGCGGGCCTCACCCACGGATATGTCGGCGCCGACCTCGCGGCCCTCTCGAAGGAGGCCGCCATGCGATCGCTGCGACGCATCCTGCCCGACATCGATCTCCAGGCCGATGTGATCCCGCCCGAAATCCTGAATCGCCTCACGGTCACCCGCGACGACTTCCTGCAAGCGTACCGGGAGATGGAGCCGTCCACGCTGCGGGAGGTCCTAATCGAAAAGCCCAACGTCCGATGGGAGGACATCGGCGGCCTCGACGAGGCGAAGCAGGAGCTCCGCGAGTCGATCGAGTGGCCGCTCCGCATGAACAAGGTGTTCGCGCACTTCGACGCGCGTCCGCCGCGGGGCATCATCATCTTCGGGCCTCCGGGCACCGGGAAGACGTTGCTCGCGAAGGCCGTGGCCACGGAGTCTGAGGCGAACTTCATCTCCGTCCGCGGCCCGGAATTCATGAGCAAGTGGGTCGGCGAGTCGGAGCGGATGGTCCGCGAGACGTTCCGGAAGGCGAAGACGGCGGCGCCGTGCATCATCTTCTTCGACGAGGTCGACGCGATCACGCCGGTCCGCGGCGGCATGGAGGACTCGCAGGTCACGGAGCGCGTCATCTCGCAGATCCTGACGGAGATGGACGGGCTCGAGGAGTTGCACAACGTCACGGTCATCGCCGCGACGAACCGGATGGACCTCGTGGATCCGGCACTGCTCCGGCCCGGGCGGTTCGACCGGCACATCTACATCGCGCCGCCGGACCTCGCGACGCGGAAAGCGATCCTCAAGATCCACGCGCGCCGGAAGCCGCTCGGAAAGGACGTCGACCTCGATGACATCGCCCGGCGGACCGACAGGTACACCGGAGCGGAACTTGCCGCGGTGTGCAACGAGGCCGCGATGCTCGCGATCCGCGAGACGGCGACGAAGTATCCGGACCTGGACGAAGCGACGCTGAAGAAAGTCACCATCGAGAAGCGGCACTTCGAAGCCGCGTTGAAGAAAGTCCCGCCGCAGACCGGAGACCCGACGCTCTACAGCCGCATGCCGACCCGGTTCCCGTCGAGTCCGGAAGTCAGCTGAGCCCGAAAGATTAAGCCGGGTCGGGGGGAATCGCCGCCGATGGCGGCCTCCGCTCCCGGGAAGCTGATCCTCTTCGGAGAGCATGCGGTCGTCTTCGGTGAGCCGGCCCTCAGCACGGCGATCAACCTCCGCGCCGAGGTGTACGCGCGGCCGCATTCGGAATGGCGGGCGGACGGCGGCTCGATCGACGAGCCCCGGTACCGATACGTGAAGGCCGCGGTTGCCAAGGTGAAGACGTCCGGCCCGCTGTGGCTCGAGATCCGGTCGATGGTCCCGAGCGGCGCGGGACTCGGGTCCTCGGCGGCGGTGACCGTGGCGACCCTCGGGACCTTGCATGGAGTCGGCGGAGCCATCGACCCGAAGACGATCGCGCGGGAGGGCTTCGAGGTCGAACACGAGGTCCAGGGCCGCGCGAGCCCGATCGACACGAGCACGGCGAGCGCCGGCGGCGGACTCCTGGTCCTCCCGAAGCCCCAAGACGGACTCCTGTGGACGATCAAACGAGATGCCCGCCAGTGGTGCCTCCACCGGACGGACCTCCCCGCCTTCGACTTCGTCATCGGCAACACGGGGATCAGCGCCGCGACCGGGCCGCTCGTCGCGAACGTGAAGGAACGGGTGGACCGATCCCCCGAGACCGCGAATGCGGTACGCGAAATCGGCCGGATCACCCTGGACGGATTGGACGCGCTCCGCCGCAACGACCTCGTCGCGGCCGGACGTCTAATGGACCGGAACCACACCCTTCTCAATCAACTCGGCGTGGGTCATCCAATGCTCGACCGCCTGGCGGACGCCGCGCGGAAGACGAGCTACGGCGCGAAGCTCACCGGGGCCGGCGGCGGCGGGAGCATCGTGGCCCTTTCGGACCGCCCCGCGGAGACCACCGAGGCGATTCGCGCCGCGGGAGGAAAAGCGTTCGTCGTCACGTCGGACCCGATCGGAGTGGCGAGCCTTTCATGAGACCGGTCCAGGCCCACAAGATTCGCGCGACCCGCGAGGAACGAGCGGCCGAACCCCGGTCCCTCCTCGTGGTCCACGCGACGGAACTGCTGTCCTTGCGAGGACCCCCGGGCCCACGCCGACACGAAGCGGCCGGCGAACTCGGGATCGTGGAGGATGGGGCCCTCTACGCCGAAGGCGAGCGGATCGTCGACGTCGGCGCGACCGCGGAAGTGCTCGGTCGACATCCTCGTGCGAGTGTGACGATCGACGCGACCGGACAGACGGTCCTGCCCGGCTTCGTAGACGCGCACACGCATTCCGTCTTCGCCGGAACCCGGGAGCACGAGGTTGACTGGAAGGCGAAAGGCATGGGGTATCGAGAAATCGCGGCTCGCGGAGGCGGCATTCTCCACACCGTGCGAGCGACGAGGGACGCCCGCGAGGAAGATCTGGTCCGAACGGCGGCGGAGCGCCTCCGGTCGATGCTCGCCTTCGGGACGACGACGATCGAGGTGAAGAGCGGATACGGACTGCGGACCGCGGACGAGCTCAAGATACTGCGCGTCGCGGCGGAGGCGGGTCGGACCTCGGGCGTCGATGTCGTTCGGACCTTCCTCGGGGCGCATGCGATTCCCCCGGAATTCGAGGGTCAGGTCGACGCCTACGTCGATCTCGTGGGCGGTGAAATGGTCGATGCGGTCGCGACGGCTCGGCTCGCCTCGTACTGCGATGTGTTCGTTGACGACGGATATTTCTCTGCGGAACAAGGCAAGCGAATCCTCGGCCGCGCGAAGGCGGCAGGCCTCGCGACGAAGGTCCACGCGGACGAACTCGCGGACTCCGGGGGTGCCGCACTCGCCGCGGACCTCGGGGCGGCATCCGCGGACCATCTGCTCCATTCGTCCCCCGAGGGAATCGATGCACTCGCGCGGACTGCGGTCGTCGGGGTCTTGCTGCCCGCGGCATCTTTGGTCTCCCATCTCCCGTTCGCGGATGGCCGGCGGCTAATTGCAGCGGGCGTTGCCGTCGCCCTCGGGACGGACTTCAACCCGAACTGCTGGTCCGAGTCCACGCAACTCACGATCGCGCTCGCGTGCCACCACAATGGCCTGCTGCCGTCGGAGGCGGTGGTGGCCGCAACGATCAACTCGGCGCACGCGATCGGATTGGGGGACCAGGTCGGGAGCTTAGAGCCTGGGAAATTGGCGGACCTCGTGATCCTCGGGGTCCCTTCGTATCGCCACCTCGGGTATCGCATCGGCGGGAACGCGGCCCGCGTCGTCATCAAGCGAGGCGCGGTCCAGGTCGGCGGCCCCCTCCGGTAGTCAAGCCGTCCATCGCCGGCGACGCCTTCATCCGTCCGACTCCGATGCCGCACGGGAGGGCTGGCATGATCGCGAGGACATGGCACGGCGTGACGCCGTCATCCAAAGCCGACGCCTACTTCGACGTGCTGAAGGAGTCAGGGCTGAAGGAATATCGGGAGACGCCAGGTAATCAGGGCGTGATCGTCCTCCGCCGAACCGAAGGCGACCGGACCCACTTCCTGTTGATCACGTTCTGGGAGTCGTTCGATGCGATCCGCCGGTTCGCGGGACCGAATCCGGAGCGGGCGGTCTACTATCCGGAGGACAAAGAGTTCCTCCTCGAATTCGAGCCGACCGTCACCCACTACGACGTGCTGATGTCGCCCGACGGATCGCGATAGGCCGCGCCGACCGGACGCACCCTAGGGCGGCTGGGAGACCGTGGCGTTCTCGAGCCGCGAGCCCGCGCGAATCGTCATCATGTCCCCGATGATGCTCGATGCGATTCGCGCTCCCTCCTCGATCACGCAGCCGCGGGAGATCACGCTGTCGAGGATCTCCGCGGCAGCTCCGATCACGCTCCCCTCGAGGACGATGCTGTTGCGAACGACCGCGTTCCCCTCGACCCGCGCGGATTCGTAGAGGCAGGCGTTGTCCACCACGCTCCCGGATCGGAGGACGGCATTCGCCCCGACGTAGCAAGGACCACGGATCGTGACCCCTTCGTCGATCCGCGCGGCCGGATCGAGGATCACGGGTCCCTCGCTCTTCACGCCGGCGCGGCGGAGCGGCTTTCCCTCCCGCCGGACGATCTCCATGCTGGCTTTCCAGAGGTCGTGGGGACGCCCGATGTCCATCCACACGCCATCGATCCGGGATCCGTACAGCGGCAGGCCTTTGGAGAGGAGCTTCGGGAACAGGTCCTTCGAGAAGTCGAACTTCTGGTCCGGCGGGATGAACTCGAGGACCTCCGGCTCGAGGACGTAGATGCCCGCGTTCGCGAGGTTCGAGAAGGCCTCCTCCTTCCGCGGCTTCTCCTTGAACTTCTGGATGCGGCCCTTCGAGTCGAGGCCGACGATCCCGAACTGGGTCGGGTCCTCGACGTCGGTCAGGGCGATCGTCACGACGCCGCCTTTCCGCTTGTGGAAATCGTACAGCGCCTTGAAGTCGACGTCGCACAGGATGTCGCCCATCGCGACGAGGAACGTGTCGTCGATGAACATGCCGACCCGGCGCACGGCGCCCGCGGTGCCCGCCGGGTTCTCCTCGAAGCTGTAGACGATCGACGCGTTGTAGTCGAGGCCGTCGCCGATCGATTTGATCAAGGTGTCCGACAAGTACGCGGTCGTCACGATGATCTCATGGAACCCGGACGCCGCGAGGGAGCGCAGCACGTAGTCGATGCACGGCCGCCCCGCGACCGGGATGAGCGGCTTCGGTCGCTTGTACGTCAGCGGTTTCAGACGGGTCCCTTCGCCGCCCGCGAGGACGACCGCCTTCATCGGCCGATCTCCACTTTCCCTTTCTCGAGCAGGGCCTTCAAGGCCGCGTCCGCGGACGCCTCGAGCTTCTTCTCGTCCAGGAGCGCATCCCGGACCGCCCGGTTCTGCTGGCGCAACAGGGTCCGCGCCTCCCGGGCCTCCGACCGCTTCGCGCCTTTGATCGACAAGACCTTCTCGCGCATCTCGACGGCCTTCGCGTGGACCTCGTCCGCCTTGTCGCGCGCCACGAGGAACGCCTCGTGCTTCTCGTTCCCGTCGTGGACGAGCGCCGCGATCTGGTGGACGATCCCAATCGTCTCTTCGTGCACGGCCCGGGCCTTCTCGCTCAGCGCGAAGGCGGCCTCGTGCTCCTTCTCCGCGGCCTCGAAGAACTCCGTGATGCCCGAGTCGATGTCCTTGATCTCCTTCGCGATCTTGTCTTGATCCGCCTTGAGCACCTCGAGCTGCTTCATGCGTTTCATCGAGTCCTTGAGTTCGCCGAGCAGCTCGTTCTCTGCGCTCAGTGTCAAGGATGCGGTCTGCTGTCGCATCTCCATCGCCGTGACGCGCCGTTTCAAAGCACGCAGCTCCGCACCGACATCGGCGTGGCCGGAGCCGCGGAGCTTCCGTTTCATCTCGATCAGGGCCTTCGCCTTCGCCTGGAGCTCGTCCCGTTTCTCGCGGTGCTTCCGGGCCTCCCCCGCGAACGAGGCCCGGCGGTCCTTGAGCCCTCGGAGCTTCGCGCCGATCTCGCGCTTCGTCTCGTGGACGAGATCGCGTTCCTGGCGGAGGAGGGCGGCCTCCTGGTTCAGGGCGTCGCGTTTCTCGAGGAGACTCTGGAGCTTGATCTCCGCCTGATCGAGTTCAGAAAGGGTCTTTTTCCGGACCATCGGGTCCCCCGCGCAGGATGGAATGCAGCGATTGACGGATGTGCCATTTAAGGTATCGGGTGAGAAATAGTTACTTCCCGCGGCCCCTCGGAGCCACCGACCACAAAGGGTGTAAGTGCACGCGAAACCATACGCGGATATCCCATGAAGTCGAAAGACAAGGACAAGCTGGAAGAATACAAGCCCAAGATCACCCCGAAGCCGAGGTTCTCAGCCGCGTTGACAAGGGTGCATATTGAACTGCTGCGGCCGAAAGGCTTCGATCTCATCAAGTATCTGTCTCCAGGGTATGGGATGTATGCCTTCGTGCGACCTCGCAGCACTAGGCTATTGGAGGGCATCGGCGTCGTCAGTGGCCTGGTCCCGCGGGCCTTTCGAGTTGAGCTTGGTGTGTTTCCCCTAGACGGGAGATTCTTTAGGGGCGCGCTTTTCCAGAAAGGGCGATGGCGTGAACTCGGCCTTCGTGTATCCCTTGGGCAGATCCTCCGTCCCGATGATTCCACTCTGACTCCCGAACAGAGGGACTTCTTCTCCTATCGGGATCAGAGCACCTTGGTCACGCAGCTTCGGAAGGCTATTTCCCAGGCGCTTGATCATGGCCCGTCGGTGTGGGAACAGTTGGAGCAAGCTCTCATCGCGGAAGCCTAGCAGGACTGCACTCACCGCTTGAGACTGACTTTGATGCGAGGGATCGTGCTCCTTCTCAATGGGAGAGCCCATGCAAGGAAGTCCCGGACCGTTTCTTGCCCGATCTTCTCGTACACCAAAGCAGCTGCGTAATGGGTTAGGCACGCCGGGTACGAGGCCGCCTTCTTCCGTCCTTGAAACTGCTGGACGTATCCGAAGAAAGGTGCATGGCAAATGCTGCATTCAGTCATCATTTTGTCTTGTCACCTCCCGTTTGTGGTTGTTTGTTCCTTGTTAGAAGGTACACCAAGGCAGCCGCTCCCAGGCCAACAAGCAATCCCATCGTGAAGTCGCCCTCTTCCTCTTCGACCTCCTCATCGGGAAAATCTGGAGGGAGACTGTTGAGACCTCGACGTCTCAACTCTTTTCTTGCCTTCACCAGCTCACTGTATTCGTCCTCGGGAATCCGAACCATCTTGTAGCGTCGCTCTTTCCCTTGTTTCGGCATCGATTGCCTGTAAATCGACGTAGGCGATGCGGGTTCATTAACCTTTCGCCATGCAGACAGCGTCGGCGACGCGACCGATTTCCTCGGGAGACAACTCCTCGACGCGCCGCTTGCGGAACGGCACGGCCGGCAGGACGGCCTCCAGCGCCTCCCGCGACGTCGCGACGGCCTTCCAACCTAGACGCAGGCCGTTCTCGACCGTCTTCCGCCGGTGCGCGAAGAGAGCGTCGACGACCCCATCGTATCGTTCCGGATCCGCAATCGGGAACGGCGCGGGACGGGGCTCGAGGCGCACGAGCGCCGAGTCCACGCGGGGCTGAGGGTGGAACGCGTTGCGCGGCACCCGCTCCAAGATCTCGCACGCAGCCCGCCGGTAGACGCCGACGGACAGCCGCGAGTAGTCCGCCGTCGCTGGCTTCGCGATCATCCGGCGGGCAAACTCCCATTGATACATCATGATGGCCCGACGGAAGGGCTGGTCGAGCAACCGGAAGGTGAGCGGGGACGAGATCTGGTACGGCAGGTTCGAGGCCATGATGTCGAACCGAGGCCACTTTATGGTCAGCGCATCGCCCTCGATCACCTCGACGCCGGGGAGGGTCTCGCGCACGTACGCCGCGAACCGGCGATCGGCCTCGATGGTCACGACGTGTCGCGCCCGTTCGGCCAGCAGGCGCGTGAGGACGCCGAGGCCGGGGCCGATTTCCAGGACCGTATCGGACGGTCCGATCCGTGCGTGGTCGACCTGCCGCAACGCCACACGGGAGTCGACCAGGAAGTGCTGACCCAGGCTCTTTCTCGGGCGGATTCCCAACCGGTCGAGTACGCGGCGAGGGGCCTCGTCCACCCCGGGCGGCACGGACTCCGGGCGCTTTAGGGTTGCGCGGGGCCGGTCGAGTTCGCGTCGAGGTCGGTCGCGTGATACGCCATCGTCGTGTACGTCGTCGTGGGGTCGATGCCTCGCGCCGTCGGGGTGATGGACAACGTGGCCTGGTACGGGCCGTCAATCCCCGCCGCACGGATGTTCGGTCCGGCGAACGAGAATTCCGCCCACTGCGTCCCCTCTTGCAAGCATACTTGGCTGAAGGACTTCGCGATCTCCGGAGACCCGGAAGCCGCCGCGAGCAGTCCGGACAAATCGAAGCTCGCGGTCGCGAACACCTCGACCTCCGCTCGAATCACGAGCGCGTCGAAGTTTCCGTCGCCGTTGCGGTCGGGAGTGAGCTCCTGGAACCGACCGGTGTACCGAAGGAGCTCCACGGTCGGATCGAAGTCTGCCGCCCGGTAGGTCGACGTCGTGCCGCATAGCGTCTCCGGATAGTAGACCGGCTGGGGCGGCAGGATCGTGCCGATCGGGCCCGGGGTCGCGTTGCCGCCCGCGTAGACGAGCGAGCTGTAGTACAGGGTGAGGCTGAAGTCCCACGGACCGTCGACGCCGGCCTGGAGGATCTGGTCCCCTCGGAACCGCAAGACGACACTCGTGTCGGTCGTCGCGAGGTCGAAGTCCCGATACGCGGACGCGATGAACCGCACGACGTCCGTGCCTGCGCCTTTCGAGAGGTATCCGCTCAAGGTGTAGTGGCCCGCCACGTTCACATGCACATCGGCCCCGAGTTCGAGGAAATCGGCGAGGCCGTCCGCGTCGAGGTCGACCGCGGAATCCGTGTGGCCGCCGGTGAAGATCACCGGTCGCACGGGCTGCTCGAACTGCGAGGCCGCGTACGCTTTTGTAGTGTAGTTCCATTCCACGACCGGGCCGCCCCAGTCGCCGATCGGTCGCAACGTCATGTACGGGTAACCGCCGATCGATAGCCGCGCGTGGACTCGATACGGTCCGTCGATTCCGCTGCGGGCGATGTCCGTTCCCACGAACGCCATCCGTACGGTCTGGGTTCCATCCGTGAAGAAGTATCGTTCGTACACGTAGGCGATCGGATATGTATACGGAACGGGGGAGCTGACTCCTCCGTCGAGGATCGCCACCGGCGGGGG
>Ga0209761_1000174_pt1 | contig 36464 bp, 35 predicted proteins | sample GraSoi013_1_40cm_4_FD_185818 | JGI IMG/M metagenome (GOLD analysis project Ga0209761, IMG submission 185818) | Grasslands soil microbial communities from the Angelo Coastal Reserve, California, USA - Sample 09_25_2013_1_40cm (SPAdes) (version 2) | ecosystem: Environmental > Terrestrial > Soil >... | reverse complement strand
GTACCAGCAACCGCCTTCAAGCGGTAAGCCCGGTCGATGAAAACGTGGTCTGGGCGAGCGGCGTAAACGGGACCTACGTCGTGACCACGGACGGTGGAGCGACCTGGCGCGCAGGCGTCGTACCTGGCGCGGAGACGTTGCAGTTCCGGGACGTGCAAGCTGTGAGCGAAGGAGTCGCGTATCTGCTGGCGGCCGGGCAGGGAAGCAACTCGCGCATCTACAAGACCGAGAACGGTGGCCGGAACTGGACGCTGCAGTTCGTGGCGCCCGATGATCCGAGTTACTTCTACGACTGCTTCGCATTCTGGACGTCGGAGCGCGGCATCACGATGGCGGACGGCATCAACGCCACGGGCCAATTCCCCGCCATCCGCACGACGGATGGCAAGAAATGGAAGAGTATCAGCCTCCCGGCGGCACAAAAGGACGAAGGCGCGTTCGCAGCCAGCGGCACCTGCGTCGCCACGCTGGGCGAAACGCGGGCCTGGATCGTCACCACGAATTCCCGGGTCTTCGCCAGCAGCGACCGCGGCGAGAGATGGGCCTCCTACTTGACCCCGATCGCAGGAGGCACGGGCACAAGCGGAGTATTCACGGTCGCCTTCCGTGATGGTCGGCACGGCGTCATCGGCGGTGGCGATTTCTCCAGCGCCAAGATCCTCGACAACTTTGCGCGCTCGCGCGACGGTGGCAAGACGTGGCACCTGACCCCGCAGGCGCCAGTGCCAGGCGCCATCTTCGGCCTTGCCTACGCGCAGAGCACGAGCGATCGCAAACGCGAGGTGGCTGACGAGGATCGTGGCCGTGGGGACTCGCGCCAGGAACAAACCAAAGTAGTCGTCACCGGGCCCGGCGGCGCCGCCTGGACAACCGACGAGGGCGAGAACTGGAACCCACTCCCTGACGTCGCGGGCTACTGGGCAGTCGCGTTCGCCAACGAGCACGACGGCTGGCTGGTCGGGACTGGAGGACGAATCCTCAAGATCACCTTCTGAGTCGCTACGCCCTGGAGCCTCCGGCGGTCGCGCTTCCGCCGCGCTCGGGTCGGAGAGTTGTCGAAAGACGCTTCAGGCGGCCGCCTTCGCGGTCGCCAGGGACGAGATCGACCCGGTAGGCATGTCCGAGCCGCTCCGAGCAGCGACGAAGCGGACGCAGGGCTTCGCGAGGCCGTACTTCTTGAGCCGGCCGATCAGCGAGCCGCGGTTCAGCCCGAGCCTCCGTGCCGCCTCCGACTGGTTCCCGGCGACCGCGTCCATCACGCGCGCGATGATCCTTCGCTCGAGCGCTTCCAATTGCTCGGAAAGAGTGCCCGGGGATTCCAGTTCGATGCAAGGCTCGGTCGAAGCGACGAAGTCTGGGTCGCCGCCAAACGCATCCACGCCGATCTCTCTGGCGCTGCGCAGCGCCACCATCCGGGCGACAGCGTTCTCGAGCTGCCTGACGTTGCCAGGCCAGTGTGCCCGACAGAGCGCTTCGACGAGTGCCGGGGAGAGGCGGACTCCCTCGTCGCCGAAGCGCATGCCATATCGGCGGGCGAATTCGGAAGCCAGGGCAGGGATGTCTTCGCGGTGCTCGCGTAGGGGAGGCACGAGGAATTCGAGCACCGCGAGCCGGTAGTAGAGGTCCTCCCGGAAGCGGCCCGCGCGGACCTCGGCCGCCAGATCGCGATTCGTGCAAGCGACGACGCGCACGTCCGCGTGCTCGACGCGAGCGGCGCCGACCGGCTGGATCTCGCCTCCCTGGAGCGCTCGCAGCAGCTTCGCCTGGATCGCCGGCGGAAGCTCCCCCACTTCGTCGAGCACCAGCGTGCCACCGTCCGCTTGCGCAAAGAATCCGCGCCGCGCATGGGTTGCACCGGTGAATGCGCCCTGCACGTGCCCGAAGAGCTCTGATTCGGCGAGCTCGCCGGGAATCGCCGCGCAATTGAATCGGACGAGCGGTCCCTGGGAACGGCGGCTCTGGGTGTGCACCAGAGACGCGATCAGCTCCTTGCCGGTCCCCGTCTCTCCGCGCACGAGCACAGTGACATCCTTGGGCGCAACCCGCGCCACCGTGGCGACCAATCTCCTCATGGCCATCGACTGGCCGATGATGGAAGGTAGCCGGGCTGCGGCTCGCGTCGCATCCGGCTTGCGGACATCGACGTCTGCTTCGAAGTGGCCCATCGCTCCTCCTCGGCGACGATCTTCGCGCGCCTTCCAAACAGTACGAACATCGCTGGGCGGGGCACGGGCGATTCCGACGGCCGCCCGACGTGCGGATACGAACGGCGTACGGATGCGGACCAGCCACCACCTGTGGTACGCACCGCCGCGCAACGGAGGACGCGATGTCGGTCACCGCTGGAGGAACCCGGACGTGGCTGTCCGAGGCTGATTGCGACCTGGATGCCTTCCGCGCCCTGGTCGAGCACGTGACCGATCGGCGTGACTACCCGCTGGCCGACTCGGTCGATCGGAATGTTCCGTTCTACGATGGCGATCGGTTGCGCTCGCTTGCGGCCAATCCGGAACGCCGCCGCGAAGTGCAGGCCGAAATGGTCCGGACGTTCACGGACGGTCCCGGCATCGTGGTGATCGAGCGAGCCTTTGCGGACCTCGAGGTCGTCGACCGGGCCACGGAAGTCTTCAATGCCCTGATCGCCGATCAGCGTGCGGCGGGCGCGACCGCGGGCGACCACTTCGCCAAGCCAGGCGCAAACGACCGGGTCTGGAACGCCCTGGAGAAGATGGCCGTCCGCGCGCCCGAGGCCTTCGCCGATTACTATGCCAACGAGATCGTCGCCCTGGTTTCGACGGCCTGGCTGGGCCCTGCATACCAGATCACCTCCCAGATCAACGTGGTGAACCCCGGTGGGGCCGCCCAGACTGCTCACCGCGACTACCACCTGGGCTTCCTGTCGACGGAGGTCGCCGCTCAGTACCCCGCGCACGTCCACCGCCTGTCGCGGGTCCTGACCCTCCAGGGCGCCGTTGCCCACTGCGACATGCCGGTCGAGAGCGGCCCGACGATGTACCTGCCGTACTCGCAAAAGTACGAGGCCGGCTACCTCGCCTTCCGGCGACCGGAGTTCAGCGCGTACTTCGACGCTCACTTCGTCCAGTTGCCGCTGGCGAAGGGGGATGCGGTCTTCTTCGACCCCGCGCTCTTCCACGCGGCCGGGCACAACCGCTCCGCGAACATCAAGCGCGTGGCGAACCTGCTGCAGATCTCGTCTGCCTTCGGCCGCGCCATGGAGGCGGTGGACCGCGAGCGCATGGCGAGCGCGGTGTTTCCGGTGCTGCTGAAGCGCAAGGCGCAGGGTGCCGGCGAGGCGTGGCTGGCCAACGTGGTCGCAGCCTGTGCCGAGGGCTACGCCTTCCCGACCAACCTCGATCTGGACCCGCCGGTGTACGGGCTCGCCCCGCCTTCGCAGGCAGAGACCGTGCGGCGCGCGCTGCGCGAGGACGGGTCCCCGGAGTCGCTGCGGCGGCAGCTGCGTGCGGGCGCCGAGCGCCGCGAGAGCCACTCGCGGTAGCTCACTGCACCAGCAGCACGCCTCCGATCATCTTCATGCCGCACGAGTACGTGAGCTCCCCGGTCTTCGTGGGCGTGAACTCGATGACCACCGGCCGGTTGAGCGGCAGCGCGCGCTTGATGCCCAGGTCCTTGATGACGATCGCGGTGGCGCAGGTCTTGTCCGTGGTGCGTGTCACCACCAGGCGGATCGGTTCGCCCCGGCGCACGTCGATGCGATCCGGCTCGAACCCGCGCTCGGTGGCGAACAGGTCGACCCGGTGGCGCGTCTCGGTTGTCGTGGGACCGGGGGCCGCGTGCGCCACGGAAAGGATCATTCCCACGAAGATCGCATTGAACATCGTCCCCCCTGACCGCGTGATGGCGATCGCAATCTAGGGGTACGCGGTGGGCGAACTCAAATTTTCAGGCATGGTCCCGCCGCTGTTCTATCCCTTCACCGATCCGGCGAGCAGCCCGCGGACGAAGTACCGCCCGAACACCACGTACACGAGCAGCGTCGGCAGGGCCGCGAGCAGCGCGCCCGCCATCGGAAGGTTCCACCTCACTGCCTCGCCCCCGGCCAGCTGCGCGAGCGCGACGGTGATCGGCTGGCTCGCCGGATTCGACAGGCTCACCGCGAAGAGGAACTCGTTCCAGATCTGGGTGAACTGCCAGATGACCACCACCACGAACCCCGGCAGCGAGAGCGGGAAGACGACGTGGCGGTAGATGGCGAAGAACCCGGCCCCTTCGAGTGCGCTCGCCTCGATGAGCGAGTCCGGGATCTCCGTGTAGTAGTTGCGGAAGATGAGCGTGGTGATGGGAAGCCCGTACACGGTGTGCACGACCACCAGCCCCCAGATCGTCCCGTAGAGCCCGATGGCGCGGATGAAGCCAAACAGCGGGATCAGGATCGCCTGGTAGGGGATGAACATCCCGAACAGGATCAGGGCGAAGACGATCTTCGCGCCGGGGAAGGGCCACTTGGCGAAGACGTACCCGTTGAGCGATCCCAGCATGGCCGAGGTGGCGGACGCCGTGACAGTCAGGATCAGGCTGTTCCGCAGCTTCGGCAGGAAGGCCTGCCACGCGTCTGCGAAGCTCGCCCAGTTCCACACGCTGGGGAGCTGCCAGGCGGTGTCGAGGCTGATCTCGGCGGGATCTTTCAGCGCCGTCACCACCATCATGTAGACGGGCATGAGGAAGAACGACGCCGCGAGGCAGAGCACGACATACATCAGCCAGCGCCAGCGGCCGCGCGTGCGGGAAGCGCTCATTCGCGCACGCCTTTCCGGAGCTGGGATCGCAGGTAGGGCACGATGATCATCGCCACCAGCACGAGCAGGATGACGCCGATCGCCGCTCCCTTGGCGAACTGGTTCCCGCGGAAAGTGGTGATGAACATGAGCAGCGCGGGCACGTCGGTCCAGGCGTTGTCCGGTCCGGCCATCGCGAAGACGAGGTCGAAGATCTTCAGGCTGATGTGGCCGAGCACGATCATTGCGGAGAGCGTGATGGGGGCCATGAGCGGCAGGATGATGCGGGTGTAGAGCTGCCATTCGTTCGCCCCTTCGACCACGGCCGCCTCGCGAAGCTCCTCGGGGATCCCGGTGAGGCCAGCCAGGTACAGCGCCATGGTGTAGCCGGCCATCTGCCAGACGGCGGCCACGACGATCCCGATGAAGGCGAGGTTGAACCCGTGCAGCTCCGGGAACGGCAGCGGCCTCCAGCCGGGTGCGACCCCGACCGCCAACCCGAGCACCGCGGCGCTGCCCAGGGCAAAGCCGATGGCCCGCCGGCGCCGCCCCGCGCGCCGCGCCACCACCGCCACCGCGGCCAGCGTCGCCGCGGCGAGCAATCCGATGATCACGGGCAGGTCGTTCCAGTCGAAACGCCATACCTGTTGCCTCGAGGTCAGCCACTCGAAGGTGGCCGGGCGCAGGCCGACGAGCGTGGGGAGCTGGTTCACGCCGCCGCCGGGCTGGAGCAGCCATCGCCAGATGGTGCCGGTGACCACGAACGAGAGCGCGAACGGGAAGAGGAACACGCCGCGGAAGAGGGCCTCGCCCCGCGGCTTGTGGTCGATGAGGATCGCGAGGAGCAGGCCGAAGAGGAGGCACCCCGCGAGGAAGAACACGGTGAAGAAGACCGTGCTCACCATGTCCTGCCGGAAGCGGCCGTCGATGAAGCCGGTGAAGAGCTCGCGGTAGTTCTGCAGCCCGATGAAGCGCGTCACCGGGTTGAGCGCCAGGGCCTGGCTCGGGTCCTTCCCCCAATCAGTGAGCGATGCCCAGAGGGCCCGCCCGATGAAGCCGTAGACGAATACGGCGACCAGTACGATCGAGGGAAGGACGACGAGGAAGCCGGTGATCTGGTTGGTATGCTTTCGCCACCTCATCGGCTCACTTGCCGAGGCCGACCTGGTCCGCGATCGCCTGCGCCGCGTTGGCCGCGGCCTCGGCGTTCTTGCTGGCGAGGAAGATCTCCATCACCGTCCCGAACTGGCTGGCGAACGCCTCCGGCGCCACCGCGCCGTGGGCGAGGCTACCGACCACCTTGTTCGTCTTCCAGTCCTTCGCGGCGGATTGGAGATACGCATTGTACTTGGACAGGTCGGAGTCGAGCCGCGCGGCGATGGAGCCCTTGAGCGGGTTGAACGTGTCCTGGCCCTCCTTCGAGCCCAGCTCGCGCAGCCACTTCAGCGCGGCGTCGCGATGCTTCACGCCCTTCGGCAAGCCGAAGGAGTCGGAGAGCATCATGAACACGCCGCCGGTGCCCGGCGACGCCTCCCAACCGAAGCCTTCACCCGGCTTGAGCTTGAGCGTCGTCGCCATGTAGCCGGCCGCCCAGTCGCCCATCACGTTGAACGCGGCAGTGCCCTTGAGCATCCGGTCGGTGGCCTGCTGCCAGGAGAGCCCCGACGCGTCGGGGTTGGCGAAATCGAGCACCTGCCCGAACGTCGCCCAGACCTTCACGGCCTTCGGATCGTTGAACTTGAGCTTGCCTGTCCAGAGCGCGGTCCAGTCCTCGGGTCCCAACACGCCCAGCGCGACCGACTCCCAGAGGTGGTTGTAGGTCCAGTTCTCGCCGAGCGCGAGCGGGTGCTGCACGCCCTTGCCCTGCAGCGTTTTGCAGGTGGCGAGGAACTCATCCAAGGTCTTCGGGGGCGAGACGCCCCACTTCTTGAGGTTGGCGGGCACGTACCACATCACGTTCGACCGATGGATGTTCACCGGGACGCTCCAGATCCCGTTCCGCGCGGAGAGCAGCGCGATCAGCCCTTTCGGGAACTGCGCCATCCACCCCTCCGACTTGAAGAGATCGGAGAGGTCCTCCATGCGGTTCGCGACCACCCACGTCCCGATCAGCTCCTGGCCGGCGTGGACCTGGAACGAGTCGGGCGGATCGCCGCCGAGCATGCGCGTCTTGAGCACGGCGCGGGCGTTCACGCCGGAGCCGCCGGTGACGGTGGAGTTGATCACCTGGATGTTCGGGTACTTCTTGGAATACAGATCGATGAGCGCCTTCAGGGCGGGTCCCTCGTCGCCGGCCCACCAGGAGAAGATCTCGAGCTTGTCCTGCGCGCGTGCGGGCGCCGTGGCGAAGAGCGAAGCGAGAGCTGCGGCCAGGAAGAACGAGCCGGGTCGATTCATGGATCCTCCTTGCAGGTCGGGGCGGAGGCTATCGCCTCCAGAGCGGCGAATCGGGGCGCCAACCTAGCAGGGCGCGGTGCCGCGTGCTACCGGGCGGCCCCGGCTAAAGGCTTTTCCCGTCGAAGTGCCGCACGTTCAGCGTGGCGGCGTCGACCTCGTCCAGGCAGCGGGTATTGATCGCCACCATCGGTCCATTCGGTCCCTGCCCGCGCGCGAACGAGCGCACGCCGCAGACCTTGCAGAAGAGGTGATGGATGTTCTTCCTCTTGAACTGATAGTCCGTCAGCGAGTCATCGCCTTTCTCCAGCGTGAACGCGCTCGCCGGCACGAACGAGAGGAGCGCGCCGGTGCGCGAGCAGATCGAGCAGTTGCACTGGGTGACGGGCTTGGAGAGATCGATGTCGACGCGGTAGCGGACCGCGCCGCAATGGCAGCCACCGGGATGGGTCTTGAGCACGGTTCCTCCTCGGGAAGACGCTACCCGATCGCCTTGGGGTCCATCCAGAGCACCTCCCAATGGTGCCCGTCGAGGTCGTAGAAGCTCCAGCCGTACATGAAGCCGTGATCCTGCGGATCGGCCGCGTGCTTGCCGCCGGCGGCGACGGCCTTCCTCACCATCTCGTCCACCTCCGTCCTGCCGCTGCAGGAGAGCGCGAACAGACCTTCCGTGTATCTGGCGGTATCGCACAGCTCGCGCCTGGTGAACGTCTTGAAGAACGGCTCGGTGAGAAGCATCGCGTACGCCTCCTCGCTGATGATCATGCAGGCCGCCTTCTCGTCGGTGAACCTGGGGTTGAACTCGAAACCGAGCTTCGAGAAGAACTCCATCGACGCCTTCATATCCCGGACCGGCAGGTTGACGAAGAGCTTGCGGGAATTGCGTGCCATCCTTTTTCTCCTAGGTTGAGGCGCGGACGGGAAGGACGGAGCGAAGCCGCTCATCGCGCAACCAGAGGCCTGCCCAGAGCAACGCGGCGACGTAGACCGGAAATAGGACGTGGCTGAAGAGCGGGTGGCCGATGCGGACGTGCGTCGCAACCGCGCCACCGAGGTAGCCGGTCCAGAGGACGGCCCCGAGCACCGCGGTCCGCGGGACCAGGTAGACGGCGAGGCACACCAGTTGAAGGATGCCGAGACCGAAGATGACGGCCTGGGGATAACCGAGCTCAGCGGTCCCCTGGACGGCCATGGGGTGCTCGAGCACTTTCACGCCCGCGTCGAACAGCAGGAACAGGACCGCGAGGCCGCTCAGGACCCGACCCGTCCACACTGCCTTTCTCGATGCCATTGGGACCCTCCCTTCGAGCTTGTTCGAAGGTTGGACCCCGGCGACCGATCGAAATCATCGGTTCGCAGCAAAGTCGGCAACGTCCTGCGGCAAGTGGCTACGCGGGAAGATGCAGAGGCAAGCCGAACTTCGGGAACAGCGTCGACGTATCCAGGAACGAGTTCCAGCCCGTGATGCGGTCGCCCGACAGCTCGAGGACGATGAGGGCCCATGGCTGGTAGCCGCCCCCGGATCCACCGGCCCGGTACTGAGCGAAGGAGGGCGAGCCGCAGGCGGCGGTCGGTACGAGGCGGGAGCCGCGGCAGCCCGATCCTGGCCCGAGAAGCCACTTGCGGATCGCGTCGTGCCCGCGCAGCCAGAGCGTATACGGCGGCATGGACAGCGTCGCGTCCTGGTGGAGCAGCGCCACGAGCGCGTCCACGTCGTAGCGCAAGAACGCGTCCACGTAGCGCTGGACCAGCTTCGATTGCGCCTCCGACAGCGGCTCTCGGGCATCGGTCACATCGCGGCTTCCGAGCGTCGCACGCGCGCGCTGCAGCGCGCTGTTCACCGAGGCGACAGAGGTATCGAGGCTTTGGGCGATCTCCGCCGCGGACCAGCCGAGGACCTCTGCGAGGAGCAGCACGGCGCGCTGCTTCGGGGGAAGGTGTTGAAGCGCTGCTACGAACGCGAGATGGATGCTCTGCCGCAGGATGATGAGCTCGGACGGGTCGGCGTCCGCGGGCACCGCGCGCGCATCGGGCACAGGCTCGAGCCAGTGGGTGCGCGGCATGGTGGTGAGCGGATCGTCGACCGTACCGGCCGGGGTGGATTCCATCGGGCGCGCTCGCCGCGCCCGCTGGGCGAGCAGATCGAGGCACACGTTCGTGGCGATCCGGTACAGCCAGGTGCGAAGCGACGACCGCCCGTCGAATCGGTCGAGACTTCGCCATGCGCGAACCATGGTCTCCTGCACGGCGTCATCGGCATCTACGGCCGATCCCATCATCCGGTAACAATGACCGGTCAGAGCGGTGCGGTGCTGCTCGAGCTGCGCGGGCGCGATGGTCATGACCGCTCGTAACTACCCACGCTCCAGCCGCAAGTCTAGTCAATCTCTGTCTCGCGTCAGCGGCAGCCGCAAGCTGAAGGTCGAGCCCCTTCCCACCTCGGAGCGCGCAGCCAAGGTCCCGCCGTGCAGCCGGGTGATCGCTGACGCGATGAAGAGGCCGAGGCCGTGTCCGCGGCCATCGGCGGCGTCGGCGCGGTGAAAGCGCTCGAAGATGGTGGGGAGTTTGGACGCCGCGATGCCTTCGCCCCAGTCGCGCACCTCGATGACTGCCACGCCGGGTAATGAGCCCAATGTGATCTGGACCCTCTTCGCCTGTCCGCCGTACTTGATGGCATTGCCGATCAGGTTGTTCACCACGTTTCGGAGGCGCTCCGGATCGGCGGCGAGCTCGATGTGATGTTCGCCGCCCACCAGCGAGAGCGTCGCCTGCGGCTGGAGCTCGCGCCACTCGAGGAAGATCTCCTGCAACAGCGAGGAGAGATCGACGGACGCTAGCTTCAGCGTCACCTTCCCTTCCGAGAGACGGGATGCATCGAGGATCGAAGTCACCAGGGCGTTGATCCGGTCGAGATGGCGAATGATGGCGGCGGAGAGCTTCTTCTCGGGCCGCGAGGCCTTCGTCTCCTCCAGCTTGCGCACCAGCAGCTGCGCGCTCATCCGCGCGGCGCCGAGTGGCGTCTTGATCTCGTGCGCCACCCAGTTGAGCATCTCTTCACGAAGGCCGTTGCTCGGTCCGTTTCGACGCGCTTCGCGCCGCCGCTCCTTGACTTGCGCAACCGGCACCGATGGTCCGAGCGCCTTCTGCACCGCCGCCTCGAAGTCGTTCACGTCCACCGGCTTGGACAGGAACGCGTCCGCCTCGTCCAGGCCTTGCGGGCGCGCCGCGCTCACCAGCAAGAACGGCACCGAGGCCAGCTCAGGGTCGGAACGCAGGGCGCGCAGCAGTTGTATCCCGGTCTGCCGCGGCATCATGTGGTCGCTGACGACGAGGTCGGGGCGCTCCGTGCGAGCGAGGAGCAGCGCCTCCTCGCCATTCTGTGCGCGCACCGTCCGGTGTCCAAGATCCTCGACGACGTTGCCGAACATTTCCAGCATCGCCTCTTCGTCCTCGGCAATGAGCACGAGACCCATCAGGAGGTCTCCTCTCCCCCGATCGCCGATCCGAGAGGCAGCGCCTGGCCCGTGAGCAGTCCATGCGCAGAGCGAAGCGGGGCGAGGACGCGAATGCCCTGGTCGGTAATCTCGAACTCGCGCAGGTCGCTCTGGTACTTGCTGTCGCGCATCTTCAGCACGGAGAGAATGCGGTGGATCCGGCCCCGGAGCTCGACGAAGCGGAGGAGCAGCAGGTTCTCGCCGAGAATCGCGATCGGCGTGCTGCTGAAATCGAGGTCGCTGCCGGCGATCTTGGTCACCTCCTTGGTGAACAGGCTCGTGACGCCTGCGAGCCGCAGACGCATGCTGAGCGCGCCGAAGAATATTTCCCGCCGATCGACGTCGGCGACGGACAGCTCCAGTATGCCAAGGCCGTCGATCACCAGTCGGCGTGCACCCAGCCGCGCGATCCCGGCAAGGATGTGATCGACGAGGCTGTCCGCCTCAATCTCGGTGGGTGGCTGGTAGAGCAGCTGCAGCGCTCCGCTGGCAATGAAGGGCCGGACGTCGAGCCCGATTCGATGCACCCGGGCGACGAGGACACCCGGCTCCTCCACGAAGCCGACGAAGAGCGTCTTCTCTCCCTTGCGCACCCCGTCCAGCGCGAATTGGAGGGAGAAGACGGTCTTGCCGATCCCCATGCTGCCCGCGAGCATGGTCGTGGTCCCGACCGGCAGCCCGCCGTCCAGCAGCGCGTCCAACTCGGAGACGCCGAAGGCGGCGCGCCCGTCTTGCGGCACGAAATCCACGGCTGATGGCGTGAGTGCCTCGATGCGGGGAATGATCCGGATCCCTTCCTCGCCGATGTCGAGGAAGTGCTCGCCGGTGAGGTGAGGTTGGCCACGCACCTTGACGACCTCGGCTCGGCGATACCGCCGGGCGCCGTGGCGCTTGATCGTCAGCGAGAGGATGGCGTCGAGGGTGGTGGCCTCGGGCAGCTCTATCAACCTCTCGATTTGGTACTCGGTCGTGAACAGCCCGACGCAATCCACCGCCGCGAGCCCGATCCCCAGCTCGTAGAAGAACTCGCGCAGGCGAGCCTCGTCCTGCCAGAGGTCGCGCATGGAGCGCATGCCGTCGATGACGAGCAGGCTGGCGGCGCGCTCCCGGACGGCGCCGAGGAGCAGATCGCGCGCTTCCTTGCCGCTCTTCTTCATCGCTGCGTACGTACTGATGAAGAAGACCCCCTCTCCGAGCAGCTCGCGGCGGAAGAACTTGAACCCCGATAATTGCTCGACCAGCTTGTCGTGCGGTTCCGAGGTCAGGGTGGAAAACACCACCGGCACGCCCTGCGCCGCGGCGAGGAATGCGATCTGGTTGACGAGGATGGTCTTCCCGCCGCCGGGACTGCCGGTGACGATCAGCGTCTGGCGTCTCGGAATCCCGCCGCCCAGCAGGAGGTCCAGGCTCGGGATGCCGGTCTCGAAGATCTTGTTCGCGCCCAGGGCCATGGCCTTTGCCAGTACCGGACTCGCCGGAACGAGGGTCGCCCTGTACTCTCGGGGAGCCACCGAAAGCACGGGCGTCGACGTCGCTTACCCCCTCCGGCGACGGCTCGCATGGGGAAGCCAGCCCGGATGACGCTTTTTGAGCTGATTTCCGGACGCCATTACAATCGGCTTCTCCATGACGCACTGCGGCCCGCCCCGGGCCAAGTTGGTCGTTGACGGCGATCGTGTGGTCCCACTACTGTCCGGCTGGGCTCGCGACCGGCGCTGTACGGTTTCGGCAGCGCCGGAGTGATCAACTCCAGCAGCAGTCGGAAAGAGCCATGGCCCACATCGACTTCGCAGTCGGCATCGGCGGAGCCGCCGGACAAGGCGTGGCGACGCCGGGCAACATCCTGGCCAAGCTGTTCGCCCGCCGCGGACTGCACATCAACGCCTACAACGCCTACCAGTCCATCATCCGCGGCGGCCACACGTTCCTCACCATCCGCACCAGTGAGCAGCCGGTCCGCTGCATGGGCGACGATCTGGCCATGCTCATCCCCCTCAACCAGGACACCATGGACCGGCACCTGGGGCGCATGCGCGCCGGGGCGTCGGTGTTGTACGACCGGGACCGCGTCAAACCGGGCGCCGCGGCGGAGGGCGTCCAGCTCTGCCCGCTTCCGCTCTCGGAGCTCGCGAAGAACATCCTCTACTACAACACCGCCGCCGTGGCAGCCGTCCTCAGGCTCGTCAGCGTCGAGCTGAAGCCGTTCGAGGACATGCTCGCGCAGCAATTCAAGCGCAAAGGCGAGGCGGTGGTGGCGGAAAACGTCGCGGCGGCGCGCGCCGGTTACGACTATGCGGGCGCGCACTTCAAGCCGTACGCCTTCTCGCTGCCGGACACCGGCAAGCGCCTCGCGGTCGCCACCGGCAACGAGAGCCTCGCCATGGGCGGGGTCGCTGCCGGCGTGAAGTTCTATTGCGCGTATCCGATGAGCCCCTCGACCGGCGTCCTCATGTGGATGGCCCGGCATGCCCGCGAGCTCGGGATCATGGTGCGGCAGGTCGAGGACGAGCTGGGCGTCATCAACATGGCCATCGGCGCCGCGCACACCGGATGCCGCGCGATGTGCGCCACCTCGGGCGGTGGATTCGCGCTCATGACGGAGGCGCTCGGCGCGGCGGCGATGATGGAGATTCCGGTGGTCTGCATCAACGTGCAGCGCGCCGGGCCCGCGACCGGCGTACCCACCAAGACCGAGCAGGGCGACCTCTGGCAGGTGCTCGGCGCCGGGCAGGGTGACTATCCCCGCATCATCGCGGCGCCGACGAGCATCCGCGACTGCTTCCATCTCATCCCGGAGATCTTCAATCTCGCCGACAAGTTCCAGTGCCCGGGCATCGTGCTCGCCGATCTCCTCGAGTCGGAGGGCTTCTCCACCTTCGAGCCGGCGGAGCTGGACTTCAACCCCCCGCGCGATCGCGGAGAGGTCATCGGGCTCGGCGGCGAGGTACCCGAGGTCAACGGCGGCTACAAACGCTACCGGATGACCGAGAGCGGCATCTCGCCGCGAGCGGTGCCGGGAACGCCGGACCACGCGCACGTCGTCGCCACCGACGAGCACGACGAGGACGGCGTGCTCATCAGCGACGAGTTCACCGACCCGGGCAAGCGGCAGGCGATCATGGAGCGGCGAGGACGCAAGATGGACGGGGTCCTGCCCCTGCTCGAGCCGCCGCGCTTCACCGGACCGGCGGATGCCGAGGTCACGCTGGTCGGATGGGGCTCCACCGAAGGAGTCATCGACGAGGCCGTCGAACAGCTCGCGGCGCACGGCATCGTCGCGAATCACCTTCAGATCCGATGGCTCGTGCCGCTGCAATCGGAGGCCATCGGGCGGGCGCTGTCGGGCGCGCGCAACATCGTCATGGTGGAGAACAATTACAGCGGCCAGTTCGCGCGCTACCTCCGCTCCGAGACCGGCATCGCAGCCGACGCGCACATCCGCAAGTATGACGGCGAGCCGTTCATGCCCCACCACGTGGTGAACGGCGTGGAGAAGATCCTTTCCGGCAAGACCACCAGGTACGTCCCGGTGCACGAGATCCGCGTCTGAGGAGGATTCCCATGGGCGAGTTGCAGATTGAGTCGAAGCCCCAGCTCCTGACCCGGCCGCGGCGGCCTGCGCTCACCGTCAAGGACTTCAAAGGCAAGGCGGACCCCGACTGGTGCCCCGGCTGCGGCGATTTCGGCGTTCTCAACGCGCTCAAGACGGCAGTCGCCGAGTTGGGTCTCTTGCCGCACGAGGTCCTCACCATCAGCGGAATCGGATGCTCCTCCAACCTGCCGGGCTACATCAACACCTACGGCATGCACACGCTGCACGGGCGCGCGCTGGCGGTCGCGACCGGAGCGCAGCTCGGCAACCACGGTCTCAAGGTCGTCGTCACCGGCGGCGACGGGGACGGCTTCGGCATCGGCGGCAACCACTTCCTGCACGTCATGCGCCGCAACGTCGATCTCACGTACCTGGTGATGGACAACCAGATCTACGGGCTCACCACCGGCCAGGTCTCGCCCACCAGCCGCAAGGGCATGAAGACCAAGAGCACTCCCTACGGCAGCGTGGAGAATCCGGTCAATCCGATCCCGATGGCGATCGTGTGCGGGGCGACCTACGTCGCGCGCGGCTCCTCCGGGCAGCAGAAGCACCTCGTCTCGCTGATCAAGGCCGGCATCGAGCACCGCGGGTTCGCCTTCATCGACGTCTTCAGCCCCTGCGTCACGTACAACCACGAGAACACGCACGAGTTCTTCAAGCAGCGCATCCGGAAACTGGAGGAGATGGGACACGATCCCACCGATCTGCACGCGGCCATCGAACGAGGCAGGGAGTGGGGCGAGACCATCCCTATCGGGCTCTTCTACAAGAACGACGAGCTGCCCGCGCTCGACGAGCTTGAACCCGTGCTGGCCGAGGGCGGCGCGCTTGCGCGACGGCCGCTGGACGTCTCAGCGGAGAACGCCCGTGCGCTCGTCGAAGAGCTGTTGTGAGCGATTGCGAGATACTCCTCAGGGTGACGGCTGAGGCGGCCTGTCCGGCTGGTCCACCCAGCCCGCCCAGATGGCAAGGGCCAGATACGCGAACAGCGCCTGGACCGCGAACGCCGCGGGGCTGGCGGGCGGCGGCATGAATGGGGTGGAAAGCGTCAAGGCCACGAGGGTGACCGCGAAGATCCAGAATCGCGCCCGGAGCTGCTTCCGTCCACGCACGTAGACGAAGAGTCCGGCACCGAGCGCTATGAGCTCGAGGGCCAACGCGACGGCGCGATGGTTCCAGAGTCCGAGCCCGATCTTCGGCGTGCCGCGCCACGCCAGCGGAAGATCCGGCGTATGCACCGGCACGTCGAGAATGAAATGCGAGAATACGGCGATGCCGATGAGGGCAGCGGGTTTCCACGGCAAGCGCACCGCCCGGGCAGCCAGTGAGGCGAGGAATGCCCAGACGAGCGCTCCGAGCAGGCTATGCGAGATGGGCATGTCGTACAGCTCGTAAGGATTGTAAGCGGTGAAACCCGGGACGATGCGGAGGTGCTCGACGCCGGCCAGCACCAGGCACGCAAACAGGATGTCCAAGCCCTGGACCGCGAGGAACAACCAGGTGAGCGAGAGCGAAGGCGCGGCTTTCTTCGCCGCGAAGGAGACACCGTAATGACCGATGAACACGCGGCGCACATTCTCATCGGATACCGCAAATGACAATGGCGCTCAGCCCTTGAGCGCTCCCGACATTCCCGCGACGTAGTGCTCGACGAAGAAGAAATAGAGCACCGCGACCGGCAGGCTGCCGAACAGGGCGCCGGCCATCAGCGGTCCCCACTGGTAGATGTCGCCGCGGACGAGCTCGGTCGCAAGCCCCACCGGCACGGTCTTGTGCGCGGGCGAGGACATGAACACCAGCGCGTAGAGATACTCGTTCCAGGAGAGCGTGAAGCAGAAGATGAACGCCGAGATCAGCCCGGGTGCGCTCAGCGGCAGGATGATCTCGAGGATGATCCGGACACGGCTCGCGCCGTCGACCATCGCCGCTTCCTCGAGCTCGCGCGGGATGCTCTTCAGATAGCCGACCAGCAGCCAGGTGCAGAACGGGACCAGGAAGGTGGAGTACACCGGCACCAGCGCCCAGAGCCGATCGAACCAGCCCAGCTTGAGCATCACCTCCGCGAGAGGGATGAAGAGGATGGCGGGCGGGATCAGATATGCGAGGTAGATCCCGAGGCTCACGCCTTCGGAGCCGCGGAAGCGCAGCCGCGCGAGCGCGACCGCGGCGGAGAAGCTGACGGAGATGCTCAGCGCGGTCGCCGCGGAGGCGACCGCCATCGTGTTCCAGAACCAGCGCGGATAGCTGGTCGAGGAGAGGAGGTACTTGATGTGATCGAGCGTCGGATGAGCCACCCAGAACGGGTTGGCGGTGACGCTCACCAGCTCTTCGTTCGGTTTGATGGAGGTCAGCACCATCCAATAGAAGGGAAAGAGCAGGAAGAGCGCGAAGGCGAGCAGCGGCAGCCAGATCGAAAGCAGGCGTCTCACGCCTGCCTCCGCAGCGCATCGAGCGCCGCCCAGGCGAGCAGGGCCAGGAACGGAAGCGTGAATCCGGCGATGGCGGCCCCTTCGCCCAGCGCCCCGCCCGGAATCGCTCGCTGATAGGCGAGCGTGACGAACAGGTGGGTGGCGTTGGCCGGACCGCCGCGCGTGATGGTCCAGATGAGCTGGAAGTCGGTGAAGGTGAAGATGGCCGAGAAGATGGTGAGGATGGTGGTGAGCGGCAGGAGCAGCAGCCAGGTGATCTCCCAGAAAGTCCGCCAGCCGCTCGCTCCGTCGATGGCGGCCGCCTCGTGCAACTCCTTCGGAATGGACTGCAGTCCTGCGAGATAGCCGACGGTGAAGAAGGGGATTCCCCGCCAGACGTTCGCGACCATCAAAGACGCCCGGGCGAGCCAGGCGCTTCCGAGGAAGTTCACGTGCTGGTCGAGAATCCCGAGCCTGATCAGCCCCCAGCTGATGAAGCTGAATTGCGGGTCGAGGATCCACCACCAGGCGAACGCCGAGAGCACGGTGGGCACGACGTAAGGCAGAAGCAGCACCGAACGCCAGAATCGGTACCCGGCGAATCGCTGATTCAGGATCAGCGCCAGCGCGAGACCCAGCGCGAGCTTGAACACCACCGTGACGAGCGTGTAGAGCGCCGTGTTCAGCGCCGTGATGCGCAGGACGGGATCCGTCAGCAGGTAGCGGTAGTTGTCGAGGCCGATGAAGTTCCCCGCCTCACCGATGGTGGCGTCCTTGAAGCCGAGGAGCACGCCGAGGACGAGCGGGAACGCGAGCAGGCCTCCGAGCAGCACCGCCGAGGGAACGAGCAGCAGCGTGGGGAGGAGGGGTCCGCGATCGAGCGACAGCCCGCGCATCTGGAACACACCTCATAACCCGTGCTGGCACGGGTTCGCACACAGCGCAGTCGCCAAGGCGCCTTCGGCGGCCGCGACTATCCCCGGTAGATGCGACGCAGCCGGTTCTCTGCCCGCGCCGCCGCGTCCTTGGCGCTCATGCCGTTCACGGTCGCGTCGGCGAACATGTCGAGCACGATGAATTCGGCGAGCGCCGCGGCGGCCTGCTGCCCGGGCTCGCCGGCGTAGCCATTGTGTTGCATGCGCGCGATGCCGTCGCGGAACGGCGTTGCCTTCGGGTCCTTCGTCCAGACCGGGAGATCCTGGTACTGCTTGAGCGCCGGCGTCACGTAGCCGTTCATCGCGTCCACCCATGGTCCCGCCTGATCGGGCGAGAGCATGAAGCGGATGTATTCTTTCGCCGCGTTGGGAAAGCGCGAATGCTTGAAGATGAAGGCCTGGCTGAAGTTGGCCAGTTCGGTGGCGCGACCGACCGGGCCGATCGGGAACGGCGAGTGGTTGATGTCCTCGGCGATCTGCGGGAAGTCCTTCTTCGCCGCGTAGTAGATGCTGATCCCGTTGTTGGTCAGCGAGATCTCGCCGGCGAGGAAGGCGCGGTTGTTGTTCGGGTCCAGCCAGGATCCGACGCCCGGCACCATCTGCGCGTACAGCTCCTGTACGTACGCGATGGCCTCCAGGCTCGGCTTCTGTGCGATGGCGATGGTCTTGCTGTCCTTCTCGACCGCCTTGCCGCCGAAGGTCCAGAGCACCCAGTGCGTCCAGTTGTTGCCGTCCCCGACGGCATGGCCGAGGGCAAACCCGACCGGATGCCCCTTCGCCTTCAGCGCGCGGGCCAGCTTGAGCAAGTCTGCTGGCGACCTGGGGAACTCGTCGAAGCCGGCCTCTTTCGTCCAACTCGTCCGGTACGTGAGGCACTCGACCGTGCCGCCGACGGGGACGGCGATCCAGTGCCTCATCCGGTTGCTGTACCCGTAGGTGCGCGCGACGTCGTACCAGCCGCCCAGCTGCTTGCCGAGGCCCTCGGCCACGTCGCTGACATCGACGAGCTTCTGCGGATAGATGTGCGGATCGTCGTACCAGCCCATGATGATGTCGGGGCCGGTGCCGAGGTTTGCGGCGAGCGCGGCCTTGGGACGGACGTCCTCCCAGGTGATGTACTCGACGCTGACCGGAACACCCGTGGCCTCGGTGAACTTCTTCGTGTTCGCGTTCCACAGCTCCTCGTCCGACTTGACGAAGCCCGACCAGCGCAGGAGCCGGAGGGAGGCGTCCTTCTCCGGCTTGAAGACCGGCTCGACCTTCGCGGCCTGGCCGAGGGCGCGGCCTGCGGCGACTCCGAGGCCCCAACCGAGCACCGTACGTCGCGGGATCTTTCGCATGCATCCCCCGGGGAAACGTGGGCCCGGCATCATTGCGCTTCGCGATCCATTTGCGAAGCTGGACGCGGGTCTCACCATTGACACCGGCGCTCGGCAGAGCGATAGGTGCCGCGGCGTTTCCCGCGAAGGAGAAGACATGAAGACGTCATCGATCGTGTTCGCGTTCGCGCTCGCTTCGAGCACTGCTGCCCTCGCGAACGTGAAGACGGACACCATCAAGGTGAGCGGCTGGAAATGCGAGAAGTGCCCCGCGAAGACCGAGGCCAAGCTCAGGCAGGTCAACGGCGTCGAGTCGGCCTCGGCGGACCGCGAGAAGGGCCAGGTGATCGTGAAGTACGACGACACCAAAACAAAGCCAGCCGATCTTGAAAAGGCAGTCGCCGACTCGGGCTTCGCAGTCGCGAAGTAGCGGCCGGTCGGCTTCAGCGCAGGCAGTGATGACGTAGCGGTTCGCCGCAACTCGGGCGGTGAGGCGCGAATCGACGAGAACGTTGCACCGCGGTCGCGGATGCCGCATCTAGTTCTCTCGATGAAGACGAATCGCCCGCTCACCGTCATCTCGCTCTTGCTCAGTCTCTCGATGGCCGCGATGGAGATGACCGTCGTCTCCACCGCCATGCCGACGGTGGTCGGAGACCTGGGCGGCATCCATCTCTACTCCTGGGTGTTCACCGGATACCTGCTGACGTCGACCGTCACTGTGCCGCTCTACGGGAAGCTCGCCGATCTCTACGGGCGCAAGCCGGTCCTGCTCGCGGGCATCGGAGTCTTCCTCGTGGGTTCGATGGCGAGCGGGCTCGCCCGCGGCATCGGCACGCTCATCGCCTTCCGCGCGCTGCAGGGGCTCGGCGCCGGCGCGATGCAGCCGACCACGCTCACCATCGTCGGCGACATCTACAACCTGGAGGAGCGGGCGAAGATGCAGGGCCTCTTCGGCGCGGTCTGGGGAGTCGCCGGCCTGGTCGGGCCGCTCCTCGGCGGCATCATCGTCAAGTACCTCTCGTGGCGTTGGGTGTTCTTCATCAACGTGCCCGCCGGTATCGCGGCCGCGGCCCTGCTCGTCATGGCGCTGCACGAGAAAGTCGAGCACCACCGGCACTCGCTCGATTGGTTCGGCGCCGGCCTGCTGATGCTCGGCCTCACCGCGCTGCTCTTCGGCGCGCACGGGGGTCAGGGGACGGCGATCGGCCTGCCTCTCGCGGCGCTTTCGCTGGTCCTCTTCTTCTTCATCGAGCGCCGTTCGCGCGAACCCGTGGTCCCGCTCGATCTGTTCCGGCAGCGCGCGATCGGCGTCGCGACCGCCGCCGGCGCGCTGGTCGGAGCGGGGATGATCTCGATGGTCACGTACGTGCCGCTCTACGTACAGGGTGTTCTCGGGGGCTCGCCCACCGAGGCGGGGAGCGCGATCACGCCGATGGTCATCGGCTGGCCGATCGCCAGCGCGATCAGCGGAAGGGCGCTCCCGCGCGTCGGCTTTCGCATCCTCGTCCGGTCGGGTCTGGTCATCTCGGCGGTAGCGGCCGGAGCGCTCGCCTTGCTGCTGCGGCCAGGCATGAGCCTCCACGTGCCGCAGGCGATGAGCGCTGTCTTCGGTCTCGGTCTCGGCCTCGCCAACACCGCGCTCTTGATCGCCGTGCAGACCAGCGTCGAATGGCGCCAGCGCGGCGTCGCGACGGCGAGCACCATGTTCGCGCGTACCATCGGAGGAACGCTCGCCGTCGGCGTGCTCGGCGGGATCCTCTCCGCGGCAGTCCTCCGCGACGGCACGCTTCCCCCTGGTGCCGCGGATCGACTGCTCGGCCCCGAACATGGGGCGGGCCTCGATCCGGCGGTCGTGTCCTCGCTTTCGGCCTCGCTGCAGGCCGGGCTGGGGACGGTCTTCTGGGCGATCGCCGGCATCTCGGTGGCCGCGGCCATCACCAGCCTGTTCTTCCCGCGGATCCCGATCGGCAAGGCGCCTCAGCACAGCCCCGAGACGGCCCAGCCCGCGCAGTTGAGCGCGCTGCCGCCGGAAGCGTGATCGGCGATTCAGGTGCCGATCCCTTCCTCGACGAACACCTTCGCTCCCTTCAACTCGACCTGCACACGATCTCCGCGGGCGAGGCGCAGGCCATCGAATCCTCCCTTCGCCATGCGGATGGCGAGCCGCTCTCCGGAATCGAGCCGCAGCGCGATCTTCACGGACCCGCCGACGCGGGAGAGGTCCTCCACCACCGCGCCGGCCAGGGGCGGTCCGACGCCGCGGGCGTGCGCGATCTGCACGTCGTGAGGGCGTACGAAGGCATGCACGGTCGCGCCCTCGCGAACACCCGCGGGAGCGCTGAGCGTGTGCGGACCGACGGAAGCGCGCCCGTCCCGGATGTGTCCATGCAGGACGTTTGCCTCGCCGACGAACGAGGCGACGAACCGGGAGGCGGGGTGATCGTAGATCTCCAGCGGACTGCCGGATTGCTCGACGCGACCCGCGTGCAGCACGACGACGTGCTGCGAGAGCTCCAGCGCCTCCTCCTGGTCATGGGTCACCAGCACGGTGGTGAGCTGCGTCTTGTCGTGGAGGCGGCGCAGCCAGGCGCGCAGCTCGATTCGGACGCGCGCGTCGAGCGACCCGAACGGTTCGTCCAGCAGCAGCACGCGGGGCCTGGTCGCCAAGGCGCGCGCGAACGCCACGCGCTGCCGCTGCCCGCCGGAGAGTTGCGCCGGCTGCCGGCGCCCGTGATCCCGCAGCTGAACCAGCTCGAGCAACTCGTCCACGCGCTCCCCGATCTCGCGCGCGGGAAACCGTCGCACCCGCAACCCGAAGGCGACGTTCTCGCGGACGCTCAGGTGCTCGAACAGCGCATGACCCTGGAAGACGAATCCAACCCCGCGTTTCTGGACCGGCACCCCTGTGCACTCGTGCCCGTCGAGGAATACGCTGCCCTCGTCGGGGACCTCCAGGCCGGCGATGAGCCGCAGCAGCGTGGTCTTTCCGGAACCCGACGGGCCGAGCAGAGTCGTGATCGCGCCGGAGGGCGCCGCGAAGGATGCGTCGCTGACTGCGACGGCTCCTGCGAACTGCTTGCTCAACCGCTCGACGCGCACGCTCACGGCCGGACCTCCCGCGCTCGCAAGGCGAGGAGCTTCTTCGCCGCCAGCGTGACCAGCGCCAGGAGCGTCAGCATGGAAGCCACCGCGAACGCTCCGGCGAAATCGTACTCGTTGTAGAGGATCTCGACCTGCAGCGGCAGCGTGTTGGTGCGGCCGCGGATGTGGCCCGACACCACGGAGACGGCGCCGAACTCTCCCATCGCGCGCGCGTTGCAGAGGATCACGCCGTAGAGGACCGCCCATTTGATGCGAGGGAGGGTGACGCGCAGGAACACCTGCCAGCCCCGCGCTCCCAGCGTCAGCGCCGCTTCCTCCTGATCGGCGTTCTGCGCCTGCAGGACCGGCAGCACCTCCTTCGCGACGAAGGGGAAGGTGACGAAGGTGGTGGCGAGCACGATCCCGGGCACTGCGAAGACGACCTTGAGCCCGTGCGCCGCGAGCCATGGCCCGAAGAATCCCTGCGCGCCGAAGAGCAGGGTGAGCGACAATCCGCTGATCACCGGAGACACGCTGAAGGGGAGATCGATCAGGGCGTTGAGGAGCTGCTTTCCGGGAAACTCGTAGCGCGCGATCGCCCACGCGGCGGCCACCCCGAAAGCGACGTTGAGCGGCACCGCCACCGCGGCGCAAAGAAGCGTGAGCCACATTGCGGCGCGCACCTCCGGCTGCAGCACCGCTCTCAGGTACGCCAAAGACCCCTTCTCCAGCGCTTGCGTGAACACCGCGGCGACTGGCACGAGCACGAACAGGGCGAGAAAAGCGAGTCCGACCGCGATCAGCGCCGCGCGCACCAGGACCGGCTCGCGCAGGGCCGGCGGGAGCGAATGCCGGGCCGATGGAGAGGAGGCGTTCATGCGACCACCTGTGAACGCGCCGGTCGCCGCCGGCCCACCATGCCGATGGCGTGGATGCCGAGCAGGAGCGCGAAGGAGCCCGCGAGCATCACCACCGCAATCGCGGTGGCGCCGCCCACGTCGTACTGCTCGAGGCGGGTGAAAATGAGCAGCGGAACGATCTCGGTCTTCAGCGGCATGTTGCCGGAGATGAACACCACCGATCCGTACTCGCCCAGCGCCCGCGCGAACGAGAGAGCGAATCCGGTGAGCAGCGTGGGGAGCATGGCCGGCGCGATCACGCGCGCGAGCACGCGCAGGCGGCCCGCGCCCAGCACCGCGGCCGCTTCCTCCATGGCGGGATCGAGATCGAGGAGAACGGGCTGGAGCGTGCGCACGACGAAGGGCAGCCCCACGAAGGTGAGGGCGACGACGACGCCGGCAGGCGCGAAGGCTACGTGGACGCCGTTCGCCACCAGATACCGGCCGATGAAGCCGTTCTCGGCGTATACCGCGGTGAGCGCGATGCCGGCGACCGCCGTGGGCAGCGCGAACGGCAGGTCCACCAGCGCGTCCGCCAGCGCCTTTCCGGGAAACCGGTACCGCGTGAGCACCCACGCCAGCACCGAGCCGAAGACCAGGTTGATCAGCGCCCCGAGGAGGGAGGCGAAAAAGCTCAGCCGGTACGCCGCCAGGGCGCGCGGACCGCTCACCGCGGCCGCGAACTGCGCCCAGGAGAGGTGCGTCGAGCGCAGCACGAGCGCGCCGAGCGGCAGCAGCACCACCAGGCTGAGATAGAGGACGGTGAACCCGAACGTGAGGCGGAACCCGGGGAGGATGCCCCGGCGGCGCGTCAGCCTGCGGACTGCGGCGTCGGCGGCCTTCATCAGCGCGCCCCCGTATAGAGCTGGTCGAACACGCCGCCTTCGTCGAAGTGCGTCTTCTGGGCCTTGCGCCAGCCACCGAAGACCTCGTCGATGGTGAAGAGGGTGAGCTTGGGAAATCCACCCGGGTGCTTCGCGGCCGCCGGCTCGAGACGGGGCCGGTAACCGTGGCGAGCGACGATCTCCTGCGCCTGCGGCGTGTAGAGGAATTCCAGATACGCCTCGGCCAGCTTGCGGGTGCCGTGCTTGTCCGCGAACCGATCGACGAGGGCGACCGGCGGCTCGGCGAGGATGCTCGATGCCGGCGTGACGATCTCGAACCGTTCCTTCCCCAGTTCCTCGGCGAGCAGGAAGGCCTCGTTCTCCCAGGCGATCAGCACGTCGCCGATCCCGCGCTGCGCGAACGTGGTGGTGGCCCCGCGCGCGCCTGAATCGAGCACGGGAACGTGTTTGAACAGCTCGGCGACGAAGGCGCGCGCTTGGTCCTCGTTTCCCGTCCGCAGCTGCGCCGCTCCCCAGGCGGCGAGATAGTTCCAGCGCGCGCCGCCAGAGGTCTTCGGATTCGGCGTGATCACCACGACTCCGGGTTTGATCAGGTCGTGCCAATCGCGGATCCCCTTTGCGTTTCCCTTGCGGACCACGAAGACCACCGTCGATGTGTACGGCGCGCTCCGCTGGGGCAGGCGCGCCTGCCAGTCCTCCGGCAGCAGGCCGGCCCTGTCGTGGAGGGCATCGATGTCGTACGCGAGCGCGAGAGTGACCACGTCAGCTTCGAGGCCGTCGATCACCGCGCGCGCCTGCTTGCCCGACCCGCCGTGCGATTGCTGGATGGTGACCTTCTCGCCGGTATTGGCCAGCCATTGTCTTGCGAAAGCAGCGTCGATCTCCTGATACAGCTCCCGAGTGGGGTCGTAAGAGACGTTGAGCAACGTCGCGTCCGCGTGCGCCGCGGCGCTCAGCGCGAGGACCGCCGCGGTCAACCTTGCGAGCGTCATCGATCCTCCCGCGCGATCGCGCGATGCAGGGACTGGGCTTCGGCTTCGCCGTCGACCTCGACGGGCTCGACGCCGACAGCCCGCAGCGCTTCCCTTGCGGCCTCGAGGTCTTCGTCCGCGGCGGGAAAGAGAACGACGAGTCCCGCCGCCGCGCAGGCGCGGGCGGCCGCGGGGCGGCGGACGATTGCAGACACCAGAGCGCCTTCCGCGGCGATGCGCTCGAATTCATGCGCCCGGGCGACGCTCAGCGCCTCGGTCCTCGCACGAACCAGCAGGACCATTCCCGGCTCAATCGGCCTCGCGGCGGCCTGCTCGGTCTCCGCTCGCGGGCCGGAGGCGATCATCCCTGCCGCGACGGTCTCGTTCGTGAGCGCGTCGATGAGGATGAAGGCCCCGGTCGCGCGGTCGAGCGCGTAAGGGTCTGCGGCGATGGGGCGCGCGGCGCGCACCACCACCATGCCGATCTCGTTCAGCGCAAGCGAGGAAGCCGGACTCTCTTCGCCAGTCTCCGGGTCGAATCGCCAGCGCAGCGCCTCGATCCGCGCCGGCGACGTGCAGCTGGCGTGCTTGATCGCGTACGCGCGGGTGAAATCGAGTGGCCGCTCCGCCAGCCATACGGCCATCGCCTCCACCTGCCTGCCTACCGCCGGTGCCGATTCGGGATGCGCGAGCAGGTCGCCGCGCCCCGCGTCCACGTCGTCGGCCAGACGGAGCACCACGGACATGGGGGCGTGAGCTCGCGAGACCGGCCCCTCGAATGTCTCGATCGCGCGCACCCGTGAACGCGCACCGGACGGCAGGACCACGATCTCGTCGCCCACGGTCACCGCCCCCGAGGCGATCTGACCCGCGAGGCCGCGGTAATCGATGTGGGGCCGGAGCACGTTCTGGACGGGAAAGCGAAACGGCCGTTCGGCGCGGTCGCGCTGCACCTCCACCGACTCGACGAAGTCGAGCACGCTTCCGCCCCTGTGCCATGGCATCCGCGGGCTCTGGAGCGCGACGTTGTCGCCGAGCTTCGCGCTCACGGGGAGGAGCACGAGCTGCGTGAAACCGAGCGATGCGGCGAACGCGCGCACCTGGCCGGCGATGCGCTGGAACGCCCCCGGGTCGAAGCCGGCGAGGTCCATCTTGTTCACGGCCACCGCCAGGCGGCGGATCCCCAGCAGCGAGGCGATGGTCGCGTGCCGGCGAGTCTGCGGCAGCACGCCGAGCCGCGCGTCCACCAGGATGATCGCCGCGTCGGCCGTGGACGCGCCCGTAGCCATGTTTCGCGTGTACTGCGCATGGCCAGGCGTGTCGGCGAGGATGAACTTCCGCCGCCTGGTCTCGAAGTAGCGATAGGCAACGTCGATGGTGATGCCCTGCTCCCGCTCGGCCTTGAGGCCGTCGGTGAAGAGCGAGAAGTCGATGGCGTCGCCGTTGCGGGTCGCGCGGCGGACCTGCTCGATCTGGTCGTCGAAGAGCGCGCCCGTCTCGTAGAGCAGCCGGCCGATGAGCGTGCTCTTGCCGTCGTCGACCGAGCCGATCACCACCAGGCGCACGAGCTCCTTGGGTTCGCTCGCCGCTTCCATCTGCTGCAGGGGGACCGCCATCAGAAGTAGCCCTCGCGCTTCTTGGTCTCCATCGAGCCTTCCTCGTCGTGATCGATCAGCCGTCCCTGCCGCTCGGAGCGGCGGCTGCTTCGCATCTCGGCGATGATTGCGGCCACGTTCGCGGCATCGGACTCGATCGCGGCGCTGAGCGGGTAGCAACCCAGCGTGCGGAAGCGCACGCGCCGGTGCCTCGGGACTTCGCCCGGAGCGAGGCGAAAGCGCTCGTCGTCCACCACGATCAGATTGCCCTGGCGCTCGACCACGGGGCGCTCGGCGGCGAAGTAGAGCGGGACGACGGGAATGTCCTCGAGCTGCACGTACTGCCACACATCCAGCTCGCTCCAGTTGGAGAGCGGGAAGACGCGGATGCTCTCGCCCTTCTCGATGCGCCCGTTGTAGAGGTTCCACAGCTCCGGCCGCTGCTGGCGGGGCTCCCACTGCCCGTGGCGGTCGCGGAAGGAGAAGATGCGCTCCTTGGCGCGCGACTTCTCCTCGTCACGGCGAGCGCCGCCGAACGCCGCGTCGTATCCGCCGTTCGCCAGCGCTTCGAGCAGCGCCTGCGTCTTGAGCGCGAAGGTGTACTTCTGGCTCGAATGGTCGAACGGGTTGATCCCTTCGTCGAGCGCTCGCTGGTTGCGGTGGACCAGAAGGCGCAGACCGAGCTCGCGCACGATCCGGTCGCGGAAGGCGTACATCTCGCGAAACTTCCAGGTCGTGTCCACGTGCAGCAGGGGAAATGGCACGGGCGCGGGATGAAACGCCTTCCGGGCCAGGTGCAGCAGCACCTGCGAATCCTTGCCGATGCTGTAGAGGAGGACGGGCCGGGCGAACTCCGCCGCCACTTCGCGGATCACGTGGATGCTCTCCGCCTCCAGTTCTCGCAGGTGCGAAAGCATCTAGCGCGCGCCTCCGGCCCGCGCGTGCAGCCCGCATTCCTTGTGCTCGGGCAGCTCCCACCACCAGCGGCCCGCCCGCACGTCTTCGCCGGGCGCGACCGGGCGCGTGCAGGGGGCGCAGCCGATGGAGGGGTATCCCTGCGCATGCAGCGCGTTGACGGGCAGCGCCCGCTCGCGCGCGTACTCCCACACCTGCGCCTCGGTCCACGAGACCAGCGGGTTCACCTTGAGGATGCCCCCGTTCGCCCGATCCCGCTCCACCATCTCGACCGCCGCGCGCGTCACCGCCTGCTCGCGGCGCAGGCCGGTGATCCATGCCGCCTTGCCGGCGAGGGCGCGCGAGAGCGGCTCGAGCTTGCGGATCGCGCAGCACTCCTTGCGCGCCGCAACGCTCTCCCGGAACGAGAAGAACCCCTTCTCGCGCTCCAATGCCTCCACCACTTCGCGCTGCGGGAAGAACGTCTCGATGGAAATCCGGTACCGGCGCCGGACCGCCTCCATCACCTCGTACGTCTCTGGCGGCAGCCGGCCGGTATCGAGCGTGAACACCCGCAGGCGCGGCGCGCACCTGGCGGCGAGGTCGATGAGGATCACGTCTTCGACGCCGAAGCTGGACGCGATCGCAGCCGATTCGCCGAAGCGCGCTCCAGTCCACGCCAGGGCCTGCGCCGCGGTCGCCCCGGCAAGCTGCCGGCGGGCTTCGTCCAGGTCTCGATCGTTCTCCATCGCCTGCTCCCTGCTGCGCTGAAAATGCGAAGGCCCGCCTCCCGGTCTGGGTGGCGGGCCTTCGGCGAACCGTTTTCGAGGAAGTCGTTACACTCGCTCGAGGAGCTCGCCGCTCCGCCACGGGATCGCACACGCACAGCAGCAGCAGCGGAGGGCTGCAGCAGCGACGGGAACGGTCTGGGCGAAGCGGAAAGTCATCACCAAGGAGCAATAGAGATCGGACCGCGACAAGTCAACTGCGATCTCGTTTCTCCACTACTGTCGCTGGTTTGCGCCGTCGCCGCCGGCGCACCGGAGCGCACGCCAGGAGGGCGAGTGCGCCGATCGCAGCATCGCTCCCGCTGGCGCAACCCCCGGAGGACACGGGTGAAGACGGAGCAGCGGCACCGCCCGCATCCGCGGGGCCTCCTCCCACGGGCCCCCGTCCGTCCCCGAAGGGCTTGCAGTCCGCAGACGCGCCAGGGCCTCGATGAAGTAGTAGTCGCCGTAGATGAGACCGGCATCGACGGCCTTGCCTTCGGGAAGGTTGCCCACTCCGTGCAGCAGGACGGCCGGGCTGGGGGTCCCGGCGGCGAGGTAGGCCGGCGAGGCGAGCTCGTCGAGCATGCGCTTTGCGGCTTGCAGGTAGCGGTCGCGATCCGGCAGGTCGACGAACCCGCTCAACTCGATCAGCGCGGAGGCGACGGCGGCGGCTGCGGAGGAGTCTTTGTGCTGGGTGGGTGCGTCGAAGACTCCGGAACGCGTGTCCGAAGCTCAGGTACATCTTGAAGCCGAGGTCGTGCGTCTGCGCATTCGACTTCTGCGCTTCCAGCGCTCGCGTCCAGGAATCGGCGCTGGCCTTGGCCGCCGGGTCGCCGGCAGATCGTAGAGATACCAGTTCGCGCCGGGGAAGAATCCCTGCGTCCAGGCGGTCAGGTTCGTGCTCGCGACCGTGTCCCAGGTCCCGTCCGCGCGCGTGCTGTGCGGCGAGATCTGCGGGGTCAGCCCGGCGGCCGTTGCGGCGAGTTGCCGGTTCGCGAAATCGAGGACCTGCAGAAGACCGGCGTCGTCGAGAGCGCGCGACGGCCGCGCGGCGAGGGTTCACGCCGCGGCCGCGGCGGCCATGAGCATTCTTCGTGGATGCGTCACGGCAACTGGTACTGGTACGGCTCGGCCCGCCGTTCCTTGTTGGAGATGTCGCGCCAGTCGCCGAGCCACTGCTCGCAGAATCGCTGGCCGAGGTCGATGTCGGCGACCGCGACTTTCGGTCCGGCATCGATGGTGACCGACGCCAGCACGGACCCCAGCGGATTCACGACTTCGCTCGCGTAATCGTAGCCGGAGGCAGCCAGGTAGATGCCGTTCTCCACCGCCCGCGCGTGCACCAGCGCCGTCTTCCCTCCCCAGATGGGAACGAGCAGCAGCTCCGCCCCTTTCAGCGCGGCTTCGCGCGCGGGTTCGGGACGAATCTCAACCCGGGCCGGTGTCGCGCAAATTCCCCCGCGGATAGGATTGCGCTCGTGAGAGGGACTGCTCGTCGGATGGCGTCGCTGCTCGTGGTGCTCGGCTGCTCACACGGACGGGCAGGCGACCCGTGCGCCCACGGGCCGGGCGTCCTGGTGCCTCTCGGTCCTGGGTCATCGACCATCCGCACGGTGTTCGTGATCCTGATGGAGAACACGAACTGGTCGGAGATCGCCGGGAACCCCGCGGCACCGTACATCAACCGCACGCTGCTTCCCGCTGCCTCGTTTGCGACCCGGTACTTCAATCCGCCCGATCTACACCCCAGCGAGCCGAACTATCTCTGGCTCGAAGGCGGCACCGACTACGGGATCCGCGACAACGACGATCCGGCCGCGCACCATCTTCCGAACCGCGATCATCTGGTATCGCTGCTCGGGCAGGCGGGAATTGCCTGGAAGGCGTACCAGGAGGGGATCAGCGGTGGCGAATGCCCTTTGAGCAGCGAGGGACTGTACGCGGCGAAACACAATCCGTTCGTCTACTTCGACGACGTTACCGGCGGGCTGGACGTGAACTCGCCGGTCTGCATCAGCCATGTCCGTCCTTTCGAGGAGCTCGCCGCGGACCTCCAGGTCGGGAAGGTGGCGCGCTACAACTTCATCACGCCCGATCTCTGTCACGACATGCACGGAGCGTCGGCCTGCGAGACGCTCAACCAGATCCACAGCGGGGATGCGTGGCTCGCGCAATGGGTCCCGGCGATCCTGCAATCCTCCGCGTACGCGAACGGCGGAGCCATCTTCATCGTCTGGGACGAGAGCGAAGACGGCGATTACCCCATCGGCCTGATCGTGCTTTCCGCCGCTGCGAAGGGCGGCGGATACTCCAACGCGATCCGCTATACGCACAGCTCGCTGCTCCGGACGCTTCAGGAGATCTTCGGAGTCGGGCCGCTGCTCTGCGACGCGGCTCACGCGACCGCGCTCAGCGATCTCTTCCGCGTCTTCCCGTAGGGTCGCTCGGCGGCGCTCCGGCCCTCGCCGCGTCGACCATGGCGCCGACCTGGGAAAGCACGAATCCCCTGGAGCGCAGTCCCGCGACTATCTCCGGCAGCGCCTCGGCCGTGTGCCACCCGCGGCGGTTCATGTGCATCACCACGATGGATCCGGGCCGCGCTTTTGCGAGGACCCACGCGATCAGCCGGTCGCGGGTGATGTGGCGGTCGGGATCGCCCGACGGGAAATCGAACTCCACGGTGCGAAGGCCGGTCTGCCCGGCTTGCTCCGCCAGCTCGGGGTCCACCTCGCCGTACGGCGGCCGGAAGAAACGCGGAATGCGTCCGGTCAGCGAGTACAGGATCTGCTGCGTCCAGAGCAGTTCCTCGCGCTGCCGCTCGGGCGGGACCTCGGTCATGTGCGGATGCGTGTACGAGTGATTGGCGATCTCGAACAGCGGATTCTGCGCCAGGACGCGCATCTGTCGCAGGTGTGTCTCGGCCCAGCGGCCGCTGATGAAGAGCGTGGCCGGAGTGTTCGTCCGCATCAGCGCGCGAGTCACCCGGTCGTCGTAGAAGCTGCGATCGAGCGTGGAGCAGGCGTCGAACGTCAGCGCCACCCGCCGTCCGCCGGCGTCCAGGCGCGAGATGATCCCGGCCTCCACTGGCTGGTACGACGGCAGCGGCTTGAGGAGGACCGGCTCGTCGTGCCTCTCCTGCGGCTGCAGCGGCGGCTCGGATGAAGGCGGCAGGTCGAAGAGAAGGTCTTCTGCCCCGGGCGGGGGCTCGACCAGCTCGACCCAGGTGACCCGCGGCGAGATCGCCACCGTTCGCGACTGCGAAAGCCCGAACGAGAAATCGGCCAGCACGCGGTCGAGCGCGTCGTGCGCGGAAGCGGGCGGCTGCTTGTGTGGGAGCAGGGGCCTGATGCCGGATTGCTTGGCGGCGACGCCCAGCCACGAAGGCAATCCGCGGAGGCGTTCCGACAGCCGCCAGAGCAGCAGACGATATCGTTCGTCGATGCGCGCGCCAGCATGCTCCAGCTCTACGTCGGGCGCGCGCCCGGCGAGGAGCGCAGGCGGCTCCGGGTGTGCGGGATCGACGGCCGGATCGCGCGGTGTCCAGGCGCGGTGCACGAGCGTGGCGACGATCGCGCGCTCCTCCGCGGACACGAGCAGATCGAGCGCCAGCGGGACACCGCCGACCTGCGCCGTCCGAGGCACGACCAGCGGCCTGCCATCGACGACCAGCGCGCGCTCCTCCGGGGGTAGCGGCGCGGAGAAGAGCAGGCACAGCGCGAAGAGCATGGCGCGATGTTAGCTCAGCGGAGCAGCGGCGCATCCACGACGGACGACGCACCCGGGCCCGTCAGCGCGCTCCGAAAGGCGGCGGCGACCGCCGGGTCATCCTGCACGAGCATGTCGCTTCCGGCAGCGCCGTCGTTGTTCCAGCGCTCCTGCCACCAGGCGAAGCCGCGACTTCTGGCCAGCGGCCGCCCACGAGGTCCGCCAGGGCCGCGCGCACCCATGCGCCGCCGCGCAGCGCGGGTTGTTGTTGGTGATCCCGAACTCGAGGATGAAGAGCGGCTTGCTCACCGTGGCGGCGTGCAGCTGCGGAAGCATGTCCTCGACGAGGGAACGGAAGGTCGGGCAGCGATCGTCGTTCGATCGCTCCGAGCCGTATGCGGAGATGCCTACCCAATCCACCACGTCGTCGCCCGGGTAATACGAGGCGGGGACGTTCCTCGGGTCCTCGGGATAGTTCTGCGCGTTGTAATGGAGCGCCCAGGTGATGTTGCCCGCGCGGCTGCCGCTGGCTCCGCATCATCAGGCGGATGAACGGGACGGATCCGCGGTCTCGGATCCATCCCGCGGTATTGGAGGGAAACGCGCGCGAACGGAACCAATCGGTGGAGAAGTAGACGTACGCGACCTTGCGGCCGACGGTCTGCTCGTATCCATCGAGCGCGCGCGGCGAGACATCGCTGTCCGGCTCCGTCGTCCCCGCGGGAAGGACGCCGTGGTAGGCGCGCCCCGCTTCGGGGACGTCGAGCCTGCGCAGATTGCCGACGGGAGGCGGCGGGTCGACCGATGCGTGCGGCGGGTTCGTCGCGCCGCAGCCCACCCCGATCGCGATCGTTGCCAGCCAGAGCAGGGTACGCCTGGCCAATTCCGTCATCGGGACCCCTGGAGGAAGATGCGTCGTCGAGGCTGCGATGAGAAGCGCTCTGGACGGCAGGAGCGCGGGCTGCGCGTGAAGTAGGATGGCGGCATGTCACGAGAACGCGTGCAAGCTGTCTTGGAGGCCCTTGGCGTCACCGGCCCCGGCGACGGCGCGGGCGAGCCGCTGCAGTCGATCGATCCGGCCTCCGGGGAAGCGCAAGGAAGCGTCCGCGCCCTCACGCGCGCGCAATACGATGCCCGCGTCGCAGCGGCGCTGCGCAGATTCGAGGAGTGGCGGAGCCGTCCGGCGCCGAAACGCGGTGAGGTCGTGCGGGCCCTCGGAGTCCTGCTTCGGGAGCACAAGTACGCCCTGGCCGATCTCGTTTCCCTCGAGTCGGGAAAGATCCGCGCGGAAGGGGTCGGCGAGGTGCAGGAGATGATCGACATCTGCGACTTCGCCGTCGGTCTTTCGCGGCAGCTTCACGGGCTCACCATCGCCTCCGAGCGGCCGCGCCACCGGCTGATGGAACAGTGGCATCCGCTCGGCGCGGTGGGAATCGTCACCGCGTTCAATTTTCCCGTGGCGGTCTGGTCGTGGAACGCGTCGCTTGCCGCCGTCTGCGGGGACGTGTGCCTGTGGAAGCCATCGCCGCTCACGCCTCTGTGCGGCGCCGCCGTCCAGGCGCTCTGCGATCGCGTGAGCGAGGAGCACGGCGCGCAGGGCGTGTTTACGCTGGTGCCCGGCGGGGTCGAGGCGGGGACCTGGCTATGCGACGATCCGCGCGTGCCGCTGGTCTCGTTCACGGGATCGATCGCGACCGGCACGACAGTCGCCGCACGCGTTGCCGCCCGGCTCGGGCGCACCATTCTCGAGTTGGGAGGAAACAACGGCGTGATCGTGCTGGACGATGCCGATCCGGACCTCGCCGTCCGTGCCATCACCTTTGGCGCGGTCGGGACCGCCGGCCAGCGTTGCACGAGCACGCGCCGGCTGTTCGTACAGCGCGGGATCGCCTGCACCCTGATCGATCGTATCGCCGCCGCCTATCGCAGCGTCCGCATCGGCGACCCGCTCGAGGGCGGCGTTCTGATGGGCCCGCTGATCACGCGCGGCGCCGTGGACCGTTACCGCGGCGCGCTCGCCGCCGCCCGCGAGCAGGGCGGGAAGGTGATCTGCGGGGGCCGGATCCTCGAGCGCCCGGGAAACTTCGTCGAGCCGGCGCTGGTGCTCGCCCCGCGCCACGACGCCTTTCCCATCGCCTGGGAAGAGACCTTCGCGCCCATCCTCTACGTCTTCGAGGTGGCCGACCTGGACGAAGCGCTCAGGGCGCACAACGCCGTGACCCAGGGCCTCTCCAGCGCCATCTTCACCGACAGCATGCGCTCGGCGGAGCAGTTTCTTTCGCCGGCGGGATCGGACTGCGGCATCGCCAACGTCAACGCCGGCACCAGCGGCGCGGAGATCGGGGGCGCGTTCGGCGGCGAGAAGGAGACGGGGGGCGGGCGGGAATCGGGATCCGACGCCTGGAAGGCCTACATGCGGCGGCAGACCTCGACCATCAACTGGGGACGCGATCTGCCACTGGCGCAAGGGATCACCTTCGGCACCTGACGAGGTCCGGCGTCCGATCCGGATTGCCTCGTGATACCGTCCTCGTCCGGGGCCCAGGCACATGCACGTGCCCTTGCTTGCCGAGCTCAAGCGGCGGCGCGTCTTCCGCGCGCTGATCGGATACGGCATTGCCGCGTTCGCGGTGCTCCAGATCGTCGAGCCCGTCATGCACGGGCTCCACTGGCCGGAGCCGGTGCTCTCCTACGTGGTCGTGGCGCTTGCAGCGGGGTTTCCCATCGTCGTCGCGCTCGCCTGGATCTTCGACGTCAGCGGCGGGCGCATCGAGCGGACTGCCCCCGCGTCCGGCAGCCGCATCGGCGGGGTTCGCCTCGCCTTGGCGCTCGTCGCCATCGGAGCGCTCGCGGCCGCACCGGGAGTGCTCTGGTATTTCGTCGTTCGCGGCGGATCGAAAAGCACGCCCGCCACGGCGCAAACGCCTTCCATCGCGGTATTGCCGTTCGTGAACCTGACCGGGGACAAGGAGAACGAATACTTCTCCGACGGCATCACGGAGGAGATCATCAACGCGCTAGCAAACGTCGAGGGCCTGCGGGTCGTCGCGCGGACCTCGGCCTTCTCCTTCAAAGGAAAGGACGTCAACGTCCGCAAGATCGGCGAGGAGCTCAACGTCGCGACGGTGCTCGAAGGGAGCGTACGCCGGGACGGCAATCAGTTGCGTGTTTCCGCCCAGCTGATCGGCGCCCTGGACGGGTATCATCTCTGGTCGAGGATCTACGACCGCGAGCTGAAGAACGTTTTTGCCGTCGAAGACGAGCTGGCGCGCGCAATCGTCGACGCGTTGAAGCCGAAACTCATCGCTCGGCCGCGCCTGGTCGCCCAGTCGACAGCCAATGCGAAGGCGCACGACCTGTACCTGCGAGGGCGTTTCTTCTGGAACCGACGCAACAAGGAAGGTCTGGCCAAGGCCGCGGCGCTGTTCGAGCAGGCGATCGCGGCCGACCTGGCGCCGGGCTACTTTCGCGCCGACCGCGGCAACCCCTGGATGGTTTTCGCCGCCGTCGCGGCATCCTCACGGCTCGCGAACCCGATCACCGCCGAGAACCTCCGGCCGACCGTCTCCTCCATGAGGAAGGCCATGCTGATTCCCGCGTCGGACAGCGAGCGCGAGATCTGCGCGCCGAGCCCCTTGCGATCCGTGCCTTCCACCAGGATGCATGCCGTCTCCGAGGGCGCGAATCCCGCCTTGCGCGCAACTGCCTCGACCGCGGCGCCTTCGACGGGAAACACCTCCACCGTAGCGCGCTCCAGCTCTCCCGTATGGCGATACCCCATCACCACGCGCAGGTTTGCCCCCGCCGCCGCGAGCGGCTCGAGCACGTCGGCGAGCATCCCTTTGCGATTCGCACCGTGCAGGCTCCAGAGCTGCACGTTCTTGACGGTCATGTCGTCGGCCATGGTTCACCCCTGCGGCGCAGCGTAGCCCTCCCCGCGGGGGCGCACCACAGGGTTACATCCAGGCAGCGGAAAAGAGACGGGTTCTCGATCCGCTGGCACGATGCGACCATCGGCGCTTCCGCCGCGCAGAGGATCGATGTCGCCGACCTGGAGCCGCATCCGCGCGATCGACTGGCTCCGCGGGCTCGCCGTGCTGCTGATGATCCAGACGCACGCGTTGGCCCTCTTGCGGCCGGAGCTCCGCAGCGGGGGCCTCTTCGATTCGCTCCAGTGGGTGGATGGCCTGGTCGCACCCGCTTTCATCCTCGCGGCCGGCTTCTCCATGGCGCTGACGCAGGTCAGGGCGGCCTCCGCTCCGGGCGCCGCCGAGGCGCGCCGCCGCCGGATGCTGCGGACGCTGCGCCGGCTGGCCGAGGTGCTGCTCGTCGGGATCCTGGTGAACTGGATGTGGTTCCCCATCTTCCGCGAGCCGCGCTGGATCCTGCGGATGGACATCCTCCCTTGCATCGGTCTTTCGCTGCTGCTCGCCCTGCCCATCCTGTTCGCGCTCGCTCCGCACCCGCGAGCGCTGCGCTGGGCCTCGCTGCTGCTCGCCGCGGCCGTGTTCGGCGTTTCACCGCTCGCGGAACCGCTCGGCCCGCCCTGGAACCGCTTCCTCAACCAGCACAGCGACGCCGTGTTTCCGCTCCTGCCCTGGGCTGGATACGTGTATCTCGGCGCGGCGATCGGCTCGGCGACGGCGGAGAAGGGTCCGAGAGGAGCGGCGGTGTGGCTGGCGGCGCTGGCGGCCGCCGGCATCGTGGTCTGGTCATTGACGCCGTGGTTCGCCGCGCTGTATCCGCCGCACGAATTCTGGGTGATGAATCCCGCCAACGCCGCGCGGCGCTGGACGCAGGTC
>Ga0209761_1000173_pt1 | contig 36475 bp, 35 predicted proteins | sample GraSoi013_1_40cm_4_FD_185818 | JGI IMG/M metagenome (GOLD analysis project Ga0209761, IMG submission 185818) | Grasslands soil microbial communities from the Angelo Coastal Reserve, California, USA - Sample 09_25_2013_1_40cm (SPAdes) (version 2) | ecosystem: Environmental > Terrestrial > Soil >... | reverse complement strand
CGGAACTCCAGGAGACGGCGTACACGACGTCGCTCGTGGGATACTTCAGCAACTACCTCCACGGTCGGCGGTATCCGCTCGAGAAGTTCGACGAGGAACTGAATCACATCGTCAAGAACTTCCAGGCGGCGGCCGCGGCCGGAAAGCCGTGAGCCCAGAGGGCAATTCGACTCCGCCTCTTTGAGAGGCGAATCGGGAGTCAAGGCGGTCCCAGGGAGTCCCATGGATCGCAACGGGGCACAGCAACGAGCGTCGGAGGCCCCGACGTCGCACAGCCGAATCCTGGGAACTCACGGCCCAGAGACGGTATCGGTCAGCGAGACCGAGGGCCACCTCGCCACCGTTGTCGGTCGCTCCCGCGCCGGGATTCTCGCGGGCGACGTCCGCCCGACTGTGCGTGGACTTTCGGCGGGGGTGGCGCGCGATAATCGAAGTCCGGTAGGGTTACGCGGGGAATCGGTTTGCCCAACGCACGTTCGATGCCGCGGAGATCTCCCTCCTCTTCAGGGGTGACGAACGTGATCGCCTCGCCAGCCGCCTCCATGCGGGCCGTCCGTCCGACGCGGTGGACGTAGTCGGTCGGGACGGTCGGCACATCGTAGTTGATCACGTGGGAGATGCCTTCCACGTCGATCCCGCGGGCCGCGACGTCCGTCGCGATGAGGACCTGATGCCGCCCACTTCGGAATCCCGCGAGGGCCGTCTCTCGCTGACTCTGACTGCGGTCCCCGTGGATTCGCGCGACATCGAAACCCGCTTGGCCGACCTGCCGGGCCACGCGATCGGCGCGCCGCTTCGTCCGGACGAAGACCAGGACGGACAGCATGTCCTCTCTCCCGAGGAGATGCACGAGCAGCGACGTCTTCAGGTGTTGCGGGACCGGATAGACCTCATGGCGGATCGTCGACGGCGGCCGATGGGGCGGGGACACGGAGATGCGGACGGGATTGCGCATGATCGTCCGCGAGAGCGCCTCGATCTCCGGAGCCATCGTCGCGGAGAAGAGGAGGGTCTGCCGCTCCCGGGGGAGGGCATCGACGATCCTTCGGACGTCCGGGAGGAAGCCCATGTCGAGCATCCGGTCCGCCTCGTCGAGGACGAGGACCTGGAGGCCGCGGAAGTCAACGTTGCGGCGGGACATATGGTCCAAGAGCCGGCCGGGGGTCGCGACGACGACATCGACGCCGGCCCGGAGGGCGTGCTCCTGCGGCGACATGCCGACGCCTCCGTAGACGGCATGGCCGTGGATTCGGGTGCCTTTCGCAAGCCCGCGGAGGGCGACCTCGATCTGGGCCGCGAGCTCGCGCGTCGGCGAGAGGATGAGCGCACGCGTCCGGCCTGGGGACTGCTTCATGAGTCGCTGCAGGATCGGTAGGAGGAAGGCGGCCGTCTTCCCCGATCCGGTCTGCGCGGTGCCGATCACGTCGCGGCCCGATAGGATCGCGGGGATCGCCTCCTTCTGGATCGGCGTGGGGGCCTCGTAGCCGAGGCCATAAACGGCTCGAAGCAGGACCGGGTCGAGGCCGAGGAAATCGAAGGGGTTCTTCGTGTGCGTGGTTTGCATCGCGGGTCCTACGGGTTCATCGGCTTAAGGATTCCCACGGTCGACGAGGACTCGGCAAGTCTTATCTTGCCTCACGACGGTCCCCGACGCATCGGCCGATCGAGGCATCGATACATGAAACGAGAGAGCTCACGCCACGGCCGGACCGGTCCCGAATATCGCATCAGTGTCTCGTTCGGGGTTCCGCTCGACTTTGCGTTCGCGTGGTGCACGGATTACACGCCCGAGGATGCGAGTCTCGAAGGGGAGTCGTATCAGCGGAAAATCATCGAACGCACCCCGGGTCGCGTCATCTTCGAGGATCTCGAAGAAGCCGACGACGGATGGAATTGGTCGCGGGATGTCGTCATCCTGCGCCCTCCAAACCGGTGGCACATGGACGGGACCGGCAACCGGCGCGATGTCACGGCCGACTACGTCTTGTCGCCACTCCCGGACGGGCGGACCCGGTTCGATCTCCGGTGGAGCCGACGACCTAAGGTGCCGGAGGCGAAGAAGCTCACGAGGACAGAACGGGAGGCTTCGACGATGCGCGCATGGAAGCGGTTCGCCGCCTCCATGGAACAGGACTACCATCGCTCGCGACGCCGCCGGACTAAATGAAACGCGCGGGCCAAAGCCAGACGCGCCGTCACTGATGCGATGTCGTCGTCGCCAGCAGGTCACGCGGCGGTAATCGTTCCGAAGAGTCCGTCCGACTCGTCGTTCGGACCGGCCGTGAAGAACAGCGTGTCGACCGGGCCGTTGTTCACCGTCCCGTGACCGAACTGCAACGCCCAGAGCCCGTCGATCACGAGCTTCCGGCCGTCGGATGTTCGCAGCGCGCCGATGAGTTCGAACGTCCCGTCGGGCATCTCCTGGTACGCGTTCACGTGGCCATCTCCGAAATTGCCCACGAGCAGGTCGCCGCCGAACCGTCCGAAACTCGCAGGGGCGAGCGCGAGGCCCCACGGGGCATTCAGCTGGCCGTGCTGCGCCACGCGGACGAGCAGATTCCCATCCGTGTCGAAGGCGTCAACGAAGCCGAGGCCTTGGCCGTCGATTTCGTCTTTCGCCCCCGGGCCCTGTTTCGCGTACGTCACGAAGATTCGCGCACCGATGGTCTGAATCCCGAACGGCGCATAGCCTGCGGGGAGGTTCGGATCGACGAACCCGCCCGGGGGCGTCACGGCGACCCACGTCGCGTTGACGACATCGATTCGGGCGTTGTGGAAATCCGTGGCATAGAGCTGGGGGCCTGTGGCCGTGGTCGCAATCGCGAGCCCTTTGTAGATTGCGCCGGCTCCGGACGAGTCGACCTTGACCTGTGCCGCCGTCCCCAGGGACGGGTTCCAGCCCGCGATCGTCCCGCCTTCCGTTGCGAAGATGAACACGGCGCCCGCGTTGCTAGGACCGACACGGAAGCTCGTCGAGGCTCCATTGAACACAATCCCCGTCGGGGCGCCGTCCACGGAGACGTTGAGGTTTCGCTTGACGCCGGTCGCATTGTAGAGGGTCGAGAAGTCCGCCCCGTTGTCGGAGACCCACCAGGGAGTCCCGGGACCTGCGACGAGGCCCCATGCGTTCACGAGGCGAGCGTCCACCGTGGTCCCTGGGACGGCGTTGTTCGAGACGAGCACTGTCACGTTGTATCGGCCCGAAACGGCCGCAGCGGAGGCCGGCATCGCGAACAAGACAAGCGCCACGAACGTGAATACAACGATCCCTGTCGCCCTCAGACGCACCGAACCGGAAACTTGCCTCATCTGACCCACCCGACCAATCCGCCACGAGGCCTTGAGACGATAGATAACCGTATGCCAAAATCCGTGTCCGATTTGCGATGGCCGGAACGCTGAGCTACTTTTCCAGGGTGATCCACGTCAGCGCCGCGTACGGTTGGCCCGGGTAGTAGGAAATCCGGACAAAGCGGCGGCCGACGAGCACGGCGAGCTGGACGAACCCGTCGCTGCCCGTCTCGAGCTCTCCGATCGGCTCCAGGTCTTTGTCAACGATGCTCATGATTCGTTTCGTGGCGCCCGCGGGGAACCATCCGGAATACGGATCGAGATGGAGGATTTTCTTTCGGAGGTCCTCGACGCGCGGGTCCAACGTCTTCTGCGACTTCGCCTTGCCTGAACGTTTCCTCTTCTTGCTCATCTTCCCTCCCGATACTGAGGAGGTTCATATGGTTGCGGGGCGACATCCCTCGATGTGTCGAGTCATCGCGCGTCCGCGGAACGCCGTCTAGAAACAAGGATCACAGAGTCGAGAAAAGTGGACGAACCGGTTCAAGGGCCCGTCCATGAAACATTGTTCTAATACTTCGAGAACGCCGGGAGCGTCTCGGTCGAGAGCACGCCGGGCATGCTCTGGACCTTCGTCACGACGGACTCGAGGAGGTTCGCGCGGGGGTCCGCACTGATGCGGGCCACGATGTCGGAATCTCCGGTCGTGCCGATGATCTCCTGGATCTCGGGGACCTTCTTCAACTCGCTCATGGTCTTCTGCGTGTCGTTCGAGCGAATGAGGAGGTACGCGTTGCTTGCGTGTCCGTCGGCCTTCTTCTGGGTCCAGTCCTGGAGTGCCGGATAGCTCCGGTATCCGCGGACGTGGTCCCATGCTTGGACCTCGGACGCGAATGCGCGCAGCTCGTCCGTGTTCCGGAAGCCGCCCGCAATGGCGATGTCATGGCGCCCAAAGACGGCCTCGGCCTTCGCCACGTTCGGCTTGGCGCGGAGGGTCGTCAACGTTCTCTCTACATATCCTGGCGCCACTTTGACAAAGATGACGCTTGTTCCAAATAGTTCGCTTGGCATTCAAAATTCCTTCGTCTCTCCGGACAAGGCCCCCGCACTTAAGGATACCTGCCGCACTCGACCCAGATAGACCACATGTGGTTGATTCACGTCCGCGAATAGACCATAGATGGTTAATCACCGTGTGGACCCGTCACATGGAGAATCTCCGAGCAAGTGCGAAATCCTGCATGTCCCGCCAAGTCAAGGCACAAGGCCTAAGTAATACCACCGTATTACGATCGAACGTGGAGACGATCAGTCTAAAACTCACGAAAGCGCAAGCCCGACTCCTGGAAAAGACCGCTCGAGAAGAGGGATTCCCCTCGAAGTCCGAGTTCGTACGGTATGCCCTCGCGCGCGCGCTCGAGGACCGGCTCAGCGTCGAGACCATTGAGGAGATCTTCGAAGCGCGTCGCCAGGTCCGTGGGGGGAAGACGGTTCCTTGGAACCGCTTGAAGGGAGCGGGATGAAGGCCTGACCTTCCGGGTCGAATTCACTCACCTGGCGGCCGCGAAGTACCGCAAGCTCGACAAGAATGTGAGAGAGCGAATCGCTCGTAAGCTCGACGGTGCGGCGGCCGACCCAAAGCGGTTCCTGTCTCGGCTCAGCTCCGTAGAGGCCTACAAACTCCGAGTCGGCGAGCACCGAGTCATCATCGACGTCGATTGGGACCGCAAGCGGCTCGTCGTGCTCACGCTCGGCCATCCTAGCACGATCTATCGCTGATCGTCCAAGGAGCCCGTGCAAATGAAATCGACTCGGAAGCTTTCTTTACGATGACGCGTCTCGGGGCCGGCCATGGCGATTGACCTTCGAGAGACGAACATCGACCCCTCGAGGCCCGAGTACCGCAAGATGCTGGGGAATCTCCAGAGCAACATCCTCAAGCCCCACGGTCGCAAGGAATCGGACCATCTGGTCGTGCGCTTCAGGGCGCCCCCCGAGGCGATCTGCGCGTGGATCCGGGAATTTGCGCGCCGAGAGGTGACGTCCGCCCGGAAACAGCTCGACGAGACGGGAACCTATCACGATCACGGGACCCGCGGCGGACTCGTGGCGGGTTTCTCGCTCTCCGCGAACGGCTACCACGCGCTAGGTCTCCCTCCGGAGGACTTCGGCCGTGCCGGCCAGTCCTTCCGCAACGGGATGAAGCTCCGGGCCCTCGCCCTCATCGCGAGAAATCGCGATCCTCCATCTGCCGAGTGGGAAGCGCCGTACCAGGGAGACATCCACGCCCTCGTGAGCCTGTCACACGATTCAGCCGAGGAGCTTGCCGCGAAAACCCGCGAGGTGTCCCAGGGCCTTGCGCAAGTCGCGGAGATCCTCACTATCGAGCGGGGCACGGTCCTGCGAAACGCGAGAGGCGATCCGATCGAACACTTCGGCTACGTCGATTCGCGGAGCCAACCCCTTTTCCTTCAGGCGGACCTCGATGCGGAGAAAGAAGCCGGTGTCGACGCGTGGGATCCGTCCGCGCCGCTCGGCTTGGTCTTGGTCGACGATCCGTTCACGAGCGAAGAGGATGCGTTCGGGAGCTTCCTCGTCTTCCGGAAACTGCAACAGGATGTCGCGAACTTCAACGCCGGGGTGAAGGACCTCGCGACGCGGTTGGCGGCGGACGAGGCGCTCACCGGTGCTCTCGTCGTCGGCCGGTTCAAGGATGGGTCTCCGGTCACCCTTCGACCCTGGGACGGCCTCGGACCGGTGAACAACTTCGAGTACCTCGCGCACGACCGGGTCGGCAATCGATGTCCATTCCACGGGCACATCCGGAAGGCGAACCAGCGAGGAGCCAACCCGTTCCTCAATCCGGAGGAGGAGCGCGGCCATCGAATTGTGCGTCGTGGCATCCCGTACGGAGTCCGGCCCGCGCCGTCGGGAGGCTCCTCCACCGGTCCATCACCGGCCGCCGAAGTCGGCCTCCTATTCCAAGCCTTTCAAAGCGACATCGCGCGGCAGTTCGAGTTCATCCAGCGAACGTGGGTCGACAACCCGAACTTCCCGGAGCTCCTCCTCGTCCCCGGCCTGAACACGGGGGACGATGCGCTCATCGGCCAGCATCCTCGGGCCGCACAGAAGTGGCCTCGAACCTGGGGTCGGTCGGGGCGATTCCTCGATCGATTGCGGTTCAACTTCGGCGACTATGTCCGATTACGGGGCGGCGAGTACTTCTTCGCGCCCAGTTTCAGTTTCTTGAAGAGCTTGTGACCGTGTGCACCTGCCTCTCGGCGAGGTGAACTCCGCAGCCTTATGGCTCACGGACCAATTCCGGCGTGCATGCTCAAGTTCGAGACGGTCGCGGTCGTCGTGCGGGATGAGAAAAAGGCGACGAAGTTCTGGAAAGAGAAGGTCGGGTTCCGCGTCGTGACGTCGTGGCCCCACTGGGTGACCGTCGCGCCGCGCGGTTCGAACGTCCACCTCCACCTGTGTCCGGACTCGCGCCCGGAGAAGGGGAACACCGGCTACATGTTCTCCACGAAAGACGCGAAGCGAGAGGAGGCGAGGCTCCGGTCGAAAGGCGTCAAGATCACGAAGCCGACCAAGAAGGAGGAGTGGGGCACGATCTTCTGGTTCGCGGATCCCGACGGGAACGAGTTCCAGGTGCTCGAGTACTAGTCGTTTCGATTGACCTAGGCGGGCGGCTTCTGGCGGAGGTCGACCCCATAGTCGTGAATCGAGTCGCCGAACTGCGGGACGGTAAACGCCGGCGCCGGCGCGGGGGGCACTACGAACACCGCGATGACGAACACGAGGGCCAAGAATAGCACGCGGGCTCCCAGTGGAAAGCACCCTCGTTGACGATGGCCGAGTGGCTGGTTAATGATGCTGGGCGACTGCCGAAGCCTAGCTTGCTGGGGAGCAGATTCGGTCCAGGTGGTAGCTCTTCACGGCAACCAGGCCACGCGCCACACCCTCCATAGGGCCGTCGGATCAGTGAGCGGGTCGCCATGGACCAGGAAGAAATCGGCAGGACCTCCTTCGAAGATGCGCCCGGCCGTTGTTTCTCCCAGCAGGTCTCCGCCGCGGACCGTCGCGGACGCGAGCGCTTCCCACGGCTTGAGGCCGGCTTCGACGAGCGCCTCGACCTCCCAGGCGAGATGGTTCGCCCGCAGGGATCCGCCGCCAAAATCCGTGCCGGTTGCGATCCGCACGCCCGCGCGGTAGGCGAGCTGCACGCTCTCGATCGCCCGCTCGCGCCGATGCCCGATTCGCTCCTTCCCCTCGTCGGTGACGAATCGGGGCAACGTCGTCGTCTGTGCGAAGGAGGCCCAGGAGCGAAAGATCGCCAGGGTACTTACGAGGAACGTTCCCTGACGGGCCATCTGCGCGACCGCGTCCGAGTCGAGCTCGAATCCGTGTTCGAGGGAATCGACTCCAGCGTCGATCCCGACCCGGGCGCCAACAAGGAAGCCGGAATGAGCGGTGACCTTCGCGCCGCGACCGTGCGCGAGTTCGACGACGGCCCGAACGTCTTCCGTCGACCAGGGCGCCTCTTCCTTCTTCGGTCCGTCGAGGTAGAGCTTGAGGAAGTCCGCCCCGTCGTCGAGTTGCGTCGATGCGGCCTTGAGTAGGGCGGGGCCCTCGTCCGCCTCGATCGCGAGGCCTCCCGTGAGGACGCCGCTGTGGCCGATCCAGGTTCCCGCGACCCGGATCCTCGGTCGATTCGGGTCCGCTTGCCACCGTTCCCGCACGCGGAGCGAGAGCGCGCGCCTCCGTCCATCCCGCGGATCCACGGCGAGAGGGGCCCCGACGTCGCGGGCCCAGCGCACGCCCGCGCGGCCCAGGAGGTCCCCGTTGTGCTCTGCGACGTCGAGCAGTTCTTCGGGAGGATCGGCGCCGCGGTCGATCCAGTGCGAGCCGCCGGGAAGCGTGACGTGACTGTGGGCGTCCACCATGCCAGGGACGATCGTCGAGCCGCCCGCATCGATGACGTGGACGTTCGGCGGGAGATCGCCCTCATCGGTACTCGGGCGAGTCCAGACCACGTGGCCTGCGTCGACGAGAAGGCTCACCCCTGTCCGCAGAGATGGCCCCGTCGGGTCGGCAAGGGCCGCGTCCCGATACAAGGTCGGTCGAGGAGACGTCATCGAACCACCGGCGCGTCGCCCGCTCAACCTCGGCGCTCGAAGATTGTGTCGCCGAACCAGACCAATGGCGAGTCCGGTTGGAGCCGCTCCGCCTTCGCGAGGAACGCCCGGAACCGAGGGTCGCGGTCGTGCTCCTCATGGGCCTCGTGATCCGCGGCGACGATGTGAAGGATGTAATCCTGGATGCCGCCTCGCTGTTCGCTCCCACCGACTGCGCGGACGAGGCGGGCCTCGAGGAACCGACCCCGGCGCGCGAAGTCGTCCCAGATCGGGATTTCCTCGGCCTGGAACATCGCTTCGAAATCCTTCACGTGGTCGGCCGCGATCCGGAGGACAATCACGGTCGTCTCCGGCCTCTCGGCACGTCCCGGATTCTTCGTCGCCGCGACTTTGGCGCTCCCCGGCATAAGCCGACGATGCCCATGGAGTTACTTAAGGTCCAAGCCGCAGCTCGAGCAGAACGATGCGTTCGGCTGCGTGGGGGATCCGCACCGACGGCAAACGGTCCCCTTCTCTTCCCGTGGAATCGCAGCGAGTCCGGAAACGGGAGTGGGGGTCGGAGACTCTTCGGTGCCGCGGCGCGATCGCATCGAAAGAGCCCGGATGACGAGCACGCCTCCAAAGGTCCCGACCACCGTTGCGACAACGATCCCGAGGCCGGTGAGCGGTACGCCTGCAATGTTGGGCGGGATCGGCGCGAGCGTGATGACGAGTCCCGTCGCCATCGTGTCGATCACCATGTGACCGAGGGTGAACATCGAGCTGTCGAGCGTCAAGATCAACAGCCAGAACTGCTCGTGAGCCTCGCTCACCACGATGGTGGCTTCTTGGACGAGATTGTCACTCGGGTACCGAATCACAAACGTGACGGAGGCGTGACCGGAAATCGTCCGGTGCAACGGGGACCCATCCAGGTACGCATCCGGACGGTCCGAGCGGACGCTTGAGAGGGCTTCTTGGACGAGTCCGTCGAGGTACGTGGAGGTCTCGCGAACGGTCGGATCCCGATCGGTCTCGACGCCGATCCGGGTGGAATGGCCGTTGGCGCTCGGCCCGGTGAGGACGAGTTGATAGGTGAACCCCCCGGCATCGACGTTTTCTTGGCGCACCCAATCCACGGGAATCGGCAGGTGGAAGCCGGCGGTGCTCGCATAATCCGTGAACACGGGGCGCGCGAAAACGTTCAGAGTCGCCATCGCGGCCGCCGAATCCCCTCGGTCGTTCACGACCGTCAACCACACATGAAACTGCCCCGGATTGGGGTACGTGTGCGATACGACAAGGGACCCTGCGGCACTCGTCCCATCGCCGAATTCCCAGAAGGACGCCGTCAGGGGGCCGTACGCATCATACGAAGCGCTGCCGTCAAAGGTCACCGTGTCCCCGGTCAACCCACCGGTCACGGAAACGGAGCCGATTTTCATCGTAAACTGCACGCTGGGAGTGGAGTGGGGGGTCAAGACATTGATCGTCACCGTCGTGCTGTTCCGCACCCCGACGTCGTCCTGCGCCGTCAGCGTCACGTTGTAGACCCGGACGCTCCCGAAGGTGAAGTACGTCAACGTCCCGGGACCGGCAGAAATGACGACCGGACCATCGACGGACCAGCCCTGCGGCCAGAAGTTGCCGTCCGGATCGTAGGATCCGGCGGTGTCGATCCAGACCAAATCTCCGGCCCGGATGGGAGGCGCTTGGACCGTCAGCACGACGACCGGCGGCGCGTCGACGAACGTGATCGGACGGGTGACGGGATACGGATCCGTCGTGTTGCCGTCGATCGCGAAGGCCGCGTCCACGATGCCGTCCGGACCCGTGCAGTCCGTCTGGTTCGGGCCGGAACAGAGGTCGGGTCCGGTGTCCAGCGACCAGTAATTCCCTCCGACCGGATACGGTGCCGACCACTGGTTTTCCAGGCCTCGACCATCCTCGGCCAGGACGTAGCTTGTGGGATCCATCCCGATCAAGTCGTTGTGGAACACCACGATGCCGGACGACTCGCGGAGGCTGATGCCAACCGCAGCTTCACGGACCATGTTCCCGAAGACGACCGAGTCGTTCACCCGATCCAGGACGATCCCGAGGTGGGTGTATCGGATCTGGTTCGAGCTGACATTGGCGTGGCGAACATACGCCAGCTGGATCGCCGTCTTCACATATCCATTGGGATCGACCGCGGTCAAGTTGGACACATGGACCCGGTCGCAATCCGCGACGAGGACCTGTCCGGCCCCGGACGCATCGATCGCTTGGTCCGCACAGCGTGCGTAATAGCGAATGGGCTTGCCTTGCGCGAGGTTGTCCGACGTGATCACGTGGGACGAGAACTGGGCCGGCGACGATCCGTGCCAGGTGATCCCGCCGTAAACGAAGGTGTTCCCTTGCATGGTGACATTCGTCGAGGAGTCGAGGTCGAGCCCCGAGAGGATCGCGTTGTTCGTGACCGTGATCCGGTCCGAGTGGACGATCGCCGGGCCCCGACCGGGTCCCCATGCCGTCCAGCGGCCTAGCTCGGACCCCGTGACCGTGACGTCGTGGGAGGCATCGATGCGGAGGATGGGCTCTCCGACTCCGTAAATGCTCACCGCCTCGAGTCGCGCGTTGGAAACGTTCGTCAGGACGACGACGCCGTAGAGGCCTCCGTCTCCTGCGGTGATGTTGAAGAGGACGAAGGACGCCCGGGTGTTCCGCACCTCTATGGCCGGTGGGTAGTACGAGCTCGAAATCCCCCAGTCGCTAATGACGAACGGGCGATTCGCGGTGCCGGAACCGCTCCGGACTCCGTTCGCTTGCGTGAAATTGGCGTCCCCGTCGATGAGGATCGGCCCATGATTGATCTCGGGGAACCACGCAGGGTGCACCGGAATCGGCTCGGATGCCAGAAGAGACGTCGGTAGGAGGCTGGCTGCCGCCAAGGCGGCGACGAGGACAATAAGTCGAGCTGTCGGGCATCCCTCGCGCATGCAGTGAGCAATTCGTGACAAACGGTATCAGGGTTTGCCTGAACCGTTGGCCGCCCGGCCTCGTTTCAGATTGTGGACCCTTCGGTCGCGCGTAGAGTCCGCCAAAAGTCACTGGCGGAAAGGGCTTACCGGTTCCTCGGGATGGCCGCGCCATGGACTCAAACATCGCGAGGGAGCGGGCGTCCCACCCGAAGCCCACGGTCCTCTCTGACTTCATTCTCGGCAGTCAAGACGGAATCGTCAATGTCCTCGGGATCATCCTGGGCCTGTCCGCAGCGACCCGCGACGTCCGGATCATCTTGGTCGCGACCCTCGCCGCGCTCGGGGCGGAGTCGATCGCCATGGGGGCCGTCGCCTACACCTCGACCCGGGCCCGACGACGGCTCTACCTGAGCCAGGCTCTCGTGGAGCGGCGGGAGATGAAGGAAATTCCGCAAACGGAACGGGACGAGGTCCGCGAGATCCTCACCGGCTGGGGCTACAAAGGCGCCGACCTCGAGGAGATCGTGGAGCGAATCTGTCGCAACCCAACCGCGGAGCTTGAATTCATGATGTCCTTCGAACTCAAGCTGTCCCCGGTCGAGGCGGGTGCTCCCAGGGCGAGCGCGTTCCTCGTTGGGACCGCGACCGTCGTGGGGCACTTCATCCCCCTGAGTCCGTTCTTCTTCGTCGGAAGTGACGTGCTCCTCGGAGCGATCCTCGCCGTCCTGCTGAGCGGGGTCGCGCTCTTCGGGATCGGCTGGTACGAAGCGAAGATCACGGTCGGGTCGTGGTGGCGGGAAGGGCTCGAGATGCTCGTCATCGGACTGGGTGGCGGCGTTGCCGGCTACGTGATTGGCCGACTCGTCGGCGCCGCGTAGCGCAGCCCGCTCGTCCTCTTGGGATGATCTCGAATGCTCGTCCGAGAGTGTCCCGCTTACGCCTCAATCTTGATGAGGCGCGCTTGTCGTTCGGACCGCATGGTCGACATCGGGTTCCCCGAGCTCCTCACGCTCGTCCAGACCGTCGCGATTATCCTGGCGATCGTCATCGCCGTTTACTTCTCGCGGCTTCAAATCCAGGCGCTCAAGACGGACACCGAGGCACGCGTCGTGAACGACCTCGACGAGAAGCTCCATCGGATAGGTGAGATCTTCATGGAGAAGCCCGAGTTCGTCCGGATCCTCAACGACGATGCCGCGGTCTCCAACTTCGGCGCCGAGGTGGCCTTCGCCTTCTACGTGATGTTCTTTTGTTCTCACTGCTACCACATGCGACAACGCGGGATCTTGAGCGACAACGATTGGGCGGGCTGGCTGCAGTGGACGAAGAACGCCTTCCGGTCCGGCCGGCTCGGGAAGTATTGGAAGGAAGCCGAGATGCAGGCGTGGGTCGACCCGGCCTTCCGGGAGTTCGTCAACCGCGAGATCTTGGCGGGTAGCTAGCGCTCATGGGGCGGAATCCGTGAGGCCGGATGCCATGCGCGTCGTCTCCGTGAACGTCTCCCTGCCGAAGACCGTCGAATGGCGAGGTCGGAAAGTCGCGACGGCGATCTTCAAGGAGCCCGTGGAGGGCCGCGTCCGGATCCAGCGAACCGGCCTCGTCGGCGACCGCCAGGCGGACCCGTCCGTCCATGGGGGCCCCACGAAGGCCGTCTACGCGTACCCGAGCGAACACTATCCATTCTGGCGAGGCGAACTCGGGCGGGCCGAGCTTCCGTGGGGATCGTTCGGCGAGAATCTCACGACGGAAGGTCTCGACGAGCGGACCCTCCGCGTCGGAGACTGGCTGCGCGTCGGATCGGCCGTGTTGAAGGCGACACAACCGCGGATGCCATGTTACAAGCTCGGGATTCGGTTCGGGCGGTTGGACATGGTGCGGCGGTTCCTCGCGAGCGGCCGTTCGGGATTTTACCTCGCGGTCCACGAAGAGGGCGATGTGGCCGCGGGAGACCCGATCGAACTTCTCGGGACGGACCCCGGTCTCCCAACGGTGTCACAGGTCGTCGACGAAGTCCGAGGGGAGGAACCGGGCGGGTAGTCTCCGCGATCGCGACCGACGTTGTTTCGCTCTGTCCAGCTGGATGCAAGCCCGGCCTGGCAGTGAAAGCATTCATAACCCGTTTATTGATTGAGCGCGCGTCCCGGTGGAGTGGCGAGCGAGGGCTGAGGGTGGGGAACGAGACCGCCAATCTAGACGTTAGCCGCGTCGTGACCCTCGTCGGAACGAGTATCGCGATTTTCACGTTCCTGCTGTTCTTTCTCCAGCCGCGCTTCGCTTCCGGCGAGATCGACCCGGTCCTTTTCCAGATCACGCTGGTCGTCATCGGAGTGGCGATCTTCTCGCTGGTCTATGCGGGACTCTACTTCTACACGCTCACTCTTCCTTATTACCTGAACAGCGCCGAGAGCGGGGCGATTCAACGTCGAGGAGACCTGTTTTGGCTAATTGGATACTCGGTGCTGTTGTTCGAGCCAACTCTGATATTGCTTACCGTCCGATTATGGATCGTGGCTCTGGCCTGGATGGCCCTCTGGCTTTCGTACATCTACCTGACTCTCCATGAGTACAGAAAGGCCATCAGGCTGAACATCCGGTGAACCATCATCGCTGGAGAGGTCGGGGTTGATGGGACGGAGGCGGACGGGGGCGCAGCTCACGGCCACCGTTCTGGCGATCAACGCGTGAGCGGAGCCGAAGATTCCCGCTCGTGTGCCCGTCGAGTTTCACACGTTGCTGGTCTCGGAAAGGTTGTTCCTTCACGACGTCGTCGAGCCAGTACAAAGCCCCTTCCTCGAGATTGAAGGAAGCCCAAGAAGTGAAAGCCATACGGCTGGTCGAAGTGGCAAGCAGTCCCGATTGACGAATCCCCGTCGCTTTTTGACGGTCACTGAGACCATAGAGACGCTCCACACTAAAGGCGCCTGCGAATCTCGCGCCGACGCGAACGTTCGAGGGGTCTGGAGCCCTAACAGGGTTAGACCCACCTTCGATCTCGGCAAGATACGGAGACGGCAGACCTTGTCGGGAGACCAGGTGGAGCCGCTTCATGGCCCGCGTGATCGCGACATAGAACAGCCGCCTTTCCTCAGCCTGCGCATCCCCAGCGCTCATGCGCACGGGCTCCAATACGTCAGGGTTCTCGACCTTGGACGGGAAACCGAACAGATGATCGCTGGCGTTGGCGACGATCACGACGTCGGCCTCCAATCCTTTCGCCTTGTGGGCAGACAGGATGCGAACTCCCTGCACGTCCCGATCCGGGTTCCCCACAGGGACTCCATTCCGTCGACAGGCCTCGATGACGTCCTCCACCAGGTGATTGGTTCGGCTTAGGACGAGGATCCGGTCCGCAGGGACCTGGCGAAGCTCTTGACGGACAAGCGAGGCCGTGCGATCCACGATCGCCGAGTCGTCATCGGACACTTCATGCACGTACGCTTCCCCCGGCTCGCGACTGGAGATGACGACTTGTTTGGGCACCTGTCTCTCATTGTGGGCGATCAGCGCGGCGCCCGCCTCGACGATGACTGCGGGAGACCGGTAGTTCACGTTCAGCATGGTGGTCAAGGCCGGGCCGAAGTGCGACTCGAAATTGATGATGTGATCGACATCCCCGCCGGCGAAGCCGTAGATCGCCTGCCAATCATCGCCGACGGCGAAAAGGCGGGCACCAGTCACCGCGACGAGAGCCTTCAAGAACCGCGCCATCGCCGCCGAGGTGTCCTGAAATTCGTCCACGAGTACATGCTCAAATTTCGGAAGGGGATTGGTGCCACTCTCCAAGATGTCGGCGGCCTGATGTAGCATGTCGGAGAAGTCGATACGGCCTTCGGCCGAGAGCGCTGCCCGATATCGTTCGAGGACTGCAATTCCGAGAAGGCCGAAGTGGTGGACTCGGGGTGTCGACCTCTTAAGCTGCGGTTGTATTTCCTTCGGCTCACGCCGCATCGCCCGCGCGTTGGTGATGAATTGAACGAGCAGTTTTTCAATCGAGCTACCGATGTACTTCAGATCCCCAAAAGACTTCCCGACCTCTTCGAATGTCATGGGACGCAAGACGATACCGGCACGAGTCAACCGCTCTCGAAGCGCAGCGTCCAGCGTCCCGTCCGTTCGCTCATAATCGTAGAACTCGATGAGCGCCTTCCCTTCCCTGTGGAACTGGTCTCGTTTCCACGCCATGCCCTGCTTGTATTCGGCTGTTGAAGTCGTCCAGCCCGCTGGGACTTCGCCGGCTCGATTGATGCCCCAATATTCGATGGAGGCCCCACTTTCGGGGAGTGTGAAGTCGGGGTGATAGGCGCCTCGTCCCCCGCCGACGCTGGCCCAGGACGCCTTGGCCTCATACTTGTATTCGACATGGTTGAAGAAAAGGAAGTCCGCGATCATCCGTTCGCCCACCGACCGGACATGCTCCCCTCGCAGGGTTCGATACGTCTTGTCACCGCCGATTGCGGGTGCCGTCTCGTCCTCGTTTCGATGGAAGTTTAGAATCGCGTGAAGGTATAGCTCAGCGAGGTGCGGGTCCTGACCCGTCCTTGCCTCGCGCAGAACCGATGCCGCCAGGGAATCCGTCCACCGGTCGTCAGCGACGCTGAGGGGCCCGGTTGCGACGGCTTGGACGACCCGTTTGCCAAGCGAGTGTAAGGTCGACACGGTGACGCCCCCCTTTTCGCGATCCGCGATGGGTACTCCCGTCTGCCTGAGTCGGTCCTGCATTTCCTCGGTGGCCTTGTTGGTGAACGTAACGGCCAGGATGGCGGCAGGGGGAACCTTCCGCTCCAGAAGGAATCGGATCCGGCCGACAATGGTACGCGTCTTTCCAGAACCTGCCCCGGCAATCACCAAGTTGCGAACATCGTCGCGGACGATTGCGTTACGTTGTGCCTCGTCGGCTTTGAGGTCGTCAACCAGCAACCTCGAATGCTCTGCCATCATCCGCTTGACATACTGATCGTTGTGATCCTCAAGAATGCGCCGCAGCTCCCTTCCGTGGCGAAGAGCGACCTCCGATTCCTGCCGCGTCTCGTTATCTCGCACCCGGCGTACAGCCTTGGCGATTGGCGGCAAGCTGCCTGCAAGCTGGACAACCTTCGCGCCGAGGGGTCGCCGAACGGACTCCGGGATGTAATTGCCGGAACGAACGAAAGTCTCCAGAGCGCTCTCAATGCCGCGGAGATCGGATTCGGCCTTTCGCAATCCGATAAGGGCGCGTGCCACCTGGCGTCGCCGATACCAAACGATTACGACGACGCCTGCCACGGTGGCCGCCACGACAAGGACCACCGACAGCGGGTCGATCTCAACACCTCTGATGAGTCAGCGGAAGAACCGGTCAACCCGCCTAAATACCCTCCCTCGCTCAGCCCGTAGCGGACGCTCTGGATGGCATTAGCCTCAGATCATCGCGTGGCGCCGGCGATTCAACTGTCACAGTCCTCCACACGGTTTGGGCCGAAGAGACCCTTGCGTTTCGTTCACCCTCCGGGGATACCTAAATACTGACCAGCCCTCCTTAGGACCGTGCGTCAGTTGGTCCAAGGCCCACGGGAGGAGTACCGCGAACGGACCCTGGTCTGATCGGCGATCCGACTCCGGAACGTATCCTCGGGTAGCACTCTCGACATGACGGCGGACATGATTGATTCGATCTGGAGCCTTCGAGATGCCGGAGAAGCGGCGCTCGTTCGTCGCCGTCGTTAAGGCGGTCTCAGCGTCCGTGACAGGACCGTCCGTGCATTCATCCCGTGCGGATTTCCTGTGCGTCCGATCCTCGCCGCCACGGCTGGGCGAACTTTCTGAGGCCTGCTCTCAGATCCAAGTCGTGCGGAGACCCTTCACCTTCGAGAAGTGAGGATCGTTCGTTACCACGCGACCCTCGAGGCGGAGGGCCGTCGCGGCGATCACGCAATCCGCCATCGGGAGATCCCTATGAATGCACCGGAGGACTCCGGCGTCCCGCGCCAACCCAATGTCGAGGGGGACCACGTCTAGACCGGCGTGCTCAAGGGCCCGCACCTGGGCCAGGGCCTTGTCCCGTCCCCCTTCCCGGCAGACCGCGTTCGTTACCTCTGCGATCACGATGGAAGGAAGGACGCCTCGTCGCTCCCTACGGAGTGCGGCCAGCTTCGCCCGGGTCCGCGAGAGGATCTGTTCGTCGTCCGTCGTGTAGTGCGTAACGAGGAACCCGGAATCCAAGATCTCTTTCAATCCTCGTCCTCCCGGGACTCATCGAGGATCTTCAACATCCGTTCCACTGTCGTCGTCTTCGACAGGAAACCGCCGAGGTCCTCGAGGCGAGGCACGGGCCGGAGGACAATCGCATCGCCTTTGTCTTCAACGACCAGTCGACTCCCCTCCTCAATCCGGTGCCGTTTGCGGAACTCAATCGGGATCGTCGTCTGTCCCCTCCGGGTGACCTTGACAATCTTCCGTGTACGCTCCATGCCAAGATCACCAATCTCCTACCGGATAAATCTTCCTATTTGATTGTAAATCCTATTCTGACCAAAGTCCTATGCAAGGCGAAGCCGATTCGAACGAAACAATCCGTGTATGATGCTACTGCGCGCCGCGAATGACAAGACCTAGTCTGTTCCCGTGGGTCGATTCTGCGTCGCTCGCAGATTGTGCGAGTGACTGAGTGCCATCGGTTGTCTGATTCGGCATCGAACGGAGCGTCGCGCGGATCCGCACCGTGCGCGCGAAACGCGCTTGGCGTGGCGTCAAGAGATGATCTTGACCTGGATGCCGAGGGCTTGCGGCGGGAAGCCGCGGCCCACCGAACGCGGAGCGCTCCCTTCGAGCCGTGGAGGGCCACGACCCGGCCCAGGATCGTTCCCGACCCCCTACGTCTCGACACGCTCCACGCGGCCGTTCGCCTCCGCCCACCGCAGCAGGCGCAGGAATGCCTGGGTCTCCGCCCCGTGGAGCGCGATGACGTCTCCGCCATGGTACGCCGTCCCGGTCTCCCAGTCCTTGACAACGCGGAGGACGCGGTAGCGAGGTCTCTGCTGCACCGCCATGAACTCCGCCATCTTGGCCGCGGCCCACGAATCCTTGAACGTCCCCTGGAACACGGCGAGGCGCCGGTGCGCGATGACGGCGATCTTGTTCGCGACCTCGTTCAGGAAGCTGCGGTTGTGGCTCACGACGAGCAGCATGCCCGGGTACGTCTGCAGGGCGGCCGCCACGATCTCCTGGCTCTCGATGTCGAGGTGGTTGGTCGGCTCGTCGAGGACCAGGAGGTCGTAGTCCTGGGCGATGAACTTCGCGAGGGCGAGGCGCGCGCGCTCCCCGCCGCTGAGCTGGCCGACGCGGCTGTGGACCGTGTCCCCCCGGAACCAGAAGCGGCCGAGGAGGCCTCTCGCCCAGGCTTGCGACGGCGGCGGATTCCGCACGCTGCTGATCTCCTCGAGGAGGGTGCGGGAGAAGTCGAGCTCCTCCGCCTCCTGGGCGAAATAGCCGATCTTCAGGTTCTTGCCCCGGAACACGGATCCCGCGTCCGCCTCCTGGCGTCCGATCAGGACCTCGAGGAGGGTCGTCTTCCCGGCGCCGTTCGGACCGACGAGGCCGACCTTGTCCCCCTTCGCGAGCTCGAGGTCGACACCTGCGAAGAGGAGGCGGCCGCCGTGGGACTTCGCGACGCCGTCGAGGCGCACGACCCCCGGACCCGAGGCGCCCGTGCGGAAGGAGAGGCGGAAGGCGCGCGGGGCGGTCGGACCCGCTTCGGGCGTCTCGCGCCGCATCTGCTCGACCCGCAGCTTGCGGGAGAGCACCTGCTCGTACACCTTGCGGGACTTGAACTCCTCGATGATCGCGAGCTGCCGCTTGAGTTCCGCCTGATGCCGGTGGCGCTGGGCCTCCCGGGCCCGTGCGATCGCGTCGCGCTGCACCCGGTAGTCGGTGTAATTGCCGACGTACTCGAGGGTGCGGAGCCGGTCGATCTCGATCACCTTGTCCGCGATCGCGTCGAGGAGGAACTTGTCGTGGCTGGCCAGGAGCACGGCCGCGTCGATCTCCTGGAGGAACGCCTCGATCGTCTCGATCGTGTCGACGTCCATGTGGTTCGTCGGCTCGTCCAGGAGGAGGACGTCCTTCTCCTTCGCGTTCGCGAGGGCGCGCGCGGTGAGGACCTTGGACTTCTCGCCGCCGGAGAGGGAGCCGAACCGCTGATCGAGGAGCTCCTCGCCGACGCCCAGGTCGTTGAGGATCGGATCGTTGACGATCACGCTCTGGCTGCGGGCGGAGCCCCGGGCGACGTGGAGGGATTCGTAGCGGGCCATGCGCGCGCTCGCGTCCGCGGCGTCCCAGGCGTCCGGGCGGGCCATCCACGCCTCGAGGCCGGCGAGCTCCGCCTCGATCCGCTGGGCCTCCGGACTCGGGGCGGAGAGGACGTCCCGCACGACGGTCTCCGGCGGGACGTTCGGGACCTGCGGGAGGTAGCCGTACCGGAGGCCGGGCTTGAGCACGAGGTCCCCCAGGTCCGGCGCCGTCTCGCCCGCGAGGAGCCGGAACAGGGTGCTCTTCCCCGAGCCGTTCGGGCCGACGAGGGCGACCTTGTCCCCCGCTTGGAGGAGGAAGTCGGCGTGCTCGAGGACGAGCGTGGCGCCCCAGGATTTCCGGAGGTCCCGGCCCGCGATGATGGGCTCCATGTCCCCCCTGCTAGTTCGTGGTCCCCGATGAGGCTTCGCCCCGGCTATGGTGAGGCCCGCCGTGTGCGACGATCCATACATAGTGCTCCCACGAACCTAGTGAGACTGAACCAATCTCCGGAGTAAAATCGGTGACGGCGATCGAAGGATCTCGAGGACGATGCCTCGGACTACCGGATTCTCAGGAATCCGAGCAACTGTTTCCAGAGCAACAGGCTTTGATCGAACTCATCTTTCTTCCTTCTTCGCTGGATCTCCTCTTTCCACGCCTCTGACCCCTCCTTTCGAGTATCGGCCAGAGCAGATACGACCCTACCCTGAGCTTCCACTAGGCCTTCTAGAGCCACCACCTGTCTCGCCAAGAGACGAAGCTGCTCGACCCGCTCCCTGCTGTCTCTGAACCGGAGCAAGGTCTCGAAAACTACGCCCCCGATTGCGACGATTCCAACCGACAGCGACACCCAGTCCACTTCTGGCATCGATACGCGGATATGGATGAAGAACCTTAATGGTTTACTAACCTTTGATAGTATCCAAGGAGAGTGCTGATACGGACAGGTGGACGATACAGGAAGTGGAGAACGCCATCAAAGCATCATTCTACAGGTTAACTAACGTGCCGTCCGCAAGCTCAGGTCTCCGTTACGTAGAGATCAAACGTGCCGTCGGCGAGACCCGCCCTATATCGGATCGAACACTCTCACGAGCATTGCGTCGACTCATCGACATCCGTGAGATCCGGAAAGGAAACGACGGGAGATACGAGCCTCAACATGAATGGACCCGCAAGGAGGCTGTTCAGCTAATCAAGTCGGCCGACATCATGTCTATCGACGCTGGATCGACAGTTGGAATTGTTGGCGATCAGAAAGCTGGATGGTCATTCTACGGAATCCCCCTTGGCAAACCCTACACCCTCAGGCCCCAGTTGCGGCGTGCCGCACTAGAGTTCCAGAATCGCGTGGACGAAATACTGGGGGAAGAGGCTCGCCTCACAATCGATAGGGTCCTCAAAACGGCGACAATGAGAGGATTCCCCGCACAGAAGGCGCGGGAGATTCGAAAGATGCTCATGGGAATCTTCGAGTACTGGGAGCGGTTGCGAATGAAACAGCTCGATGCATTCGCGTGGATCCAGATCCTTGAACATCTAGCGCCCGGCGCGTTCTCTCAACTATTGACGAAGCTACTCAAACCCCCTCCAGGAATAGAGAACGATTTGGCAGCAGGAATCCCCCTGGAGAGCTCGTTCGTGAATAGGCGAAATGAATGGATTTCTTATTTCGCACGTTTACAGCAAGAGGACGAAGGCATGATTCGCGAAGAATGGGACGATTTCGTTCAAGGAGTTCGGGAGGGAACGCGACTCATGGAAGAGTTCCGTTCAAGTCTTCGAGCCAGCGACTGGCAATCCTTTGGAAAGCGGTGGTCAAGCGTAATTTCAACTCGCTATTGGCTCACGGCCGTTGTTCGGTAGCGCTTCGCGACGCAACGCCACCTTTCGTGACGCTGGGTTGAAGTTGCAGCTGATCCAAGGATGATCAGTGAGTCGAAGCGGCTTTGGGATGCCTGCGTGACACCGTCGCCATTAAGGTTGCGCTCGTGGATGTCTCTGGCCGAGGAAGCCTATGGCCGAGGAACAGCCCAAGGAGAAAAAGGCCCAGACAAAGTTCATGCAAGACCAGGAAACCGTGGCTGGGGGTGAAGTCTTCACTTCACAGAGTAAATCGAGGCAGGGCATTACAAAAGGGCAAGGACCTGGGCCAATTATCGTTGCACCACCAATTCCGGAAATCCCCAAAAGACCCCCCACTAAGACAAAACGAGCCGAGGAGAAGGAGTCCAGCTAGTCGCGGAGGCGTTGGACGGCAATTCTTTCTCCCGATGAGGTTGTCACAACCCTTACGCTAGTCATTCCAGGGTTCATATCGCTCGCCATAATGCTTCAGGCGGTTGGCATCTCCAAGAAAGTTGACTTCTCTGAATACGTTGTCTGGAGTGTCTTCGTGAGTGGCGCGATCGATCTGGCATTTGTCGCACTCATCCGACTCTCAATTCCCCCATCGACAAACGATCTTCTTGGTGCCCTGTTGACTTGGCAAGGCTTCGTTCTCTATCTGATGCTGGTCATTGGATCCGCAATCGGAGGAGCTTTCCTTCTGCGTCTCGATGTTTCAAAGCGCATCCAGAATGCCGTTTGGTACCGCTCCAAATCGCGGAGAATCCCAAACCTCGTTTGGGACGATTCGCTCTCGGCTCATTTCAATCAGTGGATCTTGGTAGAGATGTCTCACGGCGAAACAGTTCTAGGGCTCCTGTTGCGCCACAGCACTGGCGATGAACCTCGAGAATTATATCTTGGCCGTCCACACCTAGTGTCTTTCGCCGAAGATGGCTCGCCTAGTCGTATCGAAATCGCCAGAGCGATGCTGGTGAATGGTGCGAATATCCGATCCGTTGAGTTTCTTGATCTTCCCACGGACGTCGAGGTCCAGTACCTAGCAGATAGCCGATCGATCTAATCTGAGAGAAACAATCGCATCGGGTTGTTACTAGGGTCCGCCAGGATAAGCAACCTATCGCGCCTCGAGGGCTCGAGAGCTCGCGAGGACATAACGTTAGAGTGCTTCAGACAACGGTGCCTGGAGTAACTCATGATGGCAGAATCTTCACATCGCCAAACATCCGGGGATAAAGGTCAGGTAGTAGAAGACCTGAGATGATAGGTCCATCTCCGCCACCGAGAGTGGTTTCATTCTTCCGATGCTGATTGGCGGAATTCCCCCGCCATGCGCAAACCGAATTCCGGTTTCATCATACGGATCGTGCACAAATGCCGACTCGATGTCATGCCAATTCTGTGAATCCACGACTTCCGCTAAGAAGTCGGGTTGTTGCGAAATTCCCGTTTTCGGCAGATGACGAAAGAACAGAAGCTGGCCAATGTGGTGTAGAACAACTATGCCTCCTAGCGCCCTCAGAACCTTGTCGAAGGTCCCTTCATACACTCCATCGGGAAGGTCGTGCTTCGCGTGATTGTAGGCCTGCCACCAATCTGGCGAACGCGCCTCATATGGCTTGAAAGGTCTCTCCATCCGCTGCGGAATCACCTTCTGGATCTCGAGTAGTCCGTGCGAATTTAGTGTGTCGTAGTGGCTCGGGAAGCTGTCTGAGACTGGAGCCAGACCAGGCTCTGCTTCAATGATCTTAAACATACCGTCTATCTGAGGACCCGTGCTCTGCAGAATGTTCACGAGTTTCGGCGAGTAGACGTCGTCAGGGTTGTGTTCGTACGGGATAACCTGCACGAACTCCATGAATTGCCTCTCGGTTTCGAAGTACAAACCCCTCATGGCGGCGAGTCTTTCCGTAAATGACATCGGAAGAGAATCGTGTCGATTACATATCAGTCCTCGTCCAAACACGACAACTCGAAATCCCGGTTTTCGGCAGCCTCAATGACCAATGGCACCGTAGTATCACCTGTCAGCTGACACAATCAGATCGCCGCCTTAGACTCGTCCGAGATTGCCCGTGTGACGCGAACGTGTGTGGAAGGTAGCGGGCCTCGCAAGTGAACAGTGCTGTCCTGGACAGCAGGTTGCCATAGGTGACAGCCTACCGTGTGGTAACTATCGGTATCCCGAATTGCGAATGTAATCGAACTTCTCCGGTTGGCGACGCGGGAGTTGGAGAGTTATGCGCAGGGTGCGAATTCGCCCTGTGCTGATTCCTTCGATTGTCAACTTGGGAAGTCTTGGGAGACCACTGCCGTGAAGGGAGCCTCGATGCTCTTTCAGCCAGACAAATGCTCTTCTTAGGACGTCTGCCGTCACTACCAGGGCCGCGATACGAGGGAGCTCAGTCCACAAGGTAAACACGAGTTCAAGTGAGCGCTCCGTCTTCGCAGACTTGAGTCGGAGGGAGATGTCGCTAGTCTCCGGCGCGAACCGGCCGATTCGCCCTCCAAAAGGAACTCGTTGACGTTCCGTGGGGGAGGGCTGCAGACTCTCGAGCACAACGTTCTGGACCGAGTAGTCGACCAGACGCAAGATCCACTCGACATCCGCGCCAAGGAGCTCGTCAAACTCGACGAATACTTTCAGATTGCCAGCCCGCTCGCGCTCGGAATGCTCCAACTGCGACTGATGTCCCGCCATAAGCCCGAAACTTCGACATATCCTAAAACCATGTCTAACTCTGACGCCTCTTAGCAGTCGATCATGCATCGTGACTTACTCTGGTCTCACTAGTAGCAACCGCGCCAGATTGCGACAATTACGTCGAGCAAAAGAGGTCAGATGAAGATGTCTTGCCACGCAAGCCCTGGCACTTGCTAGTCGATAATCTCGTCCAGCTTCTCTTCCATAAAGTCGTCGACCGTATCTTCTCCACCAGCGAATTTCAGCTTAACAAGTTGTATGAGGTCCTTGTCGCAGAGAACGATCAGACACTTCCTAATCTTGAATTTCTCCTGGCAGTGTTCAAGCACCTTCTTCCGATCGATGATCTTCCTACATGTGAGAATTCCCAATTGCCCTCTCTCCGGATTGTCTAGTCTCCCAGAGAGCTGATCGAATTCGGGGTTCCCGATGTCTTCGTTATAGTTCTTGCACTCTACCCAAACCGACGGGCATTTGAGATCATGCAATTCTTTGACATTCTTGAAGAATCCTGGCTCGTTCCTATTCTTGAACTTCACATCCACGTAGCCAAGATTCCCCCCAATTGGTGCCTCCATTTCAGGGTTCTTCAGCTGATCATCGAAAACTCCAGCAATGAGCCGCGTAGTTATGTGGTGGTACTTTGACGCACCTGCTTGCCCAGGACCAACTGTTTCCAGTTCCTCCAGATAGGCCTTCATAAGAGGAATTCGCTGAACTTCAGGCAGCACCGTGTTGGGGTCTCTTTTGAGCCCACCTCTCTCAACTTCTGCTAACTTGAGAAAGTTGTTCAGCAGGATCGGCCTGTCAGCCGAAAACACGTACGATTGACTGCTGCTAGGCTCAATGTCGATGGTCGTGCTGCGGGAGAACCCGGTGGCGCTCAGCATCTCATAGGCCTCGTCCTTGGTCCATTCAGCGTGGAAGGTCTTCCGTTCCCGCCCTACGCCACGGTACCAGCCGTCATTGATGCTGTTCTTTTCTGCATACGTCTTCGGATCTGAGGACGCTGGTTTCCAATTGAGCCAATAGAGCAATCCGCCTTCTCTCATCTTCTTTCGACACAGCGCGAGAGCGACAAGTCGTTCATTCGGAATTGGAATAACATTCATGACGTTCACGAACAGAGCGATGTCGATTTTGTCCTTGAGCGCGTAGAAGTCCTTTGGAAAGACGATCTTCCTGAAGTTCGGATAGGTTCCCGCCTTTTCCCAATTTTCCTGAGCCCGAGCCATCCTCGACGCAAGCTCCGGGAATTCCACGGCCCGAACTTGATACCCTGCATCAAGGAGGAACAACGTGTTCCGTAGTTTGGCCGCACCGAAATCGAGAATCGAGGTCTTCTTTGGATTCCTTCCCTGAGTCAGCGCGCTGAAGACTCCTTCCAGATATGCACCGGGCCCTGGCATCGTTGGAGCGGAGCCGGTGACGTCAATCGTGATGACTTCGGTTGCCACCTTCCCACTGGCCCTGGGTCGCTTCTTCGCGAACTTGTACACCGGGCTTTCCCACATCTTGTTGGCATGCTCACGTTCTCCCAACGATATCTAGCTTTTGCGTGTCCGTTCCATCGTGATGCCCAGTTCCCCGTAAGGTGAGGAATGAAACTCCCATCCGCCTGAAGACGGCAATCGCACCGGAATCGTGATCCGCTACCAGTTCATTGCTCGCCGTCGATGCCGGATGCAAGGAGTTACTGGTTGGATCTTTTTACGGGCAAGACTTGGAAGGAGTTCCTGGAGGCTGGATCCCAGGTCTCTGGGTTTCGTGAGTCTCAGTGGAAGCCCGTTCAGAAGATCCAGACGGGGGACTACCTCTTGTGTTACCTTACGGGTGTCTCGCGCTGGATTGGGATCCTTGAAGTCACCTCAGGCGGCTTTCAGGACAATAGTCCAATTTGGAAAGATGAGACGTTTCCTTGCAGGGTCCGCGTGAAAGTTGTAGCGATCCTCACGCCTGAAACGGCTGTCCCAATTCACGAACTTCGGGATGATCTGAGCATTTTCAAGAAAGGAAAGACAGCCGTTCACTGGACTGGTTACTTGCGAGGCTCGCCTCGGAAATGGAAGTCAGAGGATGGACAGGCTATCGTCAAAGCGGTTCTTCAAGCCGAGCAGCATCCGATTATGAGGCCCGTTGATCGGGCCAAGTTGGAACGTCGGCCCCGCGCTCTCAAGTCCAAGATTGGGCCTGTTACAATCCCAGAACCGGAGCCGTTGCAACCTTCGCCAGCAGAACCTGAGAAAGAAGCAAGTGAACACACGGAGATGCAATGGACTCTGCTCAAGCTGGGCAGCGATATGGGTTTGGATGTTTGGGTGGCGAGGAATGACCGCGGCCGATCCTACAAAGGCCATCGCTATGGCGACTTGCAGCGGCTCAAATCGCATCTTCCGCGGCAATTCGACGATGTGACGAACAAGATCATTGAAAACATCGACGTCCTGTGGATGCATGGAAACGCATTCGTCGCCGCCTTTGAGATCGAGAGTACCACGTCGATTTATTCTGGGTTGCTCCGGATGGCTGATCTAGTCACGATGCAACCTAATCTAAAGCTGCCGTTATACGTGGTAGCACCAGACGATCGTCGACTCAAGGTCTTTTCCGAGGTCAACCGTCCGACTTTTTCAAAGCTAACCCCTCCTCTAAAGACAATCTGCCGTTTCATCGCTTTCTCGACTCTCCGCAAGCGGATCCAGGAGTTGGGGGGAATGACACGCTACATGAAGCCGGATTTCTTGGAAGAGGTCTCCGAGTGGTGCGAGGTCGAGGAAACGTGAGTCACTCCGAAAGCGAAGACCTCGTGTGTTGAACGAGTGTATTAGCCGCTCTTGCCAGATTTTGTCGGCAACAAGCCTAGCGTCGGCCAGTCAATAGTCCCGATTTCGATTCTCCGGAAAATCTCATCAATGCCCCATTCGGCATGATCGACTAGTTTCTTCAGCCTGTCCTCTGGCGCCGCTTGCGGGTACAGCCCCATCATTACTGCAGCAAAGATCTCATCTGGATCCAGGCTGTTGACATTCTGGAAGGTCTCCCTCTTGCCGGAGGCGACATAGTTGCCCGTTGCGATGCCCAGGCTAGCTCCCATCCTCCACACATCGCGCTGTTCGCTGAAAATTCCTTTGGTTACCAATTGTTTCATCTGCTTCTTAGCGCGCTGGCTTGCAGGTACGGTGATTGCATCCCCAAAGGCTCCGGTCATGTCTAGCCACCGACGCTCGACGTTTGAACGATGCGCGATCCGTCCTTTTCGCTTTGGTAGCTAAGGGTAAAATCGCTCTTTATTTTCCCGTCAAGAAATGCCTCATCGCCCTTTCGGAACTCTCGATCGGTGACCAACAGGACCACCTGCTCAGACAGACTTGGAAGATACCTCAGGACGCGTTCTCCGTGTTGGACATCCAGCCGCCCCAAAGGGGTATCCATGAAAACCGGAGCGCTTGCTTGGGCGCACTTGTTCAACGCGCCAATCAGCGATAGGGCCACTATTTGCTCCTCCCCTGACGATCTCCATTCCGCCCGATCAAAAACTGTCCCAGCCTGTGTGACAATACTCAGGCCGAATTGCTCGTTGATTTTCAAGCTTGCAAAATCGGTCTTAGAGCGGATCTTCTTGAAGATTCCTGTCGCGATCTTTTCGATGTCGGATCTTCTCTCGGTTCGGTATGCTTCGATCGCGTCGTCAAATACCTTCGCAATCGATCTAACTGCGTCGATCCGTTTCCCCAGGAGCTTAACTTCATCCTGAGAGATGCTCGCCAATACGCGCTCAAACTCGCCCTTCGCCTCCAGGTCTAACGCCAGTTGATCGTTTTCAGCACGGACGAGCCCTTCGAGTCTTCCGAGTTCCCGATTCATTTCTTGAATCTTTGTCTCTAGTTTCCGCGGCTCTTCGGCGTCCACCCCTTTAAGCTTCTCTTCGACCTCAGTCAATCCAGGACGCAATCGGGCTATTTCGTAGTCCACAGCTCCGATCCTCTTTTGAAGAGCCTCGAGTTTTTCGCGATCAGCGACTTGAGGTTTCATTCTCTTGAGAACCGTGGCGTATCCTTCAAATTCTAAGTTCGGTTCTGGGATCTCAGTCAGATCGTCAATCAGGGTCTGGGTGGAGGCGAGCTCGGATTCGAACCGCCTTAGTTTTGACGGGTCTAGGATCGTCCCGCAAGACGTGCATTTACTGCCGTCAATTCCTTGCCGGAGCGCCTTCGCCTTCCCGACGAGTTCCTGTTTCCTGTTGTACTTCTCCATGAGCGTATTGTGCTTAATCTCCAACTGTTGGACCACGTTTTCCGCCACTGGCAACAGAATAGTCTTGTGAAAACGTGACAAGAGCTCCTTGAGCTCCGTCTCCATATTCTCCCTTCGCGTCTCCTGTACTTGAATTTCCTTCTCAAGTTCTAGGCGCTTCTGAGCCAGTTCCTGGACTGCTTTTATGTCCGTGAGGCTCCGCTTCAAGTCGGACATCTGCGAATCCAGTTTCTCGTGCTGTTCTTGCATTTTCCTGATCTTGATCTTTCGTGCGTCAATCTCGTCGGAGATCGTCTGAAGGTTGTTCGCGAGCTCGTCCAAGTCCTTTCCACCGAGCTGCCGAATCAAGCGATTTCTCTCGCTCTCAACCTTCTTCTGAATGGCGTACAGGTCATCACGAGCGGTCTTGAAAAGAGGGACGCCAAGAACTCTTTCGATCGAATCACGGAGGATCATCATCGCATGACTGTCTCCCTCGAGCAGCTCCTCATAGTCGCGAAGCATCTCACCATCGAAGAAGTAGAACCTGCTGACGTCTTCTGGTATGATTCGCTGTATGGCGTGGTCAGGGTCAGGAAGAACTGTGCCATCTCGAACAACATTGATTTCCATCCCGCTGTGGTACTTCTTGTCACTGTGGGAAGACGCTTTCATTCTCCTCGAAATCGTCCAGCTGTCGCCGTCATGGTTAATGAAAAGAACTACGCCGAATTTGTAGATGTCATCCTGGCGCGCGTTGTGATTCAGGAGCGATGTGGGGGGGATCTCGTCCCCCTTCCGATCGACCACCCTGCCATACAAGCACCAAAGCACCGCCCTTTGCAGGGAAGTCTTCCCCTGTCCAGTTGTCCCCCTGATGATATGAACGCCGGATCCATCGCCGGGGAACTCGATCTCGTGTTCACCATAGAACGGACCGAAATTCAGTATCTTGATTTTCTCAATCTTCACGACGTCGGCCATCCCTATGTTGCGAAATCAGGAAACTGATCTTGTCTTGGCACATGCCTCGATCACTTTCCAGAGGGTGACTTACTACGATTGTCAGGATGTCCTTGAGAAGTTTCTCGTCGATCGGATGAGGATTGGTCTTGTTCGTCTTGATCAACACGTTTACCAAGTCTTCCAGTCCGATTGTTATTCCTCCGAGTCGTCTTCCGGGAAGCTCAAGGAACCATCAGACTCCAAGAGCACGCGATAGTCCATGCAGATCTTCCACAAATCGTGCGTCACATCCTTGTTCTCGGCAAGGTTTGCGAAGTGCCAAGCTCGTGCGAGCTCGCTCCTGACGATTGAGAACGGCACGTTGTCTTCTTCCGAACTGTTCGCCGGAAGGACAATTGTGTCGATAATCCTGGCTGTCTTCTTGCCGGGTGCCATCCTCAGTATTCTTCCTCTTCGTTGAATGTACTCCCTCGGGTTCGTGGACGATGCCAGTATTAGAGCGCCATCCGCGGCTCGGATATTAACACCTTCGTCGAGGCACCTAATGCTGACAATGATCGAGGGATTCTCCTCGAAATGAGCCAGGGTTCGATCACGCTCTGCTCTTGTCATTCGTGAGTGGTATGTCAGGATTGTGACGTGGGGGTGTTCCGCTCGGATCCGCGAAGCGACTACGTTCAACTGTGATTCGTTGTCACAGTAGACGATCCAACGACCACCCTCAGGATACATTTCTGAGACTACCCGGCTTGCGCACTCAACTTTCGCCTTTGCGTTCTTGATAATCCTCGAACGCTGGATGAGAAGTTGCTGCAGTCTGTTTCCCATCCCCTGGCTTAGTGACCCGTCTTTGATCAATGACGGGTCCCGGGCGATCGTTCTGCCTACTTCCCGGGTCAGATCATCCCAATGTTTCTGTTCTTCCGCACTCAAGTCGACGGTCTTGAAATCGTACTCATAGCGGCATAGAAAGTGCCCTATGATAGGTACCTCGATCGGACTTCCGTAATCAACTCTCACGTTTCCCCCAAGTGGCAGATTGAACACAGGCTCGGGTCCGAAGAACGCCGCGAGAATCTCGGACCCCTCTCTGTCAAAAAGCCTCTCAGGTGTCGCGCTCAAGCCGAGTCTTTCGCGAAACCGGATTTCCAACACGCGCCTGAATTTTGGGCTCCCCAGGCGATGTGCCTCGTCGGCGATGAGGACGGGGTTTTCCACTTGTTGGAGAAAGGATCGAAAATCGTCAGATGACGCAGTGTGCATGGTGGCGAGAATGATTCGCGGCCGGGTGCTGGCCATCACAAAACCCCGTTTTGATTCGTTGGACTTCCACGCGAAACCGCCACCCGCTATCAGTATAGGAACGCCCGGGTAGAATGCCCTGAGGTCATCATGCCATTGATCGAGTAAGATCTTGCTCGGTACAAGGACCACTATCGGTCGGCTGCTCTCAAGAAGTTCCTTCATAGCGAAGAGGGCCGTAATCGTCTTCCCCGTGCCGGTCGCCATGCACATGAGTCCAACTCGGCCGGCACGAATCCATGCCTCGACTGCTTCTCGTTGATACCAGTAGAGGGAGAATCCCGATCCATACTGCTGTTCGCCCAGATTACGTGAAGTCCTGGCTCGCGCCCCTGCACGGCAGGACTCCAGACTTTGGTTCCTACGAAACCCAGCCAGTAACTTGGTCTCGACTTCGTTCAGCGGCCTGACTTTGGTGTGCCTTGTGCCTCCCCCGATGAGCGTATTCAAGTAGTCTGCTTTTGCACGCGCTTTCACCGATTCAAAAGTGTCGCCCCAACTGCGATATACATCGAACTGTTCGTCGTTTGCCCAATCTTCGACCGAGCTAACGGCCCGCGCCGTTTCGTTTCCAGATCCGGTGAAAACGACGTAATTCCCTTGAGGATCGTAAAACGCTCCCAGCTTTCTATGGAAAATCCCACCTGTTCTAACAGCAATCAACAATTCGAGAGACTTCCGTTCGATGAGGAGTCGGAGCATATCGAGACAATCGGACTCCTCTGGGACTCGCGCCATCGCGTTCAGAACGTGAACCAGTGTCGCATCCTGCTCACTCTCAGACCGCATACCTCGGAGAGCATAGCCCTCCCTCGCGGCACTTTCCTCTGGTTCGGGTAGGTCTGGTGAGCAAACTAATCGAACTCTCCCTCCCCGTACTACGAAATCCAAGAGGTCTTCGCCAAGTTCCCGATAAATATTGGCGCGAAAGTAGCCTACTGCCCGATCGTACTTTTCCGATAATTGGAGACAGGGGGCGTAAAGATCCGCGATCAGATCATCTTCTTCCGTGTTGTATTCGGTCTTCAGATTAACAGTTCGCAGGCCTTCTGGTGGGCCTCTCGCTGCTGACTTATCGTTTCCGGATGGGACTTCCACGCCCATTGATCCCCCTTCTTTTGATCGACCGAGGATTCGACACCAGGAACCAGGACTCTGGAAACCGAGACTTGGAAGCGATTGCGTATGTTGGTTCTCGCTCGATCGAGCGCCACCTTCTCCCCAACTGCTCTGCAGCCCATCCGGTGATGTTGCTACCCGCAAAACAATCGACCACAAGGTCATTCTCGCGCGTAAGAAAACGAATGAAGAATTTTGCTAGGTCGGGGGGCATTCTAGCGGGGTGTGACCTTATACGATGGCGTCGGCAGTAGGCCAGGTAGGGATCGAAGGAGATCGTGTTCGGGAACGATAACACATTTGACGGGATAGCACCTCCATGATCCTTCAAGAAGCTCTTGTGGCCAATCTTGTACTCAGACGGTCTTCTGCCGGGGTTATAGCGCCTTGTCTTCAGCAACCTCTTCATCGCCTTGCTGTATTCGGTGAGGACTTCCCTATTGCGCGCCTTCGGACGCGGGGTCATAGATAGCCACCAGAAACGCGTGAAGGCGTCCTTTACCCGAATTCGTTCAACATTCACCCATTGAGCTGGCGAGGGCAATCTGGTGATGTTGTTCCAGACAAATTCCTGACACAGATGGAAGCCCCCCTTCTTCTTGAGCTCTAGAAGAGCTTCTATGCTCAATACGGACATGGTAGGAAGACCCGCATTCCACGCGTTCCCAAGCTCCACTACAAGGGAACCCTTTGGAGCTAACAATTGTCTAAAAATTGGGGCGAACCCGGATAGCCAGTCCTTGTATTCGAGGCCATTAAGGTTACCGTAAGACTTGCGCCGATTAAGAGGAAAAGGTGGGGAAGTAAAAATCAGATCGCATCGGTGCCTAAGCGGCTTGAACCACGGCGTTTGGAGCATCTCGCCGGCGTCACCCACGTACAGAACGCCTTTCCCCGTTCGGTACAGAGGTTCAAACATGGTTTTCATGGTCGGGGGGCGAAGATATCGGATAGTCTCTCCATGGATATCACAATTTTGGCCAGCAGAGTGAATCTAGTCTCTTGGCGAATTCTGGACCTCGAGTGTCCCGGAATCGCCCACCTCTGTCCGGCCGATCAGTCATTCGTCAGTGGCATGATCCACGGAGCGCCCGTATCACTCAGTTGAGAATCAGAAAAGAGGGACGAACCTGATTGGGCCCGTCCATGAAACATTGTTCTAATACTTCCCGAACGCCGGGAGCGTCTCGGTCGAGAGCACGCCGGGCATGCCCTGGACCTTCGTCACGACGGACTCGAGGAGGTTCTCGCGGGGGTCCGCACTGATGCGGGCCACGATGTCCGAATCTCCGGTCGTGCCGATGATCTCCTGGATCTCGGGGACGTTCTTCAACGCGCTCATGGTCTTCTGCGTGTCCGCGGACCGGATGAGGAGGTACGCGTTGCTGGCGTGACCATCTTTCTTACTCGACGTCCAATCCCAGAGTGCCGGATAGCTCCGGAGCCCCGTGACGTGGTCCATCAATTGGACCTCGGACGCGAATGCGCGCAGCTCGTCCGTGTTACGGAAGCCGCCCGCGATGGCGATGTCGTGACGCCCAAAGACGGCCTCGGCCTTGCTCACGTTCGGCTTGGCCCGGAGGGTCGTCAACGTTCTCTCTACGTATGTTGGCGCCACTTTGACAAAGATGACGCTTGTTCCAACTAGTTCGCTTGGCATTTAAAACACTTCGTCTCTCCTGACAATCCCCTCGCACTTAAGGGTGCTTACGACTCGCGACCCAGATAGACCACATGTGGTTTATTCGGAGACGCAAATAGACCATACATGGTTAATCACCGTGTGGACGCGTCACATGGAGAATCTCCTGCGGGTCGTATCGATGTTCAAAGAGGTTCGATGTGCTCGTTCTTAAATTCGGCTTCGGCAACAATCTGGCGCAAGTGAGATAAATCGCAGGACCCGGGTAGAGTTCTGTAAGCGTCGATGTTCACGGCCGGACATCCACAGACCATGTTCCTTCTGCATCATTGAGCCCAACCTTGTGGTTCCTGGCTTGGGAAACGGACTGCAGGGACTCAGGTTCATGGAAACGGTTAATCGGACAGCTCGCGTTGCCTCCTCGTGGAGGATAGTGGCACCGACCCCGTTGACGACGCCATCGCACTGAGTAAGCTGCTCTCGGACCAGATAGCGATTTCCAAGCAGCTCGTGACGATTCAGGGATGGGACGATAAACAGCTTGCAGGGGCCTTGCAACAGTTGATCGCCGGCACGGTTGGTCCAGTGCAAGGAACCGCGCTCGATCCGATCGTAAAGGATACCTATCCCACGTTGGTCTACCTCATGGGCATTTTTGGATGGATCGCCATTTGGGAGATAATTGCGGGCATCCAACTATTTGCCACAGCGAATCTCGGTCTCTTTGGCAGTGGGGGACATTGGTTCATTTTCCTGCTCCCTCCACAGACGGTCGCTCTAACGACGCTTTTTTGGAATGCATACGTTTCGTGGAAGCATGCGAAACAAGCCAAGTATCAGACCGAGCTGGGTGTGATTGAGCTTGTCGAAAAGAACGCGGGGTTATTCCTAGTCGGAAGCTCAGCAATCTTCGTGTTTGCCTCGTTCGCGATCAGGGATCTGAGGCTCCCTGTCTCGTTTTCTGGTTTCATTATTTACGAAACGCTCTCTCTCATCTTTCTATCATTCGTCCTACTCCTGCACTGGATTCCAGACCCTGACAAACCCCTTGACCTTGCTAGGCTCAGGCACTTCAAGAGCGTCCCGTTCACTTATGCGGTCTCATTTTTCCTCGCAGCGTTGATGACTGTCACGACGGCAGCCCTCCCCGGAATTGGGGTCTAGGGCCCCGAGTCTGAACGGACTCAGCATTCCACCTGAAGCCGACCGGTTTGGAGAACGATTGGAATGGCCGCGGCGGCTGATGTGAGTTTTACTCCGTGTCGCCATTAACAGATCGGAAATCAGAAGGAGGCGGACGCGCGTGAGGGTGAGGAGGCGAGACTAATACCAAGTGGGCCCGTTCGGGATGACTGAAGGAATCACTTGGACCATGTGGAACGAATTGGTCTTGTCTCATGCGTGAAAAGGAAGGCATCTACGCCGCGGCCGGCTCTCGATCTGTATACGTCTGCATATTTCCGAAAAATGAGGAGGTATGTGGAGTCCTCGTGCAGCGACTGGAGGATTCTATCGGCCCTGCACCACCTGGTCCAGCCGACCCAGCTCATTAAACCATACGAAAAAACGATGAAATCCATGGCTCGCGATGAACAAAGAACTTGGGCCTTAACGGTATTCGATCAGATAAAAAATGAGTTCCCCGAACCATCTAGGGTTTTGTTCGAAGTCCACGGCGGCAAAGACTACGTTCGCGACTTGGTCCCGCTTCTGAAATCCGCGGGTTATCGAATTGAGTTACCTGTTCCTTCCTTTGGGATCGGAAGGCGAATGCAATGGTACGACCGGAACACGCCTACTTCGCCCCGCGGGAACCACCCCCTGAGGCCGCGATCAAAGGCCACCATGAGGGGTTCCATTGGAAACGGCGACCCGTGCGCTGAAATCCATTATTTGGTTCTGAAGATGCCTCCGCTCGGAGCCGTCGATAATCGCGTTCCCTCAGATGGCCTCTATTTCTTCTTTGAGGGAGGGGAAATGAACGGGCATGACAAAGGCCAGCGAATCGTCCGCGTTGGAAATCACCCTAGGCGCGCTGGTGGCCTCCGGGCTCGCATCAGGACTCATTATTCTGGATCGAAGAACGCGAGTGTGTTCAGAAAGTTTCTCGGCGGAGCTCTTCTTCGTAGGTCGGATCCTAATCATCCGTGCCTTCGACCTGGACCGGGCCAGGGACACTGGGAGAAACAAGATCAGAAGGCATGCGATCGATGCAAGCCGATCGAGCAGATGGTCAGCCTACTCTTGCGGGGCAAGTTTCGTTTCCGCTGTGTCGAAATACCGGATCGAGAGGAGAGGAACCGGATGGAAGAGGGAATCATTGCGACCCTGGCTAACTGTCGCCAGTGTTCACCTTCCGCGACCTGGCTAGGCCGCTTTGCCTACAACGAGCGCGTTCGAAATTCAGGGCTGTGGAACTCGGATTACGTCGTCGGGGCCATCCCCCTAGATTCGGCAGAGCTATCGCGCCTGGGAGAGTTAGTGCGTAACGAGGAGAACGATCCTTAACGATGGCTGGGCTCGCTGCGCTACTGGAGCCGCGATCCTCAGGATCGTTGACAGTATATCTCCGGTTCGCGAGCGCTTCGCTGCACTAGCGTGATGTCCCTCACTCAGTCAGAGTCACGAAATACGGCTGTCGTGTTCAAGCCTCAAACGAGTTGGAGGTCGAAGACTTGGCTGGTCCGCCGCGGGGCTTCAAAGGCCGGGTCGTGTCCTCGCGACAACTCACGCCAACGACGCGCGCGATCGAGCCGGAGAAACCGGCGGGCTTCACGTTCCGGCCCACGCAGTTCACGTTCCTGCAGCTGCAGACCGAGGCGGGCATGGACGCGCGCCCCATGTCCCTCGCGACGAGTCCCACGCGCCCCCACCTCGAATACGCGGTCCGCCTCTCGGACTCCGCCTACAAGCGCGCCTTCGCGGCCCTCCGGCCCGATGACGAGGTCCGCGTCTTCGGCCCGATCGGTGACTTCGTCCTGCACGAAACGCGCCCGGCGGTGCTCGTTGCGGGAGGGGTCGG
>Ga0209761_1000172_pt1 | contig 36741 bp, 33 predicted proteins | sample GraSoi013_1_40cm_4_FD_185818 | JGI IMG/M metagenome (GOLD analysis project Ga0209761, IMG submission 185818) | Grasslands soil microbial communities from the Angelo Coastal Reserve, California, USA - Sample 09_25_2013_1_40cm (SPAdes) (version 2) | ecosystem: Environmental > Terrestrial > Soil >... | reverse complement strand
TGGCCAAGTTTGTGGTCTAGTGCTCCGGCCGGGACATTCAGGCTCTTTGGAGCCTTTTGAACCCGGGTCGCCGGATCGAGAGTCCGGCATACTTTCGGCCAAACTTGTGGACCGGGCTATACTACCGGAGCAAGGGCTCCCAGAAAATATGTTTCAGTTAAGGATTGTCGTTTTCTCGAATTTGATTCCAGCCTTGACTCATGGAGACTCTTTCGTCAATCATCAACCGAGATACCGACGCAATAGGAATGCCGCAATGAACACCAACAACACAAGCACTATCGTCGCCGCTAGTGCAATCTTCTGCCGGTTTGTTAGTGGTTTCCCACTCGGTGGGGGGCGCGGAGGGGCGTAGGTAGGGGGAATGGAGTTGAAAATGACAAGCCTAATTCTCACCTGCCATGGTTTCTGACGAGACAGACTGGTCAAGAAGACTCGGGAGAAATCAATCGCATCCTAGCTATGACGATAGAGTATTGAAGGGGAAGCCAAGAGCCCCCATCATGTAGATGCGCTCAGCAGTCTGAGCTTTTCTTCTGCCGGATAATTAATCCGGAGGCGGGCCGCCTTTCGGTGGAGGAGGCGGTTTCGCGGCTGCGATTACGTCGTCGATTCTCAGTATCATGGATGCGACTTCTACTGCGGATCCGATCGCGTGTTCCTTGACCTTTACCGGCTCCAGTACTCCCTCTTTCCACATATCGGAGACTTGACCAGTATGAACGTTGATTCCGCTCCAAAGCCCCTTGTTTTCGTGAGCCGCTCGTAAAGCTACGAGGATCTCGATTTGTTCGAGGCCTGCGTTGTCGGATAAGGTTCGCGGAATGGACTCTAGAGAATCCGCAAAAGCCTCGATAGCTAGCTGTTCTCTTCCACCTATCTTCGGCGCTAGATCTCGGATTCTTTTCGCCAACTCGATCTCAATTGCACCGCCACCTGCAACTATCTTGTTCTTCTTGACAACATCAATAATGACCGAGAGGGCATCTTTGAGGGCTCTCTCCGCTTCGTCAACCAGCCTTTCCAGACCCGCTCTAATCAGGATGCTAACGGACTTCGGGTCTTTCGAGTCTTCGATGAACACCATCTTATCGTCACCTACCTTTCGCTCTTCAACAAGACCAGCGAACCCCAGATCCGCGCTGCGAATGTCTTCCAGGTTGGTGATTATTCGAGCACCAGTTGCTCTCGATAGTTTCTCGATGTCTGACTTTTTGATTCTTCTAGCAGCCAATATTCCATTCTTGGCCATGAATGACTGAGCTACTTCGTCGATTCCTTTCTGACAGAGGACAACGTTTGCACCGGACTTTTTGATCTTCTCGACCATGTCCTTCATCAGCTTTGTCTCCTCGTCGAGGAAGGACTGCATCTGTTGCGGGTTACTGATCTTGATTTCAGCACTAAACTCGGTCTTCTCAATCTCAAGCGGCGTATCCAAGAGCGCGATCTTCGCTTTCTCAATCCTCTTCGGCATTCCCGGATGGACGACTTCCTTGTCCACAATAACGCCCTTGATCAGTGCGGTGTCAAGGAGGCTCTTGCCCTCCTTCTTCACCAGCTGAATATTCTCGATGTCGGCAGAGAAGGCATCACCCCTCTTCTCAATAACATGGTTAACCGCCTCAACCGCAATATTCGCAAAGTGTTCCGTCGCCCCTCCAAGGGACTTCCCGCGCATCGCAGTCACCGCGATCTTCCGAAGCGTCTCAGTGTCTTTTAGATCAACGGGTTTTCCGAGCTCGTTTAGAATCTCACGCGCCTTCTCAGCGGCCTTTTTGAACCCAGCGTTAATCACGGTCGGATGCAAACCCTTGTCGAGCAAAAGCTCGGCCCGCTTCAGTAGCTCTCCTGCAAGGACTACGACTGATGTGGTTCCATCACCCACTTCATCGTCTTGGGTCTTCGCTATCTCAACGAGCATCTTAGCGGCAGGATGCTGAACATCTAACTCGTCAAGTACTGTGGCTCCATCGCTTGTCACGGTAACATCACCGAGGCTGTCGACCAACATCTTGTCCATGCCCCGTGGCCCGAGGGTTGTTTTTACAACTTCAGAGACGATCCTTGCGGCACTAATATTGCTCCTCTGGGCATCCTTCCCACGATTACGGTTAGAGCCTTCTTTCAGAATCAAGACTTGTTGGTTAGCAAGATACGACATTTACTCTTAGCACTCAGAAAGAGGCACCGGCGGAGTTGCGAATAAAAACCTTATCTTAAGTGTGGGCGAGTTTTAGGGCTATTCCTTCTGTATACGCTTGACAGCGAGACGTATATCCTCTGATCTGACTGTTTTTCGCCCTGCGTGCGTTGCTAGTTCCAGAGCTTCCTTTCCCACCCGTATGGCGAACTCTTCAACCACTTTTCTTAGTTCTTCCGCCGCATCGTCCCCTATTCGCCCGGCCCCGCCCCGTTTTATGAGCCGATGCACGGCAGCGGTTGATATCTCGCTCTCTCCCAAGGAAGGGACCGATTTCGGTTCCCAACCAGACTATAAAAGCGTTAGTCGAACGTTCTGGCGCTTTCGCGCCAATATTTAAAAGTCCAGCAGAGGGTCCGCGGTCTTCTCGGATGTGTTAGCGTGGGAAAAGTTCGGATAGCCGCGGTTAAGAAAGTGTCGAGAGAACTCGTCGCTCGGTATCCGGACAAGTTCAGCAAGAATTATGAAGAAAACAAGGTCGCCTTAGCGGTACTTGTCGATGCAAGGACTAAACGACTTAGAAACAGAATCGTCGGTTATGTCACTCGGCTAAAGATAGTTGAAGCGAAACGCGCAGCCGCTCCCGGTGAAATTGGACCCGAAGGACCAGACGACCAAGCATAGTACGCTGGCCTAGCAGCCTCTTGGAAGCCAACTCTTCCCTGAAAGGCTATTCGATCGCCGGCGGCAGAATACCTATTCTCATCTCGCTAAGAAAGACTTCAGATCTGAAGCCACATGAAGAGACAGTCGCTGAAGACCTGAAAAGACTTGTTGACGCTCTGAGAGAGAACCCGGTCTTGCGACACCCAATCATCGCAGACCGGAGAACGGGAATCGTTCTTGATGGAACGCACCGATTGGCCGCAATCAAACAGCTGGAGTGCAACTTCATCCCCTCTGCATTGGTGGAGTACGACGACCCACAAATCACAATAGAAAGATGGTTCAGGCAATTTTCAGGATCAAACGTTCGAAATCTTGAGAACGACCTTAAGCAACTAGGTCCCAAGGAAGTGAGCCAGGACGAATGCGAGAAGGGACTTTCGAAAAGGCGATTCTATGCGACTGTCGAGAAATCTACGTCCTGCTTGGCCTTCGCAGCTCGCAGTCAGAATTCCTGGGAAATGGCTCAAGACTCCCAAGGTATAGAGATGGCTGCTCGAAGACATGGTGTCAACATCGCTTATCAAGATAACAGGGACACGAAACCGGAAGACCCCGAGAACCTTATCATGTCAACAATCAAGATTGAGAAAAAAGAAGTCGCGGAGACCGTTAAGAAAGGAAAGTTGTTCCCGCCTAAATCCACACGCCATCTAGTCCCGTCAAGACCACTGGGGGGAGGCGTCCCAATCGATTGGCTACAAGCCGCCGATTTTTCAGAAGCGCAATCCCGATATCAAGAATACATCCGATCTAGAAAGGTTAAACGGCTTCCCGAGGGATCGCTGGTCGGGAGTAGACGTTACTTAGAAGAGGTTTTCCTGTTTGAATGAACCGTTGTCCGTGCCTGCTGATGTTATTCCGGTTAGACTCATTGGAGTCCTCGGCTCGGCAGCGGGAAACAGGGAAATCATGCTCCGGGCTCGGATTATTCTGACCGTCCAAGAACTAATCTCTGCGCTACTGAAGACCGTCGGCAACAAGTTTTTCAGGGAACTCTTAGTCGATGCTGGAACGGACGATCCTCGGTCGAACGTGATCATCTTGTTGAATGATCAGGACTGCAATATTTTCGACGGTCTAAAAACCCAGATCGAGCCTGGAACGAAGGTTACGATTATTCCAGTGGCGCACGGCGGCTAGACTTCGACTATCTCACATTTTAGTCGCTTGATGACGTCATCGGCCCGTTCCACTTTCACCTTGTGGGTGTAGAGCTGACGAGGAGTCCGAAGCTTCAGCTTAACCAGGTCCTTTGCTCGCTTTACCCGGCATTCCAATGCTCCTTCAGACAGGCTAACGAATTGATCTGCGCTTGTGATTTCCGACGGCATCTCTCAGACCTTGACAGTGGCTTCTCGACGTCTCGCTATAAACGGTTCGCCTTCATAGGATCCTGATTGAACCCGGTCGGATTGTTCTTGCCCCTTTTTCCAAGCATTCTTTTTCATGGCGCCCCCGGGGGGGGTGATTTCCAGCGTTCCGCCCTTCACGAAAGCCACCAACCTAAGCCGCTGGAGTAGGAAATCCATGAGCTATAATACCAAGCCAGCCCGAACACCCTATCCGTGATTCTTGGTTGATCCGAATAGGCATCATTGGCAAGACAAATACTGGCAAAACCACGTTCTTCAACGCGGCCACGTCTAGCACTGCAGAAGTCTCCACTTATCCGTTTACAACAAAGAAACCCAACACCGGTCTCGGTCAAGTTCAGACGCTATGCGCCTGCAGAGAACTCGGCCTGAAGGACCGACCCCGTAACTCGAAATGCGTAGATGGTTGGCGATTCATACCAGTCGAAGTACTCGACCTCCCTGGTCTCATCAAGGGAGCGTGGAAGGGTAAGGGGCTCGGAACCCAATTCCTAAACGTGGTCGCACAAGCTGACGCTCTTCTCCACGTAGTCGACGCCTCTGGCAGCATCGACCCGGACGGCAAGATCGCCCACGCTGGAATGGGCAACCCAATACTCGACGTTTACGACATCGAAGAGGAGCTAGTTCTCTGGTTCAAAGTATCCGTCGACAGATCATTACAACGGCTACGCAAACGACCACTCAAGACAGGAGCCTACGACAAAGCTTTCGCCAAGGAACTCGCTGGAATAGGAGTCAAACTAGAACATGTAACCGCGGCTCTTGACGGAGCAAACCTGTCCACAAAACACCCGAAGGATTGGAAAGACGAAGATTCAAGAAAATTCTCTGAAAACATACGAGTCGTCTCAAAGCCAACTTTGATCATCGCCAACAAGATGGACCTTGCCTATTCTGAGAAGAACTTCGAAAAACTCCGCGAAGAATTCAACTCCCAACTCGTCATACCCGCTTCCAGCGAAGCAGAACTCGCACTGAAACGAGCCCAAGAGAAAGGCTTGATAGAATACGTTCCAGGCGAAGAGACATTCAAGGTCCTAGACGAATCACGAATATCCAAGGACCAAGCCTGGGCCCTGGCATACGTACAACAGAAGGTAATGACCAAACTTATGAGGACCGGAGTAGAGTTCGCCCTCAACTCCGCCGTCTTCAAACTTCTAGGAATGAATGCCGTGTATCCGGTCGAAGACCCGAAGACTTTCTCTGACAAGAAAGGAAACGTTCTACCTGACACCTTCCTAGTTCCCCGCGAATATACTCCGAAAGACTTGGCCAAGGAGATACATTCAGAACTAGCCGCGAAAATGCTCTATGCGATTGACACACGGGACGGTCTGAGATTGCCCAACGACTATCTTTTGCGAGATAGGGATGTGATCTCCATCGTGACAGCCGCTCGCAAGAAGTAATTTTCTCAGAAAATATTCCTTTGAGAATAGGCTAACAAACGTTAATAACAGAAGTTTGCCGCGGGACACATTCAAACCCTTGAGTTTGAGAAAATGGGCCTTGTTGTCAGCGAACTAAGACAGACTCCTGTGTCAGAACAAGAACTCGAAATCGTCGAGCGCAAGGGGCTCGGACACCCCGACCACATATGCGACGCTGTTATGAACGAAGTCTCCGTCTCACTTAGCCGAGAATACATCAAACGATACGGTATAGTAATGCACCACAACATCGACAAAGCACTCCTGGCTGCAGGAGCGGTGAGTAGAAACTTCGGAGGGGGAGAAGTCAAACGTCCAATGCTCATGGTCTTCGGGGATCGAGCCACGTACGAGGTTGACGGTGATCCGATCCCTATCGACGAGATCGCCGTCTCGACCGCGAAAAAATGGTTCAAGAAAAACCTCCGATTCGTTGACCCTGAAAGACACGTTCGGTACCAAGTCGAATTAGCAAGAGGCTCAGAGGCCCTTCGAGACATTTTCAGTCGAAAGGGAAAATTCTACGGCGCAAACGACACATCAGCCGCCGTAGGCTACGCTCCACTCACCGATACAGAGAAAATCGTCCTTCACACAGAACGATACATCAATTCTCCCAGTTTCAAGAAGGAATTCCCTGAAACTGGCGAGGACGTCAAGATCATGGGCTCAAGGGAAGGAAGAGATCTGAACCTTACGATCGCCATGGCCTTTGTCGACCGACTTATCGAAAACGAGAATCAATACTTCCAGCGCAAAGCCGAAGTCGTCGAAGACGTAACGCGCTTCGTAAAGTCAAGAGTGAAATTCGACGGAGTGAATGTTGATATCAACACTCTGGATAAAAGAGGACGAGGAATGGGGGGAATATACCTCACTGTCCTCGGAACCTCAGCAGACGACGGCGACGGGGGCCAAGTCGGCCGTGGAAACCGCGTCAATGGGGTCATTCCCCTCAACAGGCCAACTTGCTCGGAAGCTGCCGCAGGCAAGAACCCGGTTAGTCATGTCGGAAAGATCTACAACCTTCTAACCTACGAAATTGCCCAACACGTGCAGCAAAAGGTCTCAGGTGTAAGAGAAGTTTACGTCTGGCTCCTCAGCCAGATTGGAAGGCCCATTAACGAACCTAAAGTTGCTGGCGTGGAGCTCATTCTAGACAAGGGTGTAGAACTCAAACGAGTCTCCAAAGCCGCTTCAGAAATCGCAAAATCCGACCTGAACAACATCAACGACTTCACCAAACGTTTGACCGAAGGAAAGATACCGGTCTGCTAGGCTAACAAAGCGCATGAGTCAAGCCCGTCGGGGACTCCTCGGAAGAATCGCTGCCGGAGCAGTTTCATTCACCGTCCTAACGTATATCCTAGCTATTGGAATATCGTTCGGCTTAGTCACCTCCCCCCAATTCGCTGGCCAGCTAGAGAACATCAGAGTACATTTCTTCACGGGGGCCTTCTTCATCTACCCAATAATTACGCCACTTCCTGTCGACCTGCTTCTTCTCACCGACACTTGCATAATCATTTACTTGGCTTGCTTCATCGTCGCATTCAGATCTAGAGACGGTTTTCTGGCCGGATTGCAACGCCTTCGGCAAGTGGGGCGAATCAGTTTCAAATCTAGCTGGCTCGTCTCAATGCCCCTGGTCTCTTGCGCCCTACTCCTCCTCGTCTTGGTTTCAACAATCATCCTAAACCAATCCGGTCTCCCTTCAGGAACCCTTTGCAATCCCTGCCCCCCTCAAGCTGAACTCTACGCGCTTCTCACCTATTCACCAATTAGCGAAGAGATCGCCTTCAGGATTACGACTCTAGGACTACTAGTCTCCATATTGACAATCTGGAAAAGCCGTTCAATCCAGCAAGGATCAAGGCCGAAAACCCCTTCGCTTGTTGTGGCCTCATTTCTATCTCCAGAATCAGCGAAAGCCAGGGTGGGACTTCCCACGATCACAACTAATGGGCGGAACGGGATCCACTGGAGCGAATGGATCTTGTTGTTCCTAACATCCTCTTTCTTTGGGATAGCCCATATCCTTTCGGGAGGAACAGATTGGGGCGTCGGCAAAGCCGCCACCGCCGCAATCTCGGGATTCGTATTGGGCGTGGTCTACTTGGGATATGGAGCTTACGCCGCGATCTTGTTGCACTGGTTCTTCGATTTCTACTTTGAAACATTCAGCGTGGGAGCGAATGTGTTCGGGGGCGCTGTTGCCACCCTTCCGGGCCTCGTATCTCTAGCCACCTTAATTGTCGGAGCCATCTCGATCGTCGTCGCTCTGGCTTGGATAATCAGACGAATAGCACGCGGTGAAATTCCAACGACTTATAAGCCACCTGAAGCTGCGCCTTACTCTGTTTAAGTGAGGAGCTTGCATCACCGCCAAGTCCGACAGAACTGAATTTGAGCCGTTCACTCACTAGGGAAATTGAGAATTCTTCTCAGGCTGGATTGGGAACCGGCCGCAATTATGTCTTGGATAAGAACTTTGATCCGGCGGCCGAAGAATCTAAGTGGCGTGAATATTGGCGAGAGCACGACATCTACCACTTTGATCCCCTCGACAAATCACGTAAGACTTACAGTATCGACACCCCGCCCCCATATCCCAGCGGTGATTTTCACGTTGGAAACGCTCTAAACTGGTGCTACATCGATTTCGTAGCACGGTACAAACGGATGAAAGGGTTCAACGTTCACTTTCCCCAAGGTTGGGACTGCCATGGACTCCCGACCGAGGTTAGAGTAGAACAGACGTTCAAAATACGCAAGAACGATTTGCCACCGGAACAGTTCGTCGAGATGTGCCGCAAACTCACTGGCGAATACATCGCCAAAATGAAACAATCGATGAATCTGCTTGGAATATCCTCCGACTGGGCTCTAGAATACAAGACGATGGACCCTTCGTATTACAAGCTCACTCAACTCTCCTTCATCGAACTTTTCAAATCAGGGCACCTATACCGCGGCGAGCACCCCGTGAATTGGTGTCCTCGTGACGAGACGGCGATAGCAGAAGCAGAAGTGGTCTACCAAGAACGAAAAGGGACACTACATTACATGCGATTCGGGCACGCTAACGAACACATCGAGATCGCATCCACGCGCCCCGAGCTTCTCTCAGCCTGCGTCGGAATTGCTGTACACCCCAAGGATGAGAAGTACAAACTGGTGGTAGGAAAAACCATTGCGGTTCCCATCTTCGGCCAGCAAGCACGCGTAATTTCCGATGACGAAGTGGATCCCCGCTATGGTACAGGAGCTGTAATGATTTGCACGTTCGGAGACAAGACTGACGTGCGATGGCAGGCAAAATACCATCTTCCAGTCATCAAGGCCCTAACAGAAAATGGCAGATTATCCGTTGACGACCCACGATTCAAAGGACTCAAGGCCGAAGAAGCAAGAAGGAAAATAGTCGCCGAACTTCAAGCATCGGGACTACTCACCAAGACGGAACCGATAACCCAGAATATCGGAACATGTTGGCGATGCCAAACCCCTGTCGAGATTATCGCAAGACCTCAATGGTTCATGAAGACCCGCGACCTGACCCAAAAGGTTGTAGAGTGGGCCGGGAAACTAGACTGGATCCCATCCTTCTCTAAACAACGACTCATCGACTGGGCTGAATCTCTCGACTGGGATTGGGTGGTTTCCAGACAGAGAATTTTTGCCACTCCTATACCCGTTTGGTACTGCACGAAATGCGAGTCAACAATCATCCCCAACGAAGAGAGCCTGCCAGTCGACCCTCGCAAGGACAAGTCGCCAGGAGAAGAATGCCCGAGGTGTGGCAACCGTGAGCTTAGAGGCGAAACAGATGTGCTCGACACATGGATGGACTCGTCCATAACCGCCGCGGTTCATGCCGGATGGCCTAACAAGTCAGAGCTATTCAACCGTCTCTTTCCAGCGGACCTTCAGCCAAACGGGCTCGACATCGTTCGAACATGGGACTATTACCTACTAGTTAGAAGTCTCGCATTGTTCGGCAGACCTCCCTACAAGACACTCCTCATCAACGGCATGGTAAAAGGAACTGACGGCCGCATGATGCACAAATCCTACGGAAATTACGTTGTAGCAGATGAGGCGATCAAGAAGGTCGGTGCTGACGCGCTTCGACAATGGGCAGCCGCTGGCGGATCGACCGGTTACGACATACCCTTCCGTTGGAACGAACTTGAACACGGGAAGAAGTTCTTGACCAAGCTCTGGAACGTAACCAGATTCGTTCTTGCCAACACCACCGAACCCCTACGTCTGAAGAAACCCAGTACCCTCTCCCTGATTGATCGTTGGCTTCTAGCTTCACTTCAGGAGTTGATACAGAAAGTATCAGAGGCATTTGAGACGTTCCAGTTCAACACGGCCTTGGAAGCGATAAGGAACTTCACCTGGCATGCGCTCGCCGATGATTACTTGGAAGCAGTCAAGCATAGGCTCCAGACTGGAAGGGAGCTCTCTGACCTCACGGCAACCCAATATTGCCTGCGGGAAGCCGTATTGACCATTTGCAAACTCCTCGCACCCATATGCCCCCACATCTCAGAAGCAGTCTACCAACAATTCCAATCAGAAGCCACTAAGAGCGTCCACTTGGAAAGCTGGCCAGAGCATGAAAAAGCGCTCGACGATACTTCGATCCGCAACGGCAGGTTTCTTCTAGATCTAATCGCTCATGCTCGACGCGAGAAATCCTCGAAGGGTCTCTCGCTGGGCTCGAACATCAAGCGGATCATAGTAAGTACTGAGGCCGAACACCTCCACCTTCTGAAGGAGAACGAGGAGACTATTCTCCGAACGCTCAAAGCAGATTATATGGACCTCGAACGCTTGCCCTTGAATTCCAATCAAGTAGGGGAATCAAGTGCAGGATTCGTTGTCGAAATCATCGCAAAATAGAATCTCTTTCCGCCTGATGCGTTAGCGGCTAATCGACCTAGTGAGTCTCTCGTCTGACGGTCTGCGAAGAGTTGGATCCGTCCGCAGCTTTGGCAGACGAAGGCGTCAAAATGGAGGACCCCCTCTCCCAGCTCGGCCCAGCTCCCAAACAAAAAGTGTGCGGCCCCACTCGTTCCTCCGGTCCTGAACGGAATGTCTCCTAAGTCTGTCATAGCTACGTTGCAAGATGAACACCTTTGCGAGAACACCGGTTTGGGCCGCTGAATCTGACACTCGCTACCGCTAAGCAACGATAGCGATGAGAAGGCTTAAGCTTTGATGGGTCGGCTGTGATTAGAGCTAGCCGTTTAGTCTCTGGCTCTAACTTAGGGTCAAGTCTTATATCGTAACCGCCCTGAAAAACAGTTTCAGAAGGCGTCTTTGGGCCGTCCGGTCACGATGAGAATGGTTTCCCGCAAGTTCTCGCTTGCAGCAATCTTTTCATATTGACCCATCACGGTTCAGACCCCTTAACAAACAAAGGATTGCAAGAAAGAATGGGAGAAGAACGACCGAGAAGAAGTTACGGGCGAAAGGGCGGCTACTCTAGAAGTGGCGGAGGAAGCAGTGGAGGAAGTTATGGCCGAGGCGGTGGAGGTGGAAGCTACGGCCGCGGCGGAGGAGGCGGTGGCGGGCGAGGGTATGATCGCGGTTACGACCGCGACCGCGGACAGGACCGAAACCGAGGACCGGCACCCGTCGAAGAAGGTCAAGAAGTAGATGTCACGATCGACTCCGTCGGCAAGCGAGGGGACGGGATAGCCCGAATCAACAACTTTGTAGTCTTCGTACCTGGCACAAACCAAGGCGACCAAGTAAAAGTTAGAATAACATCGGTAAGAGGCAACTTCGCGACCGGAGAAGTCGTAACGGGAGAACAACAGTGAAGATCGCGGAACTCAAACCTGGAATGAGAAGGGTAGACGTCGCGGGGAAGATCGTCGACATGGAAACTCCCAGAGACGTGCAGACAAAGTTCGGACCTGGACAGGTTGCCAGTGCAACGCTTCAAGACGAGTCTGGAACGGTCAAGGTCACCTTGTGGAACGAGAACATAACAAAAGTAGCGGTCAACGACACTGTCCAAATCGAAAATGGATATGTTGACTCCTTCAGAGGAGAGCTCCAACTTAACGTCGGAAGATATGGGAAGCTAGCAAAAGTAGAGTCGGCTTAGACACGAATTCTAGGACCGTAGGGTCCCGGATCTGCAGCTCCTTGCAGGACATTCTAGCTATTCGATACTGACTTTTGGAGACGACGTATCTGGTGCGCCGAGCGTGTATCTTGTGAGCACAGTCTTTCTCTGCTGGTTCTCAACTTGAGCCACCACTTCAATGAACCCCTCGATCTTCGTTCCGAGTATCTTCTTCTTCAATAATTGATCGACCTGGAAAATCCCTGACTCATTGTACATGCTTATCTCAACGATGACAGGTTTCTGTTTGCTCTTCCGGATTTTCACATCCCTAATCGACATCGCCGAAAGTGCATGGATGTCCTTCTTCCCTGCGGTAAACGGAATCCTGGCCCGGCCCTCTTTCATATCCAACGCGTCCGCGACCCTCACAACCCCGGCTTCGATTGTAAATTGTGGGATCTCAGATTCGTGAGCGTAAATCGTGTGAAGAGCCTCTGCAGTGACGATAGCCCTCTCCTTCTCCCCGTATATGCCCGTCAACAGCCCTGGTATGATCTGAGCTGCTAGAGAAACGCTAAAGATCTGATGGTTCTCCCTATGGGCAACCATTCCCAAGTCGTGCAGCACCGACCCTAGGAAAACAACAACTTCAGCATCATCATTGGTGAGCTTGTGATCGGTGACTATACTCGGTTCCACGCCAGCCTCGATCAAATTCCGAAGAATCTTCAAACCAATGTTCGAGACGATAGCAAAGTGGACTCTCCCGTGATCTGAAAGTCCTAGCCTCCGGACTGCATTGGTGTTTATGCAATCCCAGAGACTCTGCAGATACTCGTCACCATTGACGCGGTCAAGAACTGTTTTGAGTTTCTGATTCGAGTTGTAAGGCAGATTAATCGTGATAATACGCACCGACAATCGGTCTCTTCCTCCGGCGCTTCAAAAAGGTTCTCGAACCCAAGACGGAAAGTCAAATTACTCTCCAGGTGCCGACATCGTCGTGCATGCGAGTTGTCAGTATGAAACTTGAAAATGTCGACTACGCGGTCGCGAATCATCTGGCCCGAATAGAAATGAATCGTCCACAAGTCCTCAACGCACTCTCCAAGGGAATGTTTCGCGACCTGAGAAATGCATTGAGGCTAGCCACTGAAAATAGGGATGCACGAGTTGTCGAGATAACCGGTGCTGGAACGGCATTCTCCGCTGGTCTCGACGTGAGAGAGGTCGGAGGGTTCAAGTCTAGAGCCGAAGCAAAAGAATTCGTTTACGGACTCGTTAAGCCCTTCTGGGACCAACTCTTCAAATGCGAGAAGCCAGTAATATCGCTAGTCGATGGGCCGGCCTACGGTGCAGGTGCGGAAATTGCACTTGCGTCCGACATCGTCATTGCATCCACGGAATCAACGTTCGCGTTCTCGGGTGGACGAGTCGGGGCGCTCTGCTGCATGTCAGGAATAATCGGACCATCCCTAATGAATGGAAGAAAACTTGTAGAGATGAACCTAACCGGGACTCCTCTCAACGCATCTGAAGCGACGAACTACGGGCTTGTCAACTATTCAGTTCCGAGGGAGGAGCTGACTGGAACGCTAGAGAAGATTATTCGAGAGATCATGCATGTATCTCCCATTTCCAACTCCAGCTTCAAACGAATCAGAAAAACAGACCTGTCGAAGACAAAGATGGAGACAGGGTACAGGGAACTCCTGAGAACGATAACCAGCAAGGACTTTCGAGAGGGATCCAGTGCTTTCGTAGCAAAGCGACCCCCCGAATACTACCGATGACAGGATTCTCTCCGGCCCTGAATGTCCCGACAGCGAGATTCAATATCACTGTCAGATTAGACCCGAGGTGAAAGAGTCCTTATATCTGGTCCAGCGACCTGTTCGTGTAGGCTGGAAAGTGCAGGCTCAAGCGAGAGCCAGCAAGCCAGTACAATGGCAAAATAGAGGTGTAAGAATAACAAATGCGAGGAGGAAATTGGAAGGGCAGGAACGTTCGAACCGAAATGAAGACCTTAGAATGCCCTCGATGTCACGACCACGTACGATTGGACAAGTACACTGTTCATATCGCCTCTTGTCCCCAACCAGCCGTTGCTAATACAGCGGCCTAGTTGAGTTATTTGGCGCCGGGAGTGGGATTCGAACCCACGCGGCCCTAACGGGCCACAGGCTCTCAAGGCCTACGCTCTCACATCGCTGGAAGATCTGCGCCTTTAGACCCACATCAGCAGGTTAATCCACTCGGCCAACGGGATGCAAGAAACCCAACCGAATCCTTGCATTATCCCGGCGCGTCAACCCGCCTTCAGGTCAAAGCAGGAGCGCGATTGAGTCAGCTAATAAGCAGTTCTGGTTCTGCTAAGTCTTGGTCGGACCGGTCGGAATTCGTCGGTTGTTGGACTTATCTTGCCTTCATCGACTTTGAGGATTAGGGTCGCGTTCTCCGGTTCCCGTTCCTCTAGCATCGCTTCACCTGGAGGCCCGTTGGGGCTGAACCTCGGCCCTCTTGCAGCCAGGTTCCTGGCCGCGTTCTCGTCCCTGTCTAGGATGGCTCCACATTGTGGACACCACAGTCTTCGGTGGGTGCTCTAGGGTCTTGTACCCGCATATTGAGCACCGCTTAGAAGTGTTCCTAGCAGGAACGTAGATCACCTTTACTCCTTCCCATCGTGCTTTATACTCTACCTGTCGCTGCAGCTCTCCATAGCTCCAACTGTTCATCCTCGCCCGATAGTTTCTGCTCTGCCCGTTCCCCTTGCGATAGAGTCTTCTGATCCCAGTCAGCGTCTCCATGACAATCCCATACCGTTTTGTCTTCGCTTCTGCAACTATTCTCTTGGACACGTTGTGGAGCATTGATTGAACACGGTTGCGCTGTCTCTCTCCATACTTGGAAAAGACTCGCACCCTTATTCGCGCATCGTTTCTCTTGAACTGGCTTTTGACATAACGATAATCGGACGCGATCCTGGTCGCCTTGGACAAATCGAACGTACGAACTGTTTGGTCTGTTGATGCGACTGTTACGTTGTCCAAGTTCCGGTCTACACCCACGTATCCTTCCGGCTTGATCTCGATGGTGTCCTTCCTGTAGGTCATGCTTAGCGAGTGCGGGGTCAGAGTGACTGAGCGAATGTCAACCCCTGAGAGAACCTTGAGAGTTTGAGTATTCAGGTTGAGATAGACGTACCGCCACGGTTTGACGGGTAGCCTGAGAAGGCTGTCTTTCACCCTGAACCCGTAACAAGTGGTCAGCATGAGTTTCCTAGCCCATGGGATCCTTGTACGAGGGTTCTTTTTCTTCGCTTTTCGATAGTTGTGGAGCATTACAGTGGCTATACCGATCGCTCCTAGCCTATAGTATCCGAGCATCTCACGGCTGAGACGATAATACGATTTCAACGAGAGAGTCTTGAGACTGGAAATATTCTCTTCTATTCCAACAGCGATGCAGACGTTCACCATACGTCTAAACTCGTCCAACAACCATAGGAGTTCGACTGAGGCCTGATGTTTCTGTCTGACCGACTTCACCGCGAGCAATAGTGACGCCAAAACAAGAGAATTCGTCATTCCCAGATAGCGAATAGAGGATGGCGAACATCACTCGACAACCAGAACCAACACCTTTCCGAACAAGAGCCAGTAATCCCTCGCATCCTACGAAGAGTTAACAGAGCCGTAATACACCAGCGAAACGTCTGAGGCGAAAAGGTGTTAGGAGCATCTGGAGGATATCGGTTTCTCGAACATGTAACCGATGCCTTCGCAGAGGCATGGGGAGAAACCCTCGAAGAAGCCTTCTCTCAAGCAGGTCTAGCCATGTTCGACACGATGCTTGACGTGAAGACGGTGCAGACAAAGACCAATGTGGAAATCCAGACCAACGGTCATGACGAGAAGGAACTCCTCTACAACTATCTCGAAGAGCTCTTGCTTCTGCTTGAAGTCAAACAGCTCGCCCTTGGAAGGTTTACTGTGAACTCTATCACTCCGACTAAAGCCGAAATCAGACTCAAGGGTAATGTAGCTGGAGAGCCCTATGATCGCGCCAAACATAACGGAAAGGTTGAGGTCAAAGGAATAACATACCATTTGATGGAGATAGAAAAACACCCGGGCAAAGCGACGGTCAGATTTCTACTCGACCTATAGACCGACTTGTGGGATCTGAGCCGCATATGACTCTCCGCCACTTACATGTCCATTCCCTTCTCGTTCCAGCCATGCTTATAGGTAGCTACTCAAGAAACAACGCGAGCGAAGAGAAACAATGAGCCACCAAGGGTCCGGCCTCGTCAACCGTTCAAGCACACAAATTCCGATAACACAGATTGAGCCAAACATCTGGGAGGTACCCAAAGACTTCCAGTCAGGAATGAAAGTCCCCGCGAGAATCTACGCCGACGAAGACCTAATGTCCAAGATGAGAACCGATCGCACAATCCAACAGTGCGTAAATGTCGCCCACCTAGACGGGATTTGTAAATACGCCATCACCATGCCGGATGGCCATGAAGGATACGGGTTTCCAATAGGCGGAGTGGCAGCCACTGACTATGACGAAGGCTTGATCAGCCCCGGAGGCGTCGGCTACGATATCAACTGCCTCTCCGGAGATTCGCGAGTCCTACATGACCTAGGATACACCCGACAAATTTCAGACTTTGACAAGGATTGGAAGGACAGCATAATCAAATGCATAGGGAACGATTTACAGACATCCTCGACTGGGCTCGTCAGATTCCTCCACCAGAAGCCCCACCACAGAGTATTGAAGATCCGGACACTCCTTGGTCATGAAGCAATAGCCACCGAAGATCACCCGTTCCTAACCCCTAAGGGTATGACGCCCCTTGGAAAACTTGGCTCACGCAAGGTTGCCGTCTTTCCTTTTGTTGGTGTACCATACGAAGAGCCCTCTGAGTTCTTGATCGTCAGCCAAGACGGGATTGACAGGCTCCGAATCCCCATTAACAAAGATCTCCTTCGCCAAGAATTACGACGCAGGAATCTTCTTCCTCTCACGTCTCGAAACCCGAAGATTCCCTTTCTGCTCAAGATCATGGGGTTCTTGCTCGGAGACGGGACACTCATCTACACGCCAAAAACGCACCTCGCCGCCTTCTATGGGAAGGAAGAAGACCTTCAGCAAATGCGGGAAGACATCCAGAGGATAGGATACAAGGCGTCGCGAATCTACCATCGAACTAGGAAATCGCGAATCAAGACAAAGTATCAAGAATACAGCTTTGAAACCAATGAATTTTGGTTCAAGACGACGGCAAGAAGCTTCATCGCGCTTCTCGCTGCGATGGGCGTACCTCTGGGAAACAAAGCAAGCCAAGACTTCACGCTCCCCGAATGGGTCTTCAAACTTGTAAGATGGCAAAAGAGGCTGTTTCTTGCAACCTTCTTTGGCGCAGACCTCTCTAAGCCCAAGACCCTCACTGGACATGAATACAACTTCTACACGCCTACGCTCGGTCTCAACAAGAAAACGCGATTCACAGAATCCGGAGTTCAATTCCTCAAGCAACTGCAGACACTACTCAGGTCCTTTGATGTCAAGGCAACTTTGGGTTCTACCGAAGAGGACGCATTTACCGGGATTGGGGGGACATCTTCTCGAATCCGTCTCTTAGTATCGGCAGAGCCGATGAATCTCATCAGATTTTGGTCCACTGTGGGTTATGAGTACAATACGGTCAAGGCTTTTCTCGGAAACGCAGCCGTACAATACCTCAAGCTCAAACAAAGAATTCTCGTCGAAAGGATCGAGACCGCCAAGACAGCCGTTGCGCTCACGACCTCGGGGGCAAGCGCCGACGAGATTTACAAAGAGCTCGAATCAGAATTCGTTAACAAACGGTTCATAGAACGTTCCATTTACGAAGGCAGAAGAACCGCCCCTAGAATTGCACAGAATTTCATAACTTTCGACGAATTCCTCGTTTCTGCAACGAAGGGACTTGGTATGTCTGGAGCAGTGTGGGATGAAGTCCTAGCCATAGAGGACGTCCCAGACTTCAAACAAGAAGTGTTCGACTTCACGACCTTATCCGAAGCTCACAACTTCTTCGCCAACGGTTTCATCGTATCGAATTGCGGAGTCAGGCTAATTCGGACGAATCTTACCGAGGAGGAAGTTCGCCCAGTTCTGCCTAAGCTTGTGGACACCATTTTCAACTTCATACCTTCTGGACTTGGTAGCAGAGGCCAGGTCAAACTCAGCGTCACAGAACTTGATCGTGCAGTGACCGATGGACTTGATTGGGCGGTCGACCATGGATATGCTTGGCCAGAAGACCCGAAGACAATTGAGGAAGAGGGATGCATGGAAGCTGCCGACCCCTCCAAAGTCTCGAGTAGTGCAAAGTCACGCGGGGCTCCGCAACTTGGCAGCCTAGGCAGCGGAAACCACTTCATTGAGATTGAGCGAGCGGACAAGATCTTCGACAAGCGCGTCGCGGAACGCCTCGGCATCCACAAAGAAGGCCAGATTCTTGTTCTGATTCACACGGGGAGCAGAGGGTATGGTCACCAGACGTGCAGTGACTACTTGAAAGTAATGGAGAGAGCGATCAACAAGTACAACATCAAGCTCCCCGACCGGGAACTCGCAGCATGCCCAAGCAAGAGCCCCGAGGCCGAGGACTACATACCCGCAATGTCCGCCGCCTGCAACTTCGCCTTCGTCAACCGGCAAATGATAACTCACTGGTCGAGAGAAGCATTCTCGAAAGTATTCCAGCGCCCAGCCGATTCTCTCGACATGAAGATCGTCTACGACGTCGCCCACAACGTAGCAAAAGTCGAATCCCACGTGATCGACGGAGAAACAAAGAAGGTTACTGTTCACCGGAAAGGCGCAACCCGCTCATTTCCACCCGGCCACCGCGACATTCCGGCCGAATACAGAGACGTAGGACAGCCCGTCCTGATACCGGGAAGCATGGGCACGAGCAGCTGGGTCCTAATCGGAACCCCAAGGGCAATGGAACTTAGTTTCGGAACAACAGCCCATGGCGCAGGTCGATTCATGAGCCGATCCGGTGCAAAGCGGAAATGGTTCGGTGGAGACCTCAAGAAGAGTCTGGAAAGCCAGGGCATTGTCATTCGAGCTGCTAGCATGGAGGTGTTGGCCGAAGAGGCCCCTGGCGCGTACAAGGATGTAGATAGAGTGGTCGAGGTTAGCCACCAGCTCGGAATTGGCCAGAAGGTTGTTCGCATGACTCCGATAGGAGTTGCTAAAGGCTAACCGACTTCCAATACTCACACCTCAGACCCCATTCCACAACACAACGGAAGCGCTCGCCTAATTCTTTCTGTAAAACCGAATCCAAGGAGTGTCAGTGGGATCGACCTCTTTAAGAAAAGCAAGATACACCGAGACAAAATCTAAGTAGAGAATGGGCATTAACAACTCGCCTAAACGAGTCCTCGCCTTCAAACGCACTTGTGTTGGCGCAACTTGACTCGCTTTGGTTATGGTACATCTAAAGGACTCGAGCATGCTTCGTTCAAATTCGGATTCCGAATTATCCCGGATGAAAATAGGTAACAGAGGAAAGCGTTGATTAGCCCATGCTTCAACTTCGTTATGTCCTGCCTCAGGTAATAGGGAATATTTTGCAAATGTCTTACTGTTCTCAGCGAGCTGATTCTTGAATCGCCTCGCCACACTAGCCATTCTTCGAAGCCCGAAAATTACCGGTAGGTGACCTTTCAATGCTTCTGCGAAGCGCTTTGCGGGGTTTTGCGAAAGAGGAACTTGTCTCCGGATCCTATTCCTCAGCGAACCGAGCTCGCGTATTGCGAGTTTGATCTCATTCTTCGGATCTTGAATTATTCTTTGTTCGTGAAGCGCGATAGCAGTTGCAACAACCATTTGACCAAGTGCTGCTCGTGGTGCAGGAGCAGGTTGCACTTCTATAAAGGAGACACCAAATTCCTCGCATAATTCTTGCAATTTCCCACCGGTTCCAATTGCAACTAAGTTGGCGCCGCGTTTTCTGGCGCCTCGGAATGCAGCAAGGGTTTCACGAGTCTCTCCAGAGTAGCTAATAGCCACGAAAAGGGTGTTGGACCCTACAAACCGTGGAAGTCTTGGATCACGATGAACGATCGCCGGAAGAGTGATCTTGTTGCTGATCCAGTCCAGAACGAGGTCTCCAGCTGATGCCGATCCGCCCATTCCCATGATTACAACGTTACTCGAGACTGAGCGCTGCCTCTTTCCTGGGCCGGCGTGAGGAACAACCAGTTGGCTGCTCATGAATTCTGAGAAACTCTCAACCGCACCAAGCATGTTCTTCGGATCGTGGAGCGACATCGCTTTCTGGTTGTCGAGGACAGTTGGCATGCAGGATGATTAGATGTTTGATTTCTAAATGTTCGCAACGTGATCCAAGACATGCAACCAACTTATCTTTGTGCGCTATCCAGAAGTAATCATGACTCCACCCCCACGGCGACCCCAAATTGTCACCGTTGCACTCCCAGCCAGCCTAACATTAGACGTACCTCATCTGCGAGAAAAGACGGCGCGTCTGGGGTTTATCTCGAGAGCATTGGGAACTTTTCGGGTCGAAGAAGCGATCATCTATCGCGACAGGGTTGGAGCAGAGATAGATCGGGAAGCCAACCTGATCGAGAAGATGCTGACTTACGTGGAAACTCCTCAGTACCTTCGAAAGCATCTTTTCAAGATGGACCCTGATCTGCAGTACGCCGGTACTCTACCACCGCTTCGGACACCTAATCACCCTGACAGGCAGGGCCCGAGCTCGGGTCTTTTGCGACAGGGAATAGTCATTCAATCTGGAGCATCCTCGATGATCGAAGCTGGATTCGGCAATTTGGTCCGTATAAAGTCAAAATTGCCAATCATGAAGAGGATCACCATTCGATTGACAAAGGACTCGCCTGAACTCGAGGGCGAAATCGTGGAGCCAAGCGGGTTAACCATATATTGGGGGTTCAGGGTGGCTCGTGGGAACGTTTCACTATCAGAAATCATAAGGAGCAAGAAGTTCGACTTGACCATCTCCACTTCCCGGAAGGGCACCGACGTACGCGAGGTCACGCCCAATCTAACTCAGAGGTGGAAGTCGGCTAACCGCCCATTGATGGTATTCGGCTCACCAAACGACGGAGTCCCGGAAATTCTCTCCAAGTCCGGCATGAACGTGTCAGACGCGATGGACTTCAACGTCAACACCATTCCTGACCAAGGGGTCGAGACGGTCAGGACCGAGGAAGCACTATGGAGCTCGCTGGCCGTCCTCAACGTGTTGGAGTCGAAATAGATGGGTCATAGGAAGTATAGCGCGCCAAGAAGAGGATCACTTGCCTATCTGCCTCGCGGGAGATCTTCTCACTGGGCTCCCCGAATCCGATTCTGGCCAGCGTACGAGGGAGCACCGAAACTCCTAGCGTTCGCAGGCTTCAAAGCCGGAACAAGCCACGTTACGATAGTTGACAATCGTCAAGGATCGCTCAACTATGGAAAGGAAGTCACTCTACCAGTCACCGTGGTGGAGACCCCTCCATTATTGGTGACAGGGTTAAGATTCTACGAAAAGTTCAACGGCGCTCTGAGGACATCGGGAGAAGTATGGGCACCGGAACCGTCAAAGGACCTCGGACGCAGAATCAAGGTTCCCGAGAAATTCGACGACAACAAAGCCTGGGAAAAACTCGAGTCCACAAAAGACAGGGTAGTTGAGGTACGGGCAATCGCGGCGAGCCAACCACGACTGGCCAAGATCGGAAAAAAGAAACCGGACCTCATGGAGGTAAAGATCGACGGGGGAACAGTGAAGGATCAGTTAGAGTTCGCGAAAAAACTGCTTGGTAAGGAAGTGAAGGTTGCTGACGTCTTCAAAGAGGGAATGGACGTTGACGTTATTGGGATCACGAAGGGAAAGGGCATTCAGGGCCCTGTAAAGCGATGGGGAATAAAGAAGCTCAAACACAAATCAAGAAAGACTGTCCGAGGAGTCGGGTCCATCGGCCCCTGGCATCCTCACTACGTCATGTACTCGGTACCAAGAGCGGGCCAAATGGGCTTCGCTCAACGGACAGAGTACAACAAACAGATCTTGAAGATTGGGGACAACGGAGCAGACGTCACACCGAAAGGTGGCTTCCTTCATTATGGACCTATCAAGACTGAATTCACGCTTTTGAGAGGAACGATACCAGGACCAGCAAACCGGCTAGTCGCCCTACGGACGCCAGCAAGAGGGCGAGTGTCCGGCGAGCCGCCAAAGATGGAAATGATCAGCCTGGCATCAAAGCAGGGAGCAGGGGCTTGAGCCAGCGTAACGTCAAGATTTTCGGACCAGACGGAAAAGCGGTCAGCGAGCTCTTACTCCCACAAGTGTTCACTTCGATTCTTAGAAAAGACATTATCACGAAGGCCGTAGTTGCTCAGCAATCTCACCGGTTTCAACCGCAAGGACGCAATCCTATGGCGGGGAAGCGAACCACAGCGGAATCTTTCGGAGTAGGAAGGGGAATCTCAAGAGTCCCTCGAGTCGGGGGACACGGGCCGCTCTCCGGCACGGCCGCCTTTGCCCCTGGGACTATGGGAGGGCGCATGGCTTTTCCACCTGTCACTTCAAAACGCACCGCCAAATCAATGAACAGGAAGGAGCGACGCGTTGCACTGGATTCCGCGATTGCTGCCACTGGATCAACAGACCTGGTCCGAGGTAGAGGACACAAGTTCGACGAAGATATCGAGCTGCCACTGGTCGTCACAGATGAGGTGGAGAAGTTCTCGAAGTCCTCGGCTGCGAAAGCCTTCCTATCTGCGATCGGAGTGTCGGAAGATATTGACAGGGTGAAGAGGAGTAAGAGGATTAGGGGAAAGAACCGAACGCATTCTGTCGGGCCGCTTCTCGTTGTCAGCGAGTATCAGGGTGCTCAGAGAGCTTTTGAGAACTTTGAGGGCGTAGATGTGGTCCGGGTTAAGGACTTGAGTGTGGAGGCGTTGGCTCCTGGAACTCATCCGGGACGGTTGACAATCTGGACAGAGTCCGCGGTAAAGACCCTCTCCGACAGGAGCTGGCTACGATAGATGACAAGAATCTCCACTGAGCTAGTAATAACTTATCCAATGATGTCTGAAGATACAGTAAAGCTGATCGAGACGGAGAACAAGATCGTCTTCATCGTTCATGGCAACGCGTCAAAGCGGGATATTTGGAAGGCGGTCGAGGAGCTCTACGAGGTCAAGGTCGACCAAGTCCACACTCTCGTAACACCCGAGGGGAAGAAGAAGGCATATGTCAGGCTCAATCCGGAATCGAAGGCCTCAGAGCTCGCTGTGAAACTGGGAATATTGTAGGAATGGTGGCAGATGGGTAAGAATATTCTCGTTCAGAGACGAGGTCGCGGTTATTTCATATTCAAAGCGCCGACACACCGGAGAATTCACTCTGTCGGCTACAATAGCGTGGACGGGCATTCTTCAGGTTATGTTCAGGATCTCCTTCACGAGATGGCCCGTGGAGCACCTCTGGCGTTATTGAAAGTGGAAGGAGCGGGAGAAATCTACGTTCCTGCCCCAGAAGGGATCGCTGTCGGTCAGAAGCTCCTCTTCGGGTCGGAAGTGCCGGCTGAGATCGGTAACATCAAGACCCTTGGGAAAATGCCTGAAGGGACGATGATTTGCAATATTGAGCTGCGCCATGGTGATGGAGGGACGATGGCTCGTTCGTCCGGTTCGTTTGCGACAGTGGTCTCGCATACTCCTATTGGTACCGAGCTACGAATGCCCTCAGGTAAGACAATTCACGTAAATGACAATTGCAGAGCAATGATAGGTGTTGTGGCCGGCGCGGGGCGTACTGAGAAACCGTTCATGAAGGCCGGTCCAAGGTGGTTCTTACAACGTGCACGGGGACGAAAATGGCCCGTTGTCAAGGGACAAGCGATGATCGCAGCGTCTCATCCTCACGGTGGGGGAAGACACAAACACGCCGGCAAACCAACAACAGTCGGACGGTGGACCTCGCCTGGGAGAAAGGTTGGGAACATCGCCGCGCGACAGACTGGACGAGCAAAGAGAAGAAGTGCACGATAGACATTGACAAGCCGAATGTTAATTACAAGAACCCCGCGAGCAAACTGGAGGATACTCGATGCCTAGACAGTTCACCTATCGCGGACACAACTTGGAAGAAGTAAAACAGATGTCGATGGACGAATTCATCAAACTTCTTCCCGCTCGCCAGCGTAGATCTCTGCTCAAGGGCTTGACGAATGATCAGCGGACCCTTTTGGAGCATATTCGGCAATCACGAAGGGAGAACGGCAATGGCGGAGGAAAGGCTCAACCTGTCAAGACTCACGCCAGGGACATGATCATCATACCCGAGATGCTCGGGTTAACATTGCATCTGCACTCCGGTAAGGAATTTGTCGCGATCGAGATTAAACCTGAGATGATCGGGCACTTCCTCGGCGAGTTCGCGATCACAAACCAGAAAGTTGTCCACGGAACCCCAGGCATCGGTGCTTCCCGTTCAAGCATGTACGTGCCTCTGAAGTAATTACGATTAAACCTACAATTCCCCAAATTCTGGAAGAATCTGCAGGTAAGCACCGAAGTCACAAGATCGCCCCTTTTCTGCACTGTTCTTGAATCTGAGACAAGAGGGTGCAGACTTGCGCAGGTTCGGGACTTAGTCTATGTTTGCGTCTTTTTGCCCTCCCATCAACGCCTTGGATTGCGCCCGAGTCGCCGAAATCGCTTGGAAACCCTGCCAGACAGGAAATTTTCTCCTTGAAAAAGGGAGGTCTAGCACACAACATCTCGTCAGCAAGAGTGGTTGAAGGAAGAGTCCTATTCGCGAAATCTCCATTTATCGACCCGATGTGGACTCCCAAAATCTTCCTTGAGCCCTAACCAACTTCCTCTCATGATACACGATTGCCTGGCTGGAACAATTAAGAAGGTTCTGCTAACACTTCGTTTGGATGAGTTAGCTTCGGGGCATCGACTCCGGGGATTACCGTAGGCGTCGGGTTCCCCTTCATTGCTTCACTTGCCCTGCCTTGCGCCTCTAGAGGTATGGGAGGCCGGGAACGTGCGAACCTCACCCGTCCCCGTCGGGCCAAGTTGACAGCCGCTACCATGTCCCGGTCCATTACTACCCGACACTGACCACACCAGAGCTTACGTCTCAGTCGCTTGTCTGATTGGAGTCTCTCCCCGCATCTCGGACAAGCGATACTGGAACCTCTGGTCTCACGCCTAGACAAACGGACAACCGGCAAGCCTACCCATCGCGCCTTGTACTCGATCTGTCGCTGGGCCTCGCCGAAACTCCACCCGTTCATCCTACCGCGATACTTTCTGCCCTGACCGTTACCCTTACGATAGAGGGATCGGATGCCCTCGATGTTCTCAAGAACTATTGCTGTTCCTCGCTGGACAGCTACTGCAACAATCGTCTTTGTGGCGTTGTGGAGAAGATGACTAGTCCTAGCGGTTCTCCGTCGCCCGTACTTCGATGATATTCTCTTCCTTATCCTTGTATCGTCTCGTGTGAAAGAGGCTACGATACTGGTTGTGGCACTGGTCACTCTCACAGTCTTCGAGAGGTCATAGTGACTGATCTGATCATCGTTTCCAACCGTGAGATTACGAAGATTACGCTCCACACCCAGGGTGGAGGTGCATTCTATCATGGGAGAGTCTTGGGAGATGCAGAGACACAGCCTCGTCCGGGTGAAGGTAAAAGAGCGAACCTTGACATCTGGTCGAGAGATCACCTGGAGGGTATGCTTAGTCAACGGGATTGCGAAGCGGCGTCCTCTGGCAACCGGAATCTCCAGCAGACCATTCCTGATCCTGAACCCGTAGCAGGAGACGAGTTGTTGTCGAAATGCGTAAGGGGTCCTAGCAGCGTGTCCTCTACGGACAGACTTCTTTCTAGCCGCCAGTATTCCGGCGGCCCGAGATATCGCGCAGAGCTTGTAGTAGCTAGGAGAATCGTACTGGGCGAGCGGGTTGTAGGAGAGGAGAGAAAGCTTTCTCAGCGACGATGCACTGTTGGCGACGCCTATCCTTAGGGACTCGTTAACCATCCTCCTGAATAATTCCAGCAAATGGAGAACGTCGCTTCTTGGAACATAGTATTGCCAGACAGACTTGAAAGCCAACACGAAGAAAGAGAGGAGGCTAAACCTCCTAATACGTTAGAGAGACATCCAACGGTAAGTTAACAGAGCCATTAAGAACAATACAATCATCCCCTAGACGTTGGAGCGGGTTGCTAGACGCCTGCCTCGAGAGAGCCGGGCTGAGGGAAGACAGAGATCTTCACTGTGAGGCTTGGGTGTTAGTGACGCGGGCGACAGACACCCTCTATTACAGGGCTGGAGGCAAAAACTCGCTCCAAAGATAGTGGACGGTAGAGGCTTTTAGTACCATACAACCCCCACGGGGAAAGCTGGAGGAAAGGATGAACCAGGAGCAACGCTTCGAACTTGTTACGAGAGGAACAGTAGAGATCATCCAGCCTATAGAACTCCACCGGGTCCTGGAAGAGAAAGAGAAGCCTCGCGCGTACTGGGGCTTCGAATGCTCCGGAAAGCAGCCAGCCTTACATGGCTGCCTGGAATGATGCATATCGGCGCAGGACTCGTCTGCGGCACAAAGATCAAGGATATGATCCAAGCAGGATTCCACTTCATCATATTCCTCGCAGACTGGCATAGCATGATCAACAACAAGTTCGGGGGCGACATGGAAAAGATCGAGATCGCAGGTGAATACTTCAAACACTGCTTCACAGCCCTCGGATTAACCGAAGACAAAGTCGAATACATCTGGGCCTCAGAATTAGCCGAGAAACCCAACTACTGGGAAAGAGTCATTAGAGTAGCGAAAAACACCACGGCACAACGAGCGATGCGAGCATTGCCTATCATGGGCCGCGATCTAAAAACTCAAGACGTTGAAACAGCGAGCCTGTTCTATCCATGCATGCAGGCCGCAGACATATTCGAGATGAGCCTTGACGTGGCTTGCGCAGGAATAGACCAGAGGAAGGCCCACGTCCTGGCACGTGAAGCTGGCGAGAAGTTGCGATGGGGAAAGCCGGTTGCACTCCACACACCGATGCTAATGGGTCTTGCTGGGATCCAAGGATCCGACAAAGGAAGCTACGACGAGGATCCGAAATTGAGTAGTGTAATTGCGGCGAAGATGTCCAAGAGCAAACCCGAAAACACAATACTTCTCCACGACTCGCCGGAACTAATCGAGGACAAGCTGCTCAAAGCATACTGCCCGCCAAAAATAGTCGAGGGAAACCCGGTAATCGAATACTACCGACTCCTCGCCTTCCCCGTGAACAAGACTGTCACGTTAGACAGGGACCAGAAATACGGAGGAGATATGAAATTCTCCACATACAAGGAGCTCGAAGAAGCATACAAAACCGGAAAGATCCACCCACAAGACCTCAAATCAAACATGGCAAGAATACTTGGCAACATCCTCAAAGGAGTACGGGAGTACTTCGACAAGCACCCCGAGCCCTTAGAACAAATGCAACGACTGGAAGCGAGGTAATCACACAGAAGCTTGGTAGCTCCAATCAGACGACGATTTCCAGCACACATGCGGAACCCGCGGATCGACCTCTACACGCGAAAAATGGAGAGGGCGACGCGGATATTCGAGGACTTACAGGAACAATCCGACGCCGGAGTGCCGATTATTGTCGAGGGAAGAAGAGACGAGGCGGCGCTGAGAAAACTGGGAATCAAGGGAACAGTACTCTGTCTCAAGGCCACAGGCGAGCCACGATTCCGCTTCATAGAACGGCTAGACGGGTCCAAGCGTGCAATCCTGCTAACTGATTTCGACAGGGAAGGAGGAGAATTGGGGACCTGGCTATACCAGGAGCTATCATATCGCGGAATCCTTGCAGACAATCAAGTTTGGAGGAAGATCCGCGGACTCGCCCGGACAGAGGTCCGTAGTGTCGAGGAGCTTCCTAGTTTCGTTAGAGCACTTGAGATACGGTCCAAAGGACTAAGACCCTAGATCGACGAGGATGACAATCCGCTATCTTCCGGATTGGGAATTGGCGAATTTACAATAGCGCATCCGTCCAATGTCGTCCGTCTCGGACCTTTGAGCGCTGGCGATGTCTTAGGATCTGCCGTTCTTCATCCGGAGGGTTTTCGAGGGCTTGCCATTGCCCTGGAAGTAGTCTCGAAGGACCTGCTCGAAAAATATCGAGAGACCTCCGACACGGCCGTGGTAGACTTTTTCGACCTCGTGGCGCACTAGATTCTCTGCCTGATCGCTCAGGGAGATCATCATTTTGCCCATTTTCGGTAAAAACGTCTTGTAGCCTGCTCGAAGATTGACAATTCTTGACGGGAACCACTAAATCCTATACGTGGGAGACCATGGATATCTACAGCAACTTGGGGCTAACCATCGGGTTTACTTCGTCCGGCTCAATTTTTCAACGTGAGAACATGTAAATTGCATATAAATAGTCAAAAAGTGAATCACGCAGGCACTCACGCACGCTATTCTCGATATCTCCTCTGAAGCGGAGCATCCAAGTTTTGACGGGAAAAACCTGGCACAGAGGGGTGACCGCGAGTAGCTGTCCCAGGCTCAGCTTGATTGGATCACTGGCATCGGATATCGATCAAGTAGCATCGCGGTGTCCCTGAAATCTTGCTTTCGTCTAAAACCTACGTCTCTCACTATGAAAGCGAGAGCAGTAAGACTGACGGAGAGATAGACTATGCTTGTGGCAAAGAAACCGTATGCTGTGGACAGAACCGGAAAGGGGTCCGGCGGGAGATCCCATGACCAGGACGACATAGTGTTCGCGAATTCTAGAAGGGATCCCACAACGAGGGTTTGACGCAGTCGACCACGCATCAGAAATGGAACCACAGCCCAGATTAGGTAGTGAGTGTAGATCTGACGGAGCGGGATCAGCCATACTAGTATTCCAATTGCTACAACGTCAACAGGACTCAGCTCTCTTGCCTTAGACCACACAATGCCTAGCGCGGCCACAAAGAGCGCCGCTGTCGCAGCTAACCACACCTGATTCTCAACAACGGTAGACAGGGAAAAATTGAAGACAACGGGAAAGATTGCGTAGAGCAAGTTCATCATCGTGAAACTCGACGTTCCACTTCCAAACCCGGAAGATAGGTTGAACCCAAGAACGGAACTAAGATAACCAGGTAGGATGGCCGGCACGACCAAACCGAGCAAGAGAATCAACGCGGATGTGATCATCATAGGAAGCGATTTCATGATTCCTCGCTTCCTGATCAGCCAGACGAGTAGCAAGGGGATCGCTAGAAGCGGATGAATCTTGAAAATCGTTCCTATAGCTAGCAAGAGAGAACCCACAAAGTAGCGGCCCCGGACTAGGGCGAGAACCGATCCGGCGAGAATTGGATAGCCAAGAACGTCGCTGTTGAACCAGTAGTAAGGAGAGAGACTTATCGAAGGAAGAGCAAGAAAGACACCCGATGGCACTACAGCTAATAGCCCAGAAAACCCTCTCGTTCGTAAGGTGAGGAAAACCAAAAGCGCCACTATGGCATCTGCGACGACCCCAGCCATCCGGACGTTTCTGGAAATCAAACCAATAGTATCCGGAGTGAGCATTATGCTGCCTGATGTCACTCTGATGATACTTCCTACCAATGCGAGTAGAAATGGAGGGTAGGGAGAGGCCCAGGGATTGGACGAGTAGGGATTCTGTCCCGCGATAAGCATCATGCTTTTCGGAATGTCCGCGCCTAAGAGGTCTCCGCCGCCGTCTGTGTGGAGAATAAGTGATAGCTTCTGGAATGTCGTTGCTGCGAGTAGTCCGCATAGGATCACTGGAGCGTACTTGTCGGCGAAAGAGTCGAGTTCGGCGTGGCTCCGGTGCAAACGTGGTTTCAGGGACGCAAGCATCGTCTAGTCGAGCGCGTTCTAAGATGCTAAATAGGCTTTCAATCTAGAACGTTAAGATGAGTCTAGGGCACGCACAATGAATTTTGCTGACGGATTCGTTCTCGCACTAACAATAATCTTCCTCGCCTACTTCGCCTACGCTACTCCAATAATCATGGTAGGCGTGTGGAGATACAAGAAGCACGGTTTCGCCGCGGAAGAACCCGGAGAAGACTGGGATCCCCCAAATGTCTCGATCCTCGTTCCGGTAAAGAACGAAGAGAGAGTCATCGGAAGACTACTGGACGCGATTACCAAACTGGACTATCCGAGGGAGAACCTTGAGGTGGTTGTTGTGGAAGATGGATCAAAAGACAGAACCCTTGAAATCTGCAACAACTTCTCCCGACAATATCCTTGGATCAAAGTGTTCCACAGAGACACGAGCGTCGGCAAGGGCGACGCGCTGAACTTTGGATTCGCCAATTCAGCCGGGGAAGTCATTGCTACATTCGACGCTGATGATATCCCCGAACCGATGGCGATCACGAAGGCGCTGCGTTACTTCAACGACCCGAGGGTGGGAGCGGTTCACGGCTACCACCGGACCTTGAACTTGCAAGAGAGCATCGTTGCGAGGCTTGCGGCTTACGAGACGTTTCTGTACAGGTTAGCGAATGACGGCAAATACGCGCTTAAACTGTTTGTCGCCTTCTCCGGCTCCAACACTTTCTTCCGACGAACCGCCCTGGAGAGAGTGGGTCTCTGGGACGCTAACTCGATTGTGGAGGACGCGGAACTCGCGGTCAGGTTCGCACGAGCGGGCATTCCGACGAAGCTGGCTCCGGTTGAGAGTTGGCAGGAGATGCCAGCGAAGGTCTCGAGCTTGCTGAAGCAGCGGATCAGGTGGAGTGGGGGAAACATTCAGACAGGGTTGAAGCACTGGGACGCCTGGAGGTCGATGTCACCTGCGAAGGCGTTTGATATGGAGGTGCTGATGATGAGTCCCATAATGGCGATTCTCGCTTTCGTTGGCTGGGCGCTACTCGCGCTGGGCGTCGCCCATGTAGGAATACCTCTGGCTGAGCTTGTGCCACTCTTCATTGTTATGGGTGCACTGAATATCTTCTACTTCGGAACTCTGCTAACTGTCGTCGTTGCTCAGGCAAAAACTGGTCTAGTGTCCTATCTCACTTTGATCCTGGCAACTTATCCATATGCAACTTTGCTTTCGGTCGCAAACTTCGTCGGCCTTATCTCGGTTCTTGTGCTGGGACGAAAACTGTGGCTGAAGACCGAGAAAACCGGCTTCGTTGACCCGCTGCACCGCTAAGATCGCCTTGGAACTCGGTGCACGGGCAGAGGCGGATTCGATTGTCTATGGACAAGTTCCGGTTTGACAAGTGACGCTAACTAGAAACGAGAAAGGGGAAGTAGGGGTTGTCGTAGATTGGATATCGAAGTTGGCGTCGATTGGTTGCCATGCTAATACAGATGCTGTAGTTTGAATAAAGAGTGGGCCGTAGGTTGACTGAACCCCACTGCTGCGAGTCACGGTCAAGAGTACCTGGTAGCATGTTGACGTCGGAGTCGATGTAGTGTTTGTGATCTGGACGTCGTAGACGTAATCGCTTGAGGTTACGGTTGTGGTTGCTGTTCCTGGAGTAGTTCCGAACGTGACGGGGGTTGAACAACTTCCAGTTCCTAGGGCGATTGCGCCGCTTGAAGCTATGCTGAATCCCTTGTCGACCCCCAGGAGTTTGTTGTTGATGTTCAATGCTCCACCCAGTTCTGCTTGGTAGGTGGTTGGTGTCACCGTGATAGCGGCCGCTGAAACCGCTAGAACCAAGATTGCGAGGGCGATCTTGGCAGAGAGATACACGGTGAATGTGCGTCGAAGCCATTGCTGAATTCGGGATGCGAAGTTCATGCTTGAAGCTTCTTGCAGGTCTTTCTTGATTCGTGTTTGAGATTTGAGTCCCCCTGACTATCGTACTCGGGTAACAGATCCGGTGAGCGGAAGCGTTGAAGCAGGCAGGAGGCGAAGAGAAGTCCACTCGATCTTCCACTCTTGCGTCGCGAGGGTCAATCGCTAAGACCCCCCCTCTCGCAGAGAATTTTTGCTGTGTGGCATTGATTATGGGCGAGACAGGGGATTCAGGGCACGGTTCAGGCTCGGATCCCCGAGCGATTTAACGAGACGTCAAGAAGGATTTGCCTTGCAATTAAGGGGACATCTTCTGGAACCGAGATCAGGGCTGAGAATAGCCGATTTCACAATCTCTCTGCTTCCTTGGTCGCCGCTCTCGAACACAAGGTCTCTGCGAAAGCTATAGGAATTTCTTGTCGAGATGCTCTTTCTGTCTGGGCGGGATTCCGGGCTTTGTTTTTCGAGACGGGTGCGTTATCGGCTTGTCTGGCCTTTGTCGATCCCCCGTGGATTCCCCTTGGAATAAGCGTGGATACTAGCGGTCTAGAAATCGCGAGCTTAGATTTGTGATCAGGGCTTGGATTGGGAGGTTTCGATGATTCAGAAACGGTTTTTGAAAGAAGGGGGTTTTCGGCTTCGAGGCTCGATAGTTGCCGGGTCCTAAGTGACTGTGATGTAAGCGGTGATCGGCGCCGTTGTAATGCTTGTTGTGCCGAGGTCGACGTAGAATGTGACTGTGCCTGTGCTACCGCCGTTCGTTGTCCAAGTTCCCGAGGTGACAGTAGGAATGAGTGCTGTTCCATCGGGTCCGCTGCCGCTGCGGAAGGTCAGCTTCGCAATGTGACTAGTGGTTGTCGGTGAAGCAGGGGTGAATGTTACAATGTCCATCCAGTGGCCCGCTGTTAGTGGGTTGTTTAGGGAGACTCCTGTGCCGAGGATCGTGAATGATTGAGCGCTACCGTCTGTCGCGTTAGTGTTCGAAACCACTGCTAGACCAGTATCGGTAACCGTGAAGCCGCCGATGTTGTTGTGGTAGGTTCCGATCTCACCTGTGGTAGAGGTTACCTGTGTTACTGTAATGTTTGCGGCGAGGACGCCGACAACCATTCCCAGCATGGCAACGACAACCAGCGCTAGTGCTGGAACTTTCTTGTTTGTTAACTGACTTAGCCTGATTCTCAGATTGCTCATATCTTCAATCCTTGACTTCCGTTATAGAATCTGGGAACGATAAGCCACACGTTCCTAGCGTGGATACTCCACGGTAACGTGCCATGCAACTGGCGAATGTGCGAGAGAGTGCTATTCCTCTTCTCGGCGATTCCTAGGCTTGTACTTCTGCCTCGGCCTGCGATTCCATTTTCTCAAGAAATGCATCACAGTCGGAGTATGAACTCGGTGAACTGAAAATCTATTGAAAACTGAGAGTCTACTATGCGGCTCGGGGGAGAGGTCTTCTTCTCCGATACCCCATGCTTTGGATATTATCTGACCCTGCTCGTCCTCCTCTTCGGTGAGGACTAGTTCGCCGCCCAGGTGTTTGAGAAGTGATGTCTCGATCTGCTTTGCCGAATCGAATTCTACCTTCTTCTCGACAAGTTCCATGTAGACCTGGTTTAGGAGCTCTCGATATGGAACTGGTTCTTTGCGTTGTGATAAGATCGAAATTGCCGCTTTAAGCATATACCTCTCCTGTTTCGTCATTGATGTTTGGGTCCACTCGGGTGGAGCGGGGATTCTGAGCTGTGGGGGAGTGTCTGGGATGGAGGATTCCTCCTCGATGGCCTGGGCCAGGGCGGAGGTTGTCTCGGTTTCCTGTGCGACAGATTCCTGAGGGGTGAGTGGTTTCTTGAACCGTAACTGCGTTTCCGGTTGGCCGGGCGCTCGATAGATAGTTCCCGTGTCTTGGATCGAGAATCCTGACCATTTGAGAAGTTTCTGGAAGCGGTCGGATATGCTCGACGCCCACGGAGGGAGGATTATGCTGATCGTTGCTCCTGGTTGGACGGTCTGGTAGATCTTGCCGAACGAGGCTAGTAGCTGGTCGTCTGTAGTATTTTCGGGATCCTGGCTCAGTGGGTTTAGGGTTTTGTCGTTGGTGGAGAGCCAGACCTGGCGGTAAGGTGGTGTGAGGAAGAACTCCTTGACCCCGGGGATTACCGTGGAAAGAAGCGCTCTCTCTTGGAGCATCTTGAGGGTTGTTCCGGATCCGACTATCGTGAGGCTGAGGAGTCCGAGATAGAAGTCGAGATTGAATCCTGCGGTGATCGAAGGATTCTGGTATGTGTTGAGATCGGTTCCAATGATTGTTGCCGGGTAGATCATTGTTCCAGATGTCGGGGGATTCGTTCCATAGGCGGTGAGTAGTGCGGTCTGTCCAGTGTGGATTAGGAGGAGGAGGCTGAAGAAGAGTTCAGTGAGGCTTGCGAGACTAAGCCAGACCGCTAGGGGACGCCACCAGATTGTGGGGCGAAGGGAGGAGCCGAGCAGACCAAGTGAGCATAAGATGAGCAAGATCCGTGTGAACGCGCCGAGGATTGACGCGAATGGATTTGAAGCCGCGATGTTATTTGCGGCGACTTGTAGATAGAATGGTGAGACCTGGATTGAGAGCACGTGGTTGTTCGTTGGGCTGGTGAGGCTCCACCATGGTTGGCTACTGAGGGCGAGGAAGCCGGCGATGAGCCCTGCGATAAACGTTGGTAGATCGATTCTTTGGAGTAGTTTCTGGTTCGAGTCTTGAATAGTCTCCGTTGTCTTTCACTAGTCTTGAGAGTTCAGGGCCATCCACTGAATTGGGTCCTGTCTGTCGTAATTCGGTTTAGTTGCGAATAGGTTTCCCGTAACTGGTTTGGTTTCCGGAGAGTCCTTTGAACCGGAGACGCTCCACGCTAGTCTTGGTATTGTCTAGCGTGGACGATACATTGTGGAATTCAGTCTAGGTGGGCTTGGAGAAATTACGAGCTGTCAAGACTGAGTATCCGGGGAACTGGGCTGTGGTCAGTAACGAAAATGGTTCCCCGTGAAAAAAAGAACGGGGTCTCTTGGGAGTTTATGCTTTCGGTTTGCGTCGTAGGTAGAATAGCCCGCCGAGGCCTGCTAGGAGCCCTCCGAGGCCGAACAATAGAATTCCGGTCCCGGATTCGAGTGCGCCTACTATGCCTGCGTTCGTTGAGCCGCCGCCAAGGTTGACCTGGGTGGCAAGTGCCGCGTTGGCATCGTTCTGAGCGTTCTGGTAGTGGGTCCTGGCGCCGCCGAAGTCACCATTTGTCCAGCTCGAGTCTCCGAGATTTCTCTCGGTAGTTGCTTGAGCCAGTTGACCTCTAGCGGTTTCATCGGTGAGGAAACTTCCAGCGGCAACTATTGCAGTCTGCGCTGCGTTTCGAGATTGTGCCGCTGAATACTGGTCGGCGGTCAGTATGGAGACTGTCCCGCTTGCTAAGACAAAGCAGGATTTTGGAGTGCCGGAGCCAGGGTAGTTTTCACCGTTGCCGCTGGTGCAGCCTGCGACGTTACCAGTTGCTGGGCCGTCCCATGCTTGCACGGTCCATGTGTGTGATGGGCTGATCGCGTTGACTGTTGGTAGAGCAACGGATAGGGTTGTGGAGGCCAGTTGGCTCGTTGTCAGGGTGAGAATGCTGGCATTCTGGTATGCTGTCATCCAGTCGCCTTTGACACCGATTGTTACGTTTCGCTGGTAGGCGGGGTTGTTGAATGAGCTGGCCTGAATGACTATGGTAAAGGATAGGCTTGAGGCTGATTGGGCGACGGTACCTGATCCAATGGTGGGAGAAGAGAAGCCGTTTAGGACGTTGCTGATTGTGACCGAGTCGTTTCCGTTTGTGAATGCGTGTGCTTTGTTCATGTTGGTTGTTGACAGGGCGAGTCCTACGAGGAGTAGGGAGAGGCTTACGACGAGTATTTTCTTCGTTTGCATAGCGCGCGCTTTCGGATAGCGCTGATAAAGAATACGCTGAAACTGAGAATATTCTGATCTGGTTACAATACTACGGCAAGTTCAGAGGATATGGCGGATATCGATACGTCGACTGGTTGTAAGAAACGTGTTAATTGGGACATTGCGTCGAGGTAGTGTCTTGATCTTGTCGTGATGAGAGGGGTTGTCATCTGCCAATGGGCTCTTGGGTTCTGCCGATGGGCTCTTTCGGTTTGCTGTTTCGGGACGAATCCTTTCGGTTTAGGATTTCGTTATCAGGGGGGTTTAGATTGTTCCCGATGATACATGGGCAGTTGGTACAAACTCTTACAAGAATGTTCGAATGGACTGGTTGGTTGAGGATTGTGGTAGGTTTTGCCGCGGAATAACAAGAAGTTCATGCAGACTCTTGAAACTGAGACTTATCGTACAATTGCGAAGGAGGCTTCGCAGAGAGGTGCGACAGTTCAGGAGCTTTTGCGGGCAGTGATTATTCCAGAGTGGCTTGTTGAGAATCGGAAAAAATGGAGCAAGTAGTCATCCAGACCTGAACGTTCTCAGAGAGCTCCGGGAACATCCGGAAGAAAAAATCTGGTTAGAGAATTCTTCTCTGGGTCTTTTTTCTTCGCCTCCTGTCTCGATCTCCTCCTTCTATCACTCGATGAGTTGGGACACGGCGGTTGAGGAGGGGGTCAACAGGTTGTGTGCGAGCCCGAAGAAAAAAATTGGAGCGATGTTCCAGGCGAGCACTTTTTTCCCTTTCAACGCCGTGTTGCGCCAAGCATGGGATGGGCCGCACGAACTATTTGGGCGGCACGTCCACAATGTGTTAGGTTCTAACACAGACTTCGGAGAAGAGAGAATTGAATACATGTGCATTCAGGCGTAACCACTTTCCATGGCCGTCTGAACACTCCTCTTGTGCGGCGCGAGGGTCGGTCGCTAGGACCCCCCTATTTTCTAGAAACCATTTCCTATCTGGAGCTGATTCTAGGCACGTGCGGCGATTCGGGGCAGAGCCCTTGCTTGGATTAGCATCGGAAGAAGACGATAATTCCGAACGATTTTCGGGAGAGTTCCTACTAGGCAGCCGGATTTGAGATTGGGGCTTGTTTTGGGCGATTTTTTT
>Ga0209761_1000170_pt1 | contig 37061 bp, 27 predicted proteins | sample GraSoi013_1_40cm_4_FD_185818 | JGI IMG/M metagenome (GOLD analysis project Ga0209761, IMG submission 185818) | Grasslands soil microbial communities from the Angelo Coastal Reserve, California, USA - Sample 09_25_2013_1_40cm (SPAdes) (version 2) | ecosystem: Environmental > Terrestrial > Soil >... | reverse complement strand
ACGAATCACCGATCGGTGCGGACATGTTCATCAAGGCCGCGCGGACGAGGTAGAGACCCGCTGCGGCGAAGGCGTTGGTCACGAAGGCGAGGCTGAACATGAAGACGGTCGAGAGGCCCTGGGCCATAACGATGGCCCGGACGGGTCCGTACCGCTTCGCGAGGGACGCGCTCACGGTCGCCGCCAGGCCGATCGTCACGTTCGCGAGGGCGAGGAGCGGGCCGCTCCAGGTGTCCGGCACCGCGAACTTCAGGAAGAGCCACGTCGGAACGAGGGGGATGAAGAAGCCGGCGCCGAGGCCGATGAGGCCGTTGATGCCCGAGAACCTGAGGAGCGGTTTCCAATCCATCCCTTTCGGACGTGCCTCGCGGGCCCGGATCGTTTCTCGGTAGTCCCGCAGGAGAAAGTAGAAGGCGACCGGCATGACGAATCCGAGGCCGTCGGTGATGACGAGAGCAGCGACATGAATCGTTTGGCTGCCGAGTCCGGTTTGCGCCTGAATGAACGGGAACGACAGGGGCAACGCGAATCCGACGCCGGAGAAGACGTTGTTCAGGACGAACGACAGGGCGAACGCCGCGTTGCGTTGCTCGACCGTCGTCTGGTCGGCGATGATTGCGTTCCACGAGGACAGGAAGGCGCCCTCGCCGACGCCGGCGACCAGGGCCGCGAGGACCATCCACTTCACATCCGTCGTCAAAGCGAACACCAGGATCGACGGCGGCAAGATCGCGCTCCCAATCAACAGGAGGCCCTTGCGACCGCGTCGGTCCGAGTAGATCCCCAGGGGCGCCGCGCTCACGACCATCGAGACGCCGACCGCCCCGAGGAGGAGGCCGACGACCTGCGACGATACTCCGACCTCCGGAAAGTACGCGGTGATGAAGACCGTGAGGTAGCCGAAACCGACCGCGCCGAACGCGTTTGAGAAGACAATCCATCGGACCTTGCGCGGGATCCCGGAGAAGCCGAACCGGCTGCGGCGCGCGGACGGGCGAGGCTCGGGCGTCTCCATATTCGGTCGGTCCCCGGAGGGTTCCCGGGCATCTGCGGCCGCGCCTTCTAGTTTTCGGTAGACAAAGCAAATCTAATTCGCTATCCGAAAATCCATAGCCCGGGAACGTCTTCGCAGCCCGCAACGGATGGTGGCCGAATGCGAATCGGAGTCGTTGGAGCAGGACACATCGGAGGCACGGCCGCCAAGCTGTTCGCACGCGCCGGTCATCAAGTCGCGGTGAGCAATTCGCGCGGACCCGCCACGTTGGCTTCGTTGGTGTCATCGATCGGTACGAACGCGAAGGCCATGTCCACGGTCGACACCGTCAAGTTCGGCGAGGCGATCCTCCTGGCGCTCCCATACCGGAAAATGGACGCGCTTCCCCCGGGAGAGTCGTTCGCGGGGAAGATCGTCATCGACGCGACGAATCCGTACAGCGCGACCGGCGCCGTCATGAACCTCGGCGAGAGCACGTCGAGCGAAGAAGTCGCGAAGCGGATGCCGGGCGCCCGCCTCGTGAAAGCCTTCAACACGATGGGCTGGAACACCTTGGCGAGCGGCGCTCGCCCGGCACACGAGGAACGGCTCGTCGTCTTCATCGCGGGAGACGATGCCGCCGCGAAGGCGGCAGTGGGGAAACTAATCGACGAAATCGGGTTCGCGTCGATCGACACGGGCTCGCTTCGAGAGGGTGGGCGTCGTCAGCAGCCCGGGTCCCGCATCTATGGTCGGCCGATGACCGTTCGAGAGGCGAAGCAGATTCTCGGATGACCGTCACGGGAGGTCGGGCGAGGTCGTGACCGCCTCCGCGAACAACACGCCTCGCACCGCCTTCAACCGGTCGGTGAGCTTCTCGATCTCCTGCGGGGAGCCTTCCATGATGACGACCTCCAGACACGTCTCTTCGCCGAGGTGCGCGTGCGCACTCGCCCGGATCGAGCGGAGGAACGCATGCTGGCCGTGGAGGATCCGGTGGGTGACCATGCCGACGTCGTGGCGGTAGAGGAAGGTGACCGTGCCCACCGCGCGTCCCCCCGATTCGACCTTCCGCCGAGCGAGCGACGTCCGGATCAAGTTCCGCAAGGCCTCCGAACGACTCCGGTACCCCCCGTCTCGCACGAGTCGGTCGAACGCTTTCAGGAGCGGTCCTTCGAGAGAGACGCCGATTCGAGCAACGGGCATGGTCGACCTCAACCCCGAAGACGCCTCGGCCACAAGAAGGACGCGGTCGCTGCCGAGACGGTCAGCCCGCAAAGTCTTAATGCAATACGAGTGTTACTTCTGAAACGTGCGTCATACTGCTCCCGCTCCCACCCAGGGTCACGTTAGTCGCTCCGGGTTCGGCGTTTCCCGGAGCGAGCGAATCCGGATTGGGATTCTTTATGCGTTGATCCTTGGCACCACCGCCATCGGTTTCATCCTGGCCTTCATCATCGGCCAGATATCCCCCATCCTCGCGGGACTCGGGCTCGTCGCCTACGCGTTCGGCCTGCGGCACGGCGTGGATGCGGATCATATCGTGGCCATCGATAATACGACGCGGAAATTGCTCCAAGATGGTCAGCGTCCCTTCACGGTGGGCACTTGGTTTTCCCTCGGGCACTCGGCGATCGTCTTCATCTTGACCGTCGCGCTGGTCATCGCGACGCGGGTGGTCGTCGCCGAGCTCCCGGCCGTCCAGAGCGCGGGGGAGATCATCGGGCTCGCGGTTTCCGGCACGTTCCTGATCGTCATCGGTTTGGTCAACGTCCTGATCGTGGTCGGGATCTACCGGGTGTTCGTCGAGTTGAAGGAAGAGGGTCAGAAGCTCAATGCGGAAGAGCTGGAGGAGCTGCTGAACAAGCGGGGCGTCCTGAACCGCCTGTTCCGTCCGCTCTTCGGACTCATCCGGAAACCGTGGCACATCTTTCCGGTCGGCGTCCTGTTCGGGCTCGGGTTCGACACCGCGACCGAGGTCGCCCTGATCGCCATCAGCGTGGGCGTCGGCGTGTCGTCCGCGGTCCCGGTCTGGACGATCCTGATCTTGCCGCTGATGTTCACCTGCGGGATGGTCTTCGTCGACACGACGGATGGGGTGATAATGCGGTCGGCGTACGGCTGGGCGCTCATCAACCCGATCCGCAAGGTGTACTACAACCTCACGGTGACGATCGTCTCGGTGGTGGTCGCGTTCGGGGTCGGAGGCATCGAGATCCTCACCCTGATCGGTGCGCAGTTCCGGCTAACCGGGCCCTTTTGGGATGCGCTCGCGGGTTTGAACTTCGAGACGATCGGGGTCTCGATCATCGCCCTGTTCGTCGTCGCTTGGGCGTTGTCCGTCGCCTACTGGAAGTACAAGCGATTCGACGCACGATTCGCGGCGAGCGAGCGGACCTGAGCCGCAGGTGTGTGGACCGGGAACGGGACGAGCACGAAATCTAGAAAGGGAGCGGGGGCCCTCGAACGTCGCACGATTCCCGCCCCGCCCCGGTCGGCATTCACGCCGAGAGAGCGAACGATTGTCGATGCTGCCAACACACCCGAGAAGGTGCAGCGATGGCTCGAGTCGTTACCCTACAATCGTGAAGAGCATGGAGAGACCCTTCACACGTTTCGCGGCGTCGTCCGGGCGAACAAGGTCCATTGCCTCGAAGGCGCGCTCTGCGCGGCGACGATCCTCGAGCAGCACGGATATCCTCCCATCCTGGCGGACATGGAATCGCAGGACGACCTCGACCACGTCGTCTTGCTGTTCCGCCGCGGCTCCAAGTACGGCACGGTAGCGCGATCGCGGGATCCGGGGCTCCACGGACGCAAACCCGTCTTCCGCTCGGTCCGGGATCTCGTCTTCTCGTATGTCGATCCGTTCGTCGATCTCACCGGTCGCGTCGAAGGGTACGGAGTGCTCGACTTGCGCACGCTCCGGGTGGACTGGCGGCTCTCGACCCGGAACGTGTGGTCTGTCCAGGAGGCGTTGATTCGGATGCCTCACCGCCCTTTGCGGACATCGGACGAGCGCTATCAACGGTGGCACGCGCGATACGTCCGATACAAGCATCGACATCCGGAGGGGAGGCCCGTCTTCTACCCGGACCGCCACCGGTGGCTCTAGGTCAACCGCTCGGTTCGGCGGATTCCTAACATTTTCCTCGGGGTCTTGTCCCGTGCGTGCGTTTCCGTGGCATGCCCGATTTAGGCGCACACGACCTCGGGAACCTCCGCTCCGACGGCCCGACGCTGAGCGCGACGGCATTGCGATCGACGAAGGCCGGGCTCGTGGCCCTCTGCATCGTATCTTTCGCCCTCGCGACATTCGGCCCCTGGTTCAATCTGCTCCTTGCATACGGGCTGATGGTCGCGTCGATGGCGGTGGCAGTCGCCGGCATCTGGTGGGCCGACCGGGCTGCCCACGAGACGCACCGGGACCGCACACTCACGAACGGAATCTACGCGAGATCGGGCGCCGCACTCTCGGTCGCGACGTTGCTCCTCTCCATGTACTACACCGGCTTGCTCGTACTTTTTCTGGTTTTCTGGCCCGTGTTGTTCGTTGTTCTCTTGATTGTCTGGACGCTCCATCGTTCGTTGGTTGATGCAGGGACCGCCTCGGGGCTGCGCGCATGAAGGCCGCGTGGTTCGTGTTCGCGATCGGCCTCGTCGTGGTCGCGTTGCTGTCCGCGCCTGGCCCCGCGGCCGCGTTCTGCGTGATCGTCGAGCCGCCGACCCCGCTCCCGACCCAGGTGAACGGGACCCAAGTGGAGATTCAGCTCACAGAAGGCTTCGCGCGGGTCGTGATCATCAAGGAGTTCTACAACCCGAGCGACCAACCGAAGCAAGGGCAGATTGCGTTCCCGCTCGAGAAAGGCCACGAGCTGATCACGGACCTCCGCCTGAAGATTGGAAACGTCACGTACGGTTCCTCGACGCAGAACCGCACCGATGCCCTGAACGCGTTCCTCGAAGCGATCGCGAAGGGCCAGGACGCGGCGCTCGTCCAGTACGATGCGCCGCGAGACGTCTACTGGATCGCGGTGACGATCCCGCCGAAAGAGGCCCGGACGACGATCACGACGCTCGAGATGCCCCTCACGAAGACGGACGGCTTCTACGATTACGGATACCGGCTGTCCATTGACGCGCGAGACAGCGTGTCATACCTCCGCGTGCACGTCCACGTGGAGACCACTGCACCTCTCGGCGACGTGTTGTTGCCAGGCCACTCGGATCTCTCCGTGGTCCGGAACGGGCTCCATATGGCCGACGCGTTTCTGAACCAGACGAGACCCACTCCCGCAAGCGACCTGCAGATCCGATTCCGCGCCGCGGGAGCATCCCTCAGCCAGTTCGCCGAAGTCAACGGAGATCGGTATGTCCGCTTTTCGCTGGACGCGACCGATCCCGCGTTCGCGTCTTCAATCCGACCGACGCCCCGCGCTCTCCTCATCCTGCTCGACGGGTCCGGAAGCATGGGCTTCCTCGATCGTTGGGCTCTCGCGAAAGACGCCGTCCGACGGATCGCCAGCGATCTGGGCCCGGGAGAGTCGTACGGAGTCGCGGTGTTCCATGGCGCCACCGTCACGACGTTTTCCCCCACGCTGCAAAGATGGACGCCCGCGACGGAGGGAGACCTCGTTCGCTTCCTCGACTCGTTCCGACCCCACGGGAGTACGGGTCTCGCCACACCGCTGGCTCAGGCCGATTCTTGGGCCATCGATGCTCGCGAGATGGGCCAGCAGCCGATCGTGGTCCTCATATCCGACGGGCGACCGACGCGGTCCCCCCTGGATCCCGATCTGGAGACGGCCTACTCTCGGATTTCGTATGACCGGGAGATGCCGATTTTCGCGATGGCCGTCCAACCGGCAGATCACGCAGACGAGACGGTGCTCCACAACCTCTCCCACTATCACGGGGGAGACCTCATGACAATCTTCGGCGAAGCCTCGAGCCCGGTCGCCGACCTCCTCGCCGCCATCCGCGTGCCCGTCCTGCAAGGCGTGCAAGGCGAGATTCCCAACGTGGCCAACTTGACGTTCGCGAGTGCGAATCCCCAGGTTGTCTGGCAAGGCGGCGAGGCGGTCATGATCGCCAAGATGTATGGGACCACAAACGACTCCCTCGACGTCCGGATGACCTGGCCGGACGCCTCGGGTGCGACGCGGGCGCTGGCCATCCGATCTGCGGGTCCGGACATTCCGATCCAGCCGCTACTGATACGTCAGTGGGTCCTCACGCGAGTCCATGCGCTCCTGGAGGCCGCCCACGCCCGAGCGGATCCCGGTGTCATCGCGGAACTGACGACCCTCGCGACGGAAAACCGCGTCGCGACGCCGTACACGTCGCTCCTCGTGCTCCTCCCGCAGCCAGATCAAGGCGGTGACCGGTCCGCGGCGGACACGTCCCTCCCCGGCTCTCCGCTGTTCGGCGCGCCCGCACTCTCGTCTCCGGCGAGCTCCGGCGGGTCCTTCGTCTTCGTCCCTCCGCTCGTCGCCGAAGCCCGGAAGGCGGATGCGCTCAGGCGAGACGTCGGGAACCTGCTCGTCGTGCAGGACGAAGTCGACCGCTACGTCACGGTCGGGTCTCCCGAGTATGCGAGACTGGACCTGTCGACGGCGACCGCTCGTTACGAGGGCACATACCTCCGAATCCTGGACGTCGGCGGGGAGCTTGTCGGCGTGCAGCGTGGCCTTCCCGATTCCTCGCAGCTCCTTGCGAGCGGCATCGGATTCGCTGGCATGATCTTCGCCGTCGCAGGGCTCGCGAGCGTCTCCCGTCGTGGAAGCAGGTCCCGACGTGACGAGGAGGTCGTCGGGCCGCACACACAGGTGAGGTCGGTCGCAGAGTCTACGGCGACCGTCGAACGGACAGAACCTCCGGACTAGCGAACGTACAGCGAGCGTCAGGCAGACGTGGCGCTGGGTGACGAAGGCGTTATACGCCGGGTTCGGTTCCCTGCCTTCCGTCTAGTTCGGTGGAGCGCAGGATTTGGCGCTGGACTCCGGAGACATCGCGTGGGTCATCGCGGCGACCGCCCTCGTCATGATCATGACGCCCGCGCTGGGCTTCTTCTATGGCGGGCTCGTCCGGAGGAAGAACCTCGTCTCGACGATCGCCCAGTGCTTCGCCATCTTCGCGGTCGTCAGCCTGGTCTGGGCCCTCTGGGGGTACACGCTCGCCCTCGGGCCACCGCTGAACGCATTCATCGGGAGCCTGGACGACTTTGGGCTGAACAACGTCGGAACCGCCCCGAATCTCGGATATTCCTCCACGATTCCGGAGCTCCTGTACTTCGCGTTCCAGCTGAAGTTCGCCGCGATCACGCCGGCCTTGATCATCGGCGCCTTCGCAGAGCGAATCCGGTTCAAAGCTCTCCTGATCTACATCGTCCTCTGGACGACGTTCGTCTACGTGCCGATCGCGCACTGGAACTGGGGCATCGGCGGCTTCCTCAAGTCGCTCGGGGTCATCGACTTCGCGGGCGGGCTGGTCGTCCACACCGCAGCGGGTGTGTCGGCGGTCGCCGCAGCCCTCGTGATAGGGCGACGGCAGGGCATCGAACGCCTCGATAGCCGACCTAACAACATCCCGTACGTCATCCTGGGCGCCTCGGTCCTCTGGTTCGGCTGGTTCGGCTTCAACGCGGGCAGCGCCCTCGCAGCGAACGAACTGGCCGTGAACGCACTGGTCGTCACGAACCTGGCCGCTGCCGGGGCCGCGGTCAGCTGGATGCTCACGGACTGGGTGAGGAAGAAGAAGCCATCGGCCGTGGGGATCGCCGTCGGGGCCGTCTGCGGACTGGTGGCGATTACGCCCGCCTCCGGATACGTCGGCCCGATGCCATCGATCATCATCGGACTCGTCGCCGGGGTCCTCTGCAACTACGTGGGGAGTTGGAGGGCTCGGACGACGCTCGATGACTCGCTCGACGTCTTTGCATGCCACGGGGCCGGCGGAATCTGGGGGACGCTCGCGACGGGGTTGTTCGCGTCCTCCCTGATCAACCCATCAGGGCCGGACGGCTTGTTCTTCGGGAATCCACGGCAGCTCGGGATCCAGGCCCTGGCCTGTGTCATCGTGGCGGCCTTCGCCTTCGCCGGCTCGTACGTGATCCTGCGCATCATCAACATCTTCACCCCGGTCAGGGTGAGCCCGGCCGAAGAGGACGCCGGACTCGACATTTCGGGATTCGGCGAGGAAGCGTATGTGGGAGAGGGGAACGAACCTCAACCCACAGAATGAAGGCGAGACCCCGAGGGGCCGACGATTTCCAGGGTAGGTGACGCAGCGCTAGGTCGCTTCGCCGCCGTGTCGAGCGACCGACGCACGAGTTCATCATCTCGCGATCCATGCCCCCAAACGGCGGGGATCGGTATGTTGTGGATCCAGTTTGGGAACGTGAAAGAGGGCCGAATGAAGGATTTCCAGGAGTGGACGAAGAAGAACGAGGGCCAGTTCGAGAAGCACGCGCCGCCCGGCTGGGCGTATCGCGGGACGTTCGGTGCGGTGCTCGGATTCGGTAACTACGACACGGCACTCATCATGGAGTGCAGCAAGTACGGTGACTTCGACAAACTCCGGGAGCACAAGGACGAGGTCTGGGACCGGTTGGGGCAGGAAGCGAGTGAATTCTTCCTCCCGGGGCAGGGCCAGGCCATCCTGCTGCGTGAACTCGGCGACGTCAAGGTCATGGAGCCGCTGAAAAAGAAGAAGTGACCGGTCCGGACACCGGGAAGTCCGGTTCCGTATCTTGCGAATCGGTCAGGCAGGTGCCGCCTACTCGCAAATCGGACTTGGCTATGAAGCGTTCCATGTTACAGGCTGGTCCGGAACGAGGGATCGCTCCCAGGTCGGCGCCCCGCTTAGAAGAATCTTCACGGTGAACGCAACCTCGGACCAGTGACCCGTGACGCTTGTGGTCTCCGAGAACGCCTGCGTCTCCCCGGGGTTGAGTTGGACTTTGGTGTGGCTAAACGTGTCGAAGAGGGTTCCGTTGCCAGGAGCGTACGCGAAGAGAGTGAGGAATTCGAAATGCACCACCGAGCGCCCTACGTTCTCCAGGACCAGACGGGCCTGGACTTCCGTCATGCCGCTCTGCGGGGAGTCGGAGACTAGACCGACGTCGGTCACGGAGATTTGGGCAGACGCACGCTGGACCCAGAGAATCGTCCAAGCGACGACGCTCGAGACGACGGCCGCAGAGAGCACAACGGCGAGGACCACCCGCCGATCGGGTGCGGGCATCGGGAACGAGGACCATACAATAGCGATTTCAAAGTTATGTTTCATCCGGGGCAGGAACGTGTTCAACGTCCCATTTTATCCGGCCAGTACAACTCCGGCTTCGCCTGCGGTTCGTTCAAGGAAGGATGCGCCGTGGCGTGCTTCGGCTCGTACGGGATCTGGATTGAGCTGTTCGCGTGGATGAATGGCATGATGCCGAAGCCTCAGGGACAAAGCGGAGGGAGCCAATGGTCACTTCGGGCGGTACACCTAGATCGGGCACCGAGACGTGTGGTCACGAGACAGGGCAATCGTCGGACTCTGGCTCGGAGGAATTTGCAGGGACAATGTCCCAATCCAAGTCCACTTGTACTGACCGGGGTCACCAGTGCACGCGGACCAGTCTGTCCAGGTGGCAGACAGCGTGTATACGCCACCTGCGAGCCCTGTTCTCCCCGGAACCTGTCCTGCACTGTCCGTCGTACCGGTATACACGGTCGAACCGCAGTTTTGGAGGGATACGAAAGCTCCTTGCACCGGGGAGCCACCTGCTGTGATCTTTATTGGTGCAATGTCACCGGTGCCCGAGTATGTTGAAAGGGTGAAGTCGAGGTGATAAACGTAGTTCCATGCACTGACAGTGACGGTCTTCGCCTGGGAAATATACCCGCACTTGGAGGCCGTGAGGCTGTAGGTGCCCAACTCGGTCGCCCTGAAGTAGTAGGCGCCGTTCGCGTCAGTGGAGGCGGAAGAAGGAGCGCCCGATGGGGCGATGGCTTGAACCCCGGCTCCCAGAATAGCGCTGCCGCCGGAGGTTCGCACGGTGCCGTCAATACCTGAGCACCCAGGGAGACTGACAAGAGCCTGCGTCCAGCCGACCGACATCGAATATCCCGGGATGCTAACGGAGCGTCCGTAGGCAATCTTCACCGGCTTATTCGCCCACGTGGCCCCTAGGCTCACGCAGATGCTCTTGGCGACCCACGTTCCCCGTTGCCCCGAATCCGAAGATTTGAAAACGGGAATCGTTTGGATGACCGTGTCCAGCTTGTCGTCGAACTGCCTTCCATCCCGGTGGACATTGACAGGGTTGATCACATACAGATTCGCTCCGCTGTACTGCAGATTCGAACCGGCAAGGGCATCGTTGAACGTGAACCAGCCTGAGACCTGGAGCGTGCCAAAGGCATCAGGCGTGAGGTCATAGGGCGGATCTCCGGTCAATTTCGTCCACCCGTACATGGTGTAGACCGGGTCGTCCGCCTGACGTGACTCTGTCAGTCCGTACCGGAGGTAGCCCGTCCCCGTGTCGCACGAAGCACTGAATGAGTACGGGCGGCCATCGGGACTTGTCCGACCCGACCACCCCACCCCCGATCCCTCGTGGGAACACGCGATGACGTTGTTCATCGTCAAGGAGACCGGCGTCGTGAACCGAATCGTATTATAGGCGCCGGTTAACTGGTTGTAAATGCCGAGTTCAACGTTGATGTCCAGATGGTGCGCTCCAGCAGTCGAGCCAGCCTGGTAGACCCATTCAAACACGGGAAAATATGCGACATCCCATGGATAGTACTTCCAGACGCCAGCTGGGAGTTCCTCTTCCATGCCGCGGTTCTTCGTATACGCGGTCTGATGGCCCTCATCCACTGAGTTCGTTACGGCATCTTTGCACGCTGGGTCGGGACTCGGGCTGACGGTGATATCGCATCCCTCGGAGAGCGCAGCCACTAGGTCGAGTACGGGGATGAACTTGGCCAACCTCGGAAAGGCTTTCGCTGCGAGGGTCTCGAGCGTGACCGTTCCTGCGTCGAGGAAAGCAGTGCCCTTGCTGGAGAGCAGATACTTCTGCTCGCTGTAATCTTGGAGGACGACGTTGACTCCCCCCGGATACTTCAGGTCGCCTCCTGAGATGTCGATCCTAGCTTGGTCGTCGTTCGTCGAGGGGTTTGACACCCATTTCGAAGCCGAAATCTTCAGGTCTGAAATCGTGTTGAAGTCGTGGTAGGCGGGCTGGATTGTCACCGATTTGTGTTGTATGAGATAGTAATACGTATCGAGGTCATATCCGAGGGTCCCAAGCTGATTTTCTAGTCCAACCTTGATTCCAGCGGTGGTGCTGATGGACCCGTAATAAAATTCAACATCGGCGACCCCGGTGGCGCTCCCTTGGGTAGGCAGGAAGATCCTCGCGTAAAAGTTCTGGGGATTGTTGTTCGCGTCCAACACCCCGACCCAGGCAATCGTGAACCCGTGTACATGGCCGGGCCATATGTCGGGGTCGTATCCGTATTTGATCGTTCCTCCGTGCAAGTTCTTCCAATACGGTGCAGCAAATGATGTTGGATAGTTCGAACTGATAATGGGGATCGTACTCGGCGGGGTCGGATTGTTGAACTTGGCGACGCTGTTCGTCGCACTCGCGTCGAATATAAGAAACCCGTTTTCACTCACCCAGATGGAATTATACCATACTCCATAGTACCAGAACCAGTCACCCTGGTCAAGGGAGACGAAGGCGCCTTGATCGTCGCCCAGCGTCATGGAATAACTCAGCCCGCCGATCACAGTGTTCCAGTCTGGATCGTTGCGTAAATCTGGCCAAGGCGTGTACTCGAGGGTGTGACGAACATTAGCCGCGAATGAAGTGACCAAAGACAGGCGATTTTTGCTCCCGTCCAACGGTCGGAGGTCGTCTCGAACGGTCACCGCCAACCCCATCTCTGCTCCCACGCTATCGTCGAACATGTGGGTCGACAAAGTCTGGTTATAGGCTGCGCTTCCAGAGGCCGAATAGCCCGTCCAAGCTTTGTTTGGACTCGTCGCCGCCACGGCGGGCGTCGATGCCAGGACTAGGACCGACAAACTGGATAACGTGGTCAAAATCGCAACCAATAGCACGCTTCGCGAATGCGGTTCTGCGGGCCCAGCCGTAGCATCACTCCCGTATCGACATCGCACCACACGCTATAAAACGGGGAGTACCCTTGCGTTTACCACGGGTGGCCGGCACAGCGACTTCGTTTAGGCTTTGCTCGCGAAGACCAACGAACCTTGTTGAACGAAGCTTTCCGGTCCCGCGTTCGACCTAGTACAGCCTTGGTTTCGCCTGCGGCTCGTTCCAATAGGGCCGCGTCGTGACGTACTTCAGTTTCGCCTCGAACAGGTCGTTCAGGAACTCCTTCTCCGTGTCCTGCATCTTCGCGAGGATCTTGCTCGCGGTCGTCGGACCGACGCCATACACCGAGTTCGCGTACACGGCCCGCTTCCCGTAGACCGCCACAAGGTCGGCGACCTGCTTCGAACGGGTGAGCAGTTTTCGTTCCTCGTCCGTGAGGTCCAGCTTCCGCATCCGCTTCGCATAGGCGTCTCGCACCGTCCACGCGGCCCAGCCGAGTACGGTCAGAAGGCGCGACTTGCAGTTCACGCATTCCGGATGGTCCGGCATCTGGCCGATTCGGACTTCCTCGTGGAAGTGCCCGCACTCGAAGCACAAGAGATGCACCGGCTCGGAGGAGAGATGGAGTCGCATCCGGTCCAGGATCTCCTCCCGTTCGGCCTCGGGGGAGAAGAGTTCGGGCGCCTCGACGTAGCGGCGGAGGATCGGATACGCCAAAGGCGTTGGTGTCTCCTCGGAGCGGTGAATGACGACTTCGATCTCGCCCGATTGAATCTTCCGGACGATCTCCCGGACCCTCGCGAAGTCCGCATGAAGCAAGAGCGCCTCCCGCACGGCTTCGTCGTGGATCGGCGTGTTCGCGAAACGGACCTCGAATGACCGGAGGTCGCCCTCGCCGACCGTGAGCCCGCGCCGGATCGCACCGAACCGCTCCACAATCCCTTTCATGTAATACCCGAGGGGCAGATGGTCCGTCAGGAGCGCCTGGAGACCTCCCTCCAGCGTCTCGTCGTCAATCCTGAGCAGGTTGTCCACGAGGGCCTCGACATCGAGCTCGCGGGTGTCGGCGACGAGCTCGTATAGGATCCGGTACGGGTCCGTCCACCAGAACCGGACGAGATGCTTGCGGGCGAGGAGCTCCTCGATCAGGTCGCCGAGGGTGACGTTCACGACCTCGCCGAATGACGAGTGGACGATCAGGAACCGGTCGAACGCCTCGACGACGATTCGGTTGTCCGTCGGGACCGGTGCGCCGGACTTGCGGTGGTTCGCGTGCTCCTCGACGAGGCGCCTCGCGCCGGTCTTATTGATCGGCCACGCCTTCTCGAAGTGCTCGACGGCATTCGCGACGCTCTCCCGGTCGAGCCGCGCGTCGATCTCCTTGCGGATCCGCCCGACGCGCTGGGCGAGGCCGAAGGGGACAGGGAGCATCTCGCCGTCCCAGCCCGGAATGATCGCGTTCGGATCGGAGACGGGCGTCACGTAGACCATGCCGTCCTTCCCGATCTTCTCCATCTTCCACGGCCGGCCCCGGACGATGAAGTGCAATCCTTCGCGAGCTTGGATCATCATGAACTCCTCGCCAAGGATGCCGACCTTCCGCTGCGTCGTGAGGTCCATGACCGGGTAGCGGCGCTCGTCACGGATCGTCGACAGATTCTCGAAATAGTAGCGCCGGCCCTTCGGCGTGACGCGGATCTTGTCGCCTTCCTGACGCAGGTTGCCGAGATGGGCCATGAACTCCGCGACGCGATTCGCCTGGACGTCTTCGAGTTCGCGAAAAGGCTCGGAGCTGCGGATCGTCGAGAGGATCTCGGACCAAGACGCCATGCCTCCCTGGTCGAGCGCGGCGCCAACGATCTGGTGGGCCAAGACGTCGAGGGCGAGGCGATGGACGTGCAACGGCTCGAGGTCCTGGTCCCGCGCCGCCTGGACCGCCGCGAGGGATTCGATCGCATCGTCCGATGAGACCGCCAGGACCAACCCACGGGAGGTTCGATCCAGCTTGTGGCCCGATCGTCCGACCCGCTGGATGAGGGACGTAACTTGCCGCGGCGAGTTGTACTGGACGACCTGGTCGACCGTCCCGATGTCGATCCCGAGCTCCAGAGTGGACGTGGACACGAGCCCTTTGATGTCTCCGCCTTTGAATCCGGCCTCGACCCGCTCCCGTTCCTCGCGGGGGAGGGAGCCGTGGTGGACGGCGACGTCTTGTCGGAGCATCGAGAGGCGGGAACTGAGGAGCTCGGCGAGCGGGCGGGCGTTCACGAAGACGAGCGTGGAGCGGCTTTCGTCAAGGGTGTCATCAATCGCAGAGAGGCCGGCCGCCGCCTCCGGAGTGATGTAGAAGTCTCGGGCGGTCTCGAAATCTTTGTCGATCGGACGGGGCCACTCGACGCGGTATTCGTACTGTTTCTCGAGGGGAGCTGCCAGTATTTCGAGCGGGTTCTCACCTCCAAAGAGGGCCGCGATGGAACCCGGATGGCCGACAGTCGCGGAGAGCCCGATACGCTGGAAGCCACCGGCGACCGAACGCAGGCGTTCGAGAGCAACGGCGAGCTGGATTCCTCGGCGATCCGCCGCGAGTTGATGGACTTCGTCGATGATGACGTATTTGACGTTCTTCAAATGGCGCTGCATGAGCTTTCCGGGCAGAATCGCCTGGAGCGTCTCGGGAGTCGTAATGAGGATATCCGGAGGAGCTGCAGCCTGCTTCCTGCGTTCGGAAGGCGGGGTGTCGCCATGGCGCACCGCAGCGCTCAACCCCGTACTCGATACGAGGCGCTGAACCCGATCAATCATGTCACGGTTGAGAGCCCGCAGGGGAGTGATGTAAAGAGCGCGAATTCCCGCCTCCGTACCGGATGACAAACCCTGCAGGACCGGAAGCAGGGCCGCCTCGGTCTTTCCGCTGCCGGTCGGAGCCACAATCAGGAGGTTGGAGCCCGACCGAATACGCGGGATACCCAAAGTCTGCATCTCGTTAAGATGCCCGATTCCCGCATCGTGCATGAGAGACTGGATGATAGCTGGTTCTAGTCGCGAGTACTTCGGCGTAGACACGACGATCCGGACGCACACGATAGGCATAAACACTGCGCGAACCTAGACGAAACTGGTCCACTGGCCGAGACGCGAGAACCGGATAGGACGCGTTCGCGGCGTCAATGACCCGGAAAACCGATTCACCTAGCTGGAAACCTTGACTGAATAAGAGTCAAGGTGTCGGGGTCCGTTCCGTCAGTCTTCCATATCGTGATCGCGTATTGGCGTCCATCCGTTCCAATAAGACGCAGATCCAACCACGACGATGTTCGATCCTTCCGCTTCGCTTTGACGACGCGGAAATCACCCGGTCGAATCTCACAGAACTGCCGAGCACCGAGAGCCTTCAACCTCTTGAGATTGAACTCTTTGGCGGCTGCAGCAGGAAACCCCAAAGGCGTTAGTTCCCCTTTGAGCTGCCGCCACGCGTCGATTTCCCGTAATAGCAACATCCGCTCCGTTGTGACGAAAAGCTTGCTCGCGGTTTTCCCCCGGAACCCTTCAAACACGATCTTTGGCAGGATTCTACGCCACGGAGAGCTTATGTTTGCATCCCAGCCGTCAGCGGTCTTCAATATTTCCTCGCCAGATCTCAGGATCACGCCTCCGCCAACGGAGTACACCCTGCCCAATCCATCCAAATCACCCGTCCTCACGAGCGATGGGACGGCTTGTTTCGGTTCCACGTCAAGGCACCAAGAGCAAGGTTGGGACGGGAGGATCTAGGGCGTTGTTAGACCTCGCCAGTCCGGCGAGAAAAATCAACAGTTGCGTGAGTGCATCCTCAGCCACGTCGGAAGGGATTTCAGTCGTAAACGCGTATTCGAACAAGAAAACGATTGTAGTCCCGGGACTGCTCACGATCTTGACTGCCAGCGGATTGGGCAATACGCCCAGAAGCGCCCCAGACCCAACGGCGATCGTTAGCCCGAGTTGCCACCCAAGCATCGCTGCCGCTCCATACAGGGGGACAGCAGCGACCAGGGAATCGACAACGATGGCTCCTGCGGTTTCATAGTGCGACAGACGTGCCACTGGGTTGTTCGATTGTTCGGCTTGATAAACTTCAAATGAGGCTAATATGCCAGTCACCGCGATTATGGCGACGCTGCCAAATCGTACCTTGAGACCAACCCCCTCTATGCGTCCACCAAATAGCCTCTCGACTAGGACTACGTCCGACTTTTGAATTCCGAAAACCGCTGTCGCACCTGCCAAAGCGAAGACAGTACCCTTTACCACGTCTCCATCGCGGAACGCTAGGACCGCTTGGGTCCCGAATATCGCGATTGTCGCCCCGACAGCCGCTCCGCGAAGCGCCATCCGGAGGTTCGCATACTTCACGCCCGTTAACAACCTAGAATCATCGAGATCGTCGACAATCTCCCCCACGCTTTGCACGGGAACCTCGCGGACTGACGTCAGCCTCGCACCAACACGAATCTTCACGGTCTGCATCGTCGTCTCGCTGACGACGTAGTATGGACGCCCGGACTCGAAGTCCGTCAATTTGTCGACCACGAAAACGGAACGGCCGAAGGTCATCTCCTCCCGCCCTGCGGGCGTGTTTACGATAGGAAGGAGCATCGCTGCGCTGATCTGACTTGTCAGCGAAATGCCCCGCCTCAAAATCTTGAGGACGTTAATCGCGCGACCGAAGCTGTCCTCGGATCTCCGCACCCACGTCCCGGGCGGGTTCCATGAAATCAATTCTTGGAATGTAGCGACTTCTTCGGGCGACTCGCCGATCAGATAGACTGCGTCCACCTGCTCGGGTGCTCCGGCATCGAACGAATCGCCAATCCGGTACACATACACGCTGAAAGCCCCGAAAGTCTGATACCCGGTCAACAAACCTTCCCCGGACCCGGGCAAGGCAGCCTTCAGCTCTCCCATTTCTGTGCTGAGCTGAGCGACGACGATCTCCGCCGATTCTTCGACTCGCGATATCAATGCGCCGACGGTCACGTGTGTGGCGTTCAAGGCAGACCTTGTGACTTCGACCGCTCCACCCGTTAGCCACATGGGCATCAGGAAGAGGGTCGCCCTGAGCTCGTCGTCCACTCGTACAACGTGATCCTCCCGTGCGACCTCTTTCGGAATCCGCAACTGAAACTCGTACGTGTGGTTGTCGATCGCCGCCCCGACGGCCAGGTTCCGATAGAACGGCGTGGTCGCGAGGAAGTCCGAACCCCGAACCAAGGAATATGCCAAAGCCGGAACGACCGCGTCGCCCCCTCGGTCCGCCTCAGGGCTGATGGAGAACTGCAGGACGACCGCCTGCGGCTTCGAGAGTTGAATCGGAACCTCGAGGACCGTGTGGTAATACACGGCGCCGGAGTCGTCCCGGACCGCCACCTCGGCCGAGTTCATGAAGTCGATGCTGAAGGCACGATCGTCGTGGACGTACTCGAACCGATACTGGCGCGGTGCCAAGAGGTCGCAGGCGCCGTAGCTCGTCGTCGAGACCCCGAAGCCTTGCTGGCCCAGATCCTCGGCCTCCGTCGCGGTGAAGTTCGTCTCGCCGCCTTCGACCAGGACTCGGTTGATCGTGGCGAGGACGTTCTCGACCGATTCGTCGCTGCTCCGGGTCGCCGTGCTCGTATGGTCGGACAAGAACACGCATGCGCCGTCCGTGATCCGGTACGTCCAGATCGTCGCGGATAACGCTTGAACGCCCAGTGCGTGGAATGTCTGCGTGAATCGGATCAGCCCGGGCTCAAACGTCGTCTTCCACGTCGGGGCCCAGAGTTCGGTCGGCGAAAGGTCTAGGCCATCGATCACCCCGTCGCCCTCGGTGTCCGAGCGCAGCGGATTCGTCGGCCGACGATTCAATCCGACGACTTCGTGGTGATCCGAGAGGCCATCCCGATCCGTGTCTGGGTCGGTCGGGTCCGTGAGGAATCCGTACGCCGATTCGCCGTCCCATTCTTCGTCGTCCCGCAAACCGTCCCCATCCGTATCGGGGGCGCTCGGGGAGGTCACGACAGGTCGCTCCACGAATTGCCCATCGATCTCCGCGCGGAACGCCTGCGGCGTCACTTCGGCATAGTCGGAGAGCGTGTCTCCGTCCGTATCCGTAAGAGTCGGATCGGATCCGTAGGTCGCCCGCTCCGGGCCATCGCGGAGCCCATCTCGGTCCGTATCTGGATCCGTGGGATCCGTGGGAGACGCACCGTCGCCGGGCTGCAGCTCGAGTCCGTCGAGAAGCCCATCGTCGTCCGTGTCGAAGTCGAACGGATCTGTCCGGATCGTCCGCTCGATGGGGGTCCCGTCGATCGTGAATCGGACGATGCGGGATGCGACTTCCTCGCCATCCAGGATGAGGTCGGAATCGAGATCGGGGAAGACGGGCACTGTGCCGATCGAGGAGCGTTCGAGGCCGTCGGATAGCCCATCGCCATCCGTGTCCGGATTCGCGGGAGAAGTCCGGGATGCAACGAACACTGCGGCGCTCCGGATCAGACCAGGGCTCAGGCCGTGGTTGTGAACCGTCACATGCCACGCGCGGACGCCAACCAGATCCTCGAGGGCCAGGTCGGTTCCAACGAGACCGTCCGATTCCGGCAAGCTCCGAGGCCGCGTGACGTCCAGGAGGAGATGGACACTTGACGCGGAGTAGATGATCTGGGGACGCCAGGGGACTCGGAACGCCTCGAAAAGTTCGACGGATCCGCCGGAGGAGAGGGGCAACACTCGGGTCGCGGGACTGATGCTAAGAGACGGCAGATCCCCGGTCGTTGTCCCGGCCCCGAGGTTACAGACTGGCATGCACGGAGGGGGCGGCGAATTGTCTTTGTTGCTCACGGCCGCTGTCACGGACCGGACCGCCTCGTTGCCGGCGCCATCTCGTGCGCGCACTTCGAATGAGTGCAGCCCGTTCGCCAGGTCGAGCGTCTCGTACGCGAACGTGTACGGCTCGTCGGCGCGTGTGTCGACGCGGACGCCGTCGATCCACAGCTCGACCGTGGCGACCCCTAGGCCATCGAACACGCCCGCCTCGATCAAGGCAAGACCGCTGAGCGTTTCGCCGTTCGCCGGGCGGAGGAGAGACACCTCCGGGGCCGTGCGATCGACAAACACGAGGACATCCCGCGAGGATCTCGTCAACGTTTGTGCCCCGTCCACGAGCTCGGCGAGGACGGTCAGATGATGGGCCCCCTCGGTCCAAGCATCCGAGTCCCACGGAATCTCGAACACACCGTTCGAATCGGCATCCGACGTTGCCGCCACGACGTTGTCCACGCGCAGGCGGACGGAGGCGTGGGGTTGGACGACGCTTCCCTGTACCCGGACCGCACCGTGGACCGAGGTTCCGTACATCGGCGCGAGAATCGCCGCTCCGCGGATATGGAGTCCGGGGTCCCACAACACCTGTGTGCGAGGGCCGTTCGCCCCCGAGAACGTGAGTGCGACGGAGAGGTCCGTCGGGTTTGCGTGGTCGACCTGGAGGTCGATCGCCGCGGACGCCGTAAGCCCTGCCAGCGGCGGCGATTCGATGTCTAACGTCGTCGAGGCCCCCGGGGCGAGCGGTCGGGCGACCGGGGCGGCCCAGACGCGCGCCGCGTAGATCCTCGCCTCCTCCTCGAGGTCGAGGAGGCCGTCCGCGTCGTTGTCCCTCGAACCGGCATCGAGCATGAAGTCGTCGAAGTACAGAGAATAGCGGGCCCCGGTGAGTCCCGCCGCGCAGAGGAATCCGATCGAAATTTTCACGTATTCCGCGGATTGCCACGGTGCCGCGGGGAAGTCGGCGGTCGGATTTCGGCCGAGGTCCGTCCAGGTCCCAAGGCCTGCCGGGGCCGGAAGGGCGACATCGGCGAGGGTCGGTGCACACCGTCCCGCGTTCTGGCTTGCATGGTACGACGTGATGTACCGAAGACGTCCGAGACTGCGGTAGCTCGCATCAAGGAGGTCGAGGCTGACTCCCGCCGAGTAGGAGTCCCACGGCGACGGAGAGATGTCTTGGAGGCGCTCGTACAGGATCGTTGTGCGCAACTCCGTAATTGGGGCGCGACGCGTGGCGTACATCGCGTATCCGTACGCCGACCCGAAATCACGGACCGTCCAACCCGATATTTCCACGTGATACGATTGCGTGCCGGAACGCGCGAACTCCGAGGAATATCCGGCCGAGGCGCCGTCCCCCAGGTGAAAGTGCGTGAAGGGGAGCCAGAAGTCTTCTTCCATGTCGTCGATGAAGGCCAAGGCGGAACCCGATCCGCCTAGCATCATCCCGACGAAGCCCATTGCTACGACAAATCTCCAGGAGCCGCGCATGATCTCTCCCCCCGAAGCACGGGGACGACGGCCCCACGCTCCCTCCGCGTCGAGATGCGACGGAGAGGTATTTCAAACTACTTCGCAGATGTAACAAAACTAAGGTTTCGGGGATCCGCCGCCTCGATCCGACCGGATTGAGTAGTCGCATAGGAATAGCGATATGCGCAATGAATATAACGGTGTAATACTTCGGACCGCCTGGAGCGAAGAACGATGGCCGCTTACGCGCATCCCGAAGTCTTGGTCGACACGAGCTGGGTGAAGGGGAACATCGGCAACGAGACCGTGCGGATCGTCGAGGTCGACTATGACCCGATTCCGAACTACAACCTGGGCCACATCCCGGGATCGGTCCTGATCGACTGGAAGAAAGACATCAACGATCCGGTGCGCCGGGACATCGTCTCGAAGGAAGGCCTCGAGGCCCTCTTCGGCCGCCTCGGCATTTCGAACGACCACCGGATCGTCTTGTACGGCGACTTCAACAACTGGTTCGCAGCGTTCGCGTTCTGGGTGTTCAAGTATTACGGGGTCGACAACGTCGTCCTCCTGAACGGCGGTCGGAAGAAGTGGATCGAGCAGGACTTGCCCGTGACGAAGGATGTGCCGACGTTCCCCCCGACGACCTTCACGGCGAAGGAATCGGACGAGACGCTCCGCGTATTCCTCGCGTACGTGAAGGAAGCTTACAAGCAGGCGGGGAAGGTCCTCGTCGATGTGCGGGGCCCGAAGGAGTTCAGCGGCGAGATTCTCGCGCCGCCGGAATATCCGACGGAGCATGCCCAGCGTGGCGGCCACATCCCCGGGGCGAAGAACATCCCCTGGGCCCAAGCCGTCAACGAGGACGGGACGTTCAAGGCGCCGGAGGAGCTGAAGGCGCTCTACGAGCCGAAAGGCGTGACGCCGGATAAGGAGGTCATCGCATACTGCCGGATCGGCGAGCGGTCGTCCCACACGTGGTTCGTCCTGAAGTACCTCCTCGGCTACCCGAACGTCCGGAACTACGACGGCTCCTGGACGGAGTGGGGCAACCTCGTGCGGACGCCAATCGAGAAGTAATCCGACCAAGGGAGTATCCGTGCTGAACGTCTCTGGAACGGCAGGTTACTCAACCGGCCACCGGGCGCGGCCTACCTGCCACCCTTCGCCGTCCCTGTCGACGACCGGATGACTACGCCGAGAGTTGCGCGAGGAAGGCTTGGCCCGTCGAAGGAATGAAGAGACCGAAGTACGGCACACCGCCCGGGCTCACAGCGATGCGAGCCTGAACGCGCCGGTCCACAAGACTCCAAATCGTCACATTAGGACTCACAGAGGTTCCCGTGATCGTCGTGACCTCCGGCGTGATCGTCGTGGTAAACGAGGCCACTTGAGAAACGTCGACTCGCGTGAGAGTCCCGGTGGAAACTGTCACCGTGGGCTGCTCGGGCGAAACCGTGGACACACTCCGGAACCCCAGCGGTTTCCATCTCGCCAGTTGCATGGCTTGAACACCCTCGTTCTCGGACGTGCTGGCCGCCCAAGCTGCGCCCCCCGCCATGGTGGCCCGATCCACATTTTCGACCACCGGGAAGGAGTCGAGGGAGGCCGGGGTCCCGAGCGGAGCGTCATAGAACTCTACCTTGCTCGAATCGGCCTTCAGGCGGTACGCCCCGGTCAACGCAGGGTCACTCGAATGGTAGAGCGTCCAAGAGGAGCCTGCCGCAAAGGTAGCGGCTCGTCCAACACCAAACGTAACGGCCCCGGGGGACGAAAACAAGGTCCAAAGCTTCGCGGTGGAGGTGGCGGGATCGAGGGAGCCGGTCTTTTGTTCGAACGGAACTGTGTCTCCGATATCGGTGGCGGTGACGCCGAACCAAAGGTGGTCATCCCCGAAGGAAAGGCCGTGGACGAATCCTCCGGGACCGGCGATGCTTTGCGGGAGGTCGTAGGTCATCAGGACGTCGGTGACGGGATCAAGGGAAGCAATCTGGGTGGTATCGTCATCTGGGAAGAGTGTCGTCCAGAGTCGAGTGCCGCTCGACGTGATGTCCTGAGAGCCAGCGGGGAGCTGCCACCGAACGACCACGCCCGAACTCGGGAGAAGCAGGCGGACCTGTCCATTTAACCTCACCAGGGCCACCGTGAAGTCATCGGTGAACGTTTGCCCATTGAATTCAACGGAGAACGCGGGTCCAATGGCGAGATGAAACGTCGCGATGCTCCACGTGGTGAGCTCATTGGTGGAGGGATTCAGCCTCCCCACCAACACGCCGGGCGCGGAGAAGAACAACGTGCCGTCCGGCGCCACGACGAAATCGTTGGGTGTGAAGGAAACGGACCACTGTTTCATCGTGGCCGAGGTCCCTACCGCGGCGGTGGCTGGGACACTAAAACCGATGACCACGACAATGACGAAAACACCCATCAAGATCGAAACGCGCGACGATCCTCCCATCACTCTCCTGTCGAAATGATGTTCTCGCTCCATTCAATCGCTTCCTCGCGATGGCAATTCCCGGCGAGCGTAAGTATCCCTCGGAAGAATCCCTTAGGGTTCCCTAATGTTGATGGCCCCGCTTCGAGATACGGGCCCCGGGGGGGAACGGTGCGCCTCACGGCGAAAGAACGCATTCTCGTGCATCTCCTCGAGACGAGATCCGCCGAGGAGCCCTCCGAAGCGCCCCGAGGGTTGGCGCAGGAGGGGATCGCCGAAGCCGTGGGGGTCGGGCTCCGACATCTCGCGCAATCGATTCGACCCCTGATCCGTGATGGCCTGGTCCGGGAACAGCGAGCGCACGTCCGAGGCATCCGACAACGCCGCAAAACTTACGAGTTGACGACCACGGGACGCATCGAGGCGATTCGCGTCCGTGACCGCGCGCTGGCGGAAACCGTCCGTGTCCAAGACCCAGCGGGAATCCGGGAAACGAGCGTGGGCGACGCGCTCAAAACCGTTGGCAGAGGTGCGAGCCTGCTCGCAATCTTCCGCTCGGTGCGGATCGCGGGTGTTGTGGACCTCCCATCCCTTGTTCCGTCTGCTCCCTCCTCGTTTGTCGAGATGCTATCGGAAGCCCCCACGATCGAGACGTTTGTGGGCCGCCGGGAAGAGCTGAGTGCGACCACTCGAGACGACGGCCCGCGAATGTTCATTGTGTCTGGCGTCGCGGGGATCGGGAAAACGTGGTTCGCGGCGAGGGCCTGCCAACAACTCCATGGGACCAAGAATCTCTTCTGGCACCGCGTCCAGCCCTGGGATTCGGCCCGGTCGATCCTCGGCCACCTGGGGCGGTTCCTAGCCGCCCTCGGAAAGCCGGGCCTCCAGTCTGTCCTTGAGCGGGGTGACGTGGTCCTAGGTGCAAGAGCGCTCGCCGGGGATCTTCCCGGTTCCAACGCGCTCTTTGTGTTCGACGACCTCCATCACGGCGGCCCCGAACTTCCTTCCGTGTTCCGGCTCCTCCTCGACTCGCTGGAGCGGGCCCCGGACAGCCGAGCCCTGGTCCTGACACGGCATGCCCCTGCGTTCTACGATCGGCGGGATGTCCGGTTAGCCGGACTCGTCGGCGAACTCGAACTCCCCGAGCTCACGCCCATCGATGTCGCCGAACTCGGATCCAGAGCCCAACTTACTCCGGCCGTATGGACGTTCATCAGACGCCGCGGCGGCCATCCCCTACTCCTCCAATTCCTCCAGCAGTCCCATCATTCTCCGTTCGATCCGTTGGTGGCCCTGGAAGACTTCGATCGGTTCCTGTCGGAGCAAGTCTACTCGAACCTGTCGAAGGACGCAAGGCGCGCGATGAAGCTCGCCTCGTCCTTCCGTATCGCCATCCCGGCGGAAGCGCTTCTCGAAGATCTAGAGGTCCCTCACGACGTAGTCCTCGAGTTGACGGACTGGTTCCTCCTGCGCAGGGTCGGCGGGAACCGGTATGATGTGCATGACTCCATCCGAGACTTCTTCGACCGCATGCTCACGACCGTCGAACGTCGGAATTCGTCTCGGCTTGTATCGGGGTGCCTTGACCGCCTCGCTGCGCAGGCCTTAGCAGACCGTTCGTTCCTCGCGTGTATCGATTACGCATCGAACGCCATCGCCCTCGGGGTGCCGCCGGAGCAGAAAGGCCGGTTGCTCGAGACCCTTGGGGACGCATACGCTGAGCTCGGGGACTTGCCCGCGTCCACGACCGCGCACCGACAGGCAATCAGTTTCGCCGCTCGAGCCGAAACCGTCGCACGCCTCGATCGCAAGATGGCATTCGAGTTCGTGACCCGTGGGAATCTTTCAAGCGCCAAGGCAGCCATCGAGGACGGTTTCAGAGCCCTGGGTACGCTCGAAAGCGTAGAGAAGGGATGGTTGGAACTCATGCGCGCTTGGGCCGTGAGGTACGAAGGAAAGCTCGAAGCGACGTACGACCACGGAACCGCCGCGCTGCAAATCTTCCAGAGGCATGGCGATCTCAAGGGGCAAGCCCGTACCCTCGTCGAACTTGCCCGTGTCGAGGCCGGCTGGGACCGCTCGGAGGCCGCTGAGGAGCACCTCAAAGAGGCGCTTCAGATCGTCCGGTCTTTCGAAGACCCCTTCCCCCTTGCGCGCGTCCTTGCGAGCCTTGCGCACCTAGTTGGTTTTGGGCAAGGGGATACCCAACAGGCATCGGCCTACTACCACGAGATCGATGCCCTTGCAACGAAAACCGGAAACCCTGCAATCCGCGACTTCACCCTGGGAGCCCGAGCGTATTCCGACCTCCTACTGAGGATGGACTTCCAGACTGCTGAACGAGGCTTCGAGGAAGCTGCCGATTTCTTCCGTCGGAGGTACGACGCGAATGGAGTCCTCAATTCGCGGGCAGGAATCGCCGTCCTCCGATACTATCAGGGGCGACTTGGCGAGGCCCGAGCCATCATCGAGGAAGTCGTCGCCAAGCATCGGCGTCTCGGGAACGCCGCGGATGCGATCGAGATCATCGGCTACCTCGCCGAAATCAGCCTGCTCGCCGGAGACGTGGCTGCGTTTCGCGAAGTTGTCGAACGATATCGCGAACCTGATCTGGTGTCGGCGGCCGAGGTCGAGCCGGCCGTCCCGACCATGTATCGCGCCATAGTCGCACTGCTCGACGGCGATGCGCCATCCGCTCGGAAACTCCTCGACGAGGCGGGTCACCAGGTCAGAATGCCCGAGGCAATTCACTACCACCGCGTCGCGTCCGTGCTCCGATCAATCATGGGAGACGAGGCCGCCGGTGAAGAACATCGCCTGCTCTCCCGTGACCTCGCGACTTCGCGCTCCCGGCGCACTTTTCTCGCGACGACGGATGAGCGGGCACGCCGGATAAGGGAAGTGATTTTGAAGGCTCAACCGCAACGGAATGTGTCCTGAGAATCAACCCTCGAAAACCTTCAGATGCCCGAGACTCTGAAAGTGGCTACCGGGACGTCCAGAATTATGACGGCTCCTGGACCGTTCCAGAGGGCTGATAAGCCCATCTCGCCGTTGCCGCGTCCATGCCACGACCCACGAAGCAAGATGCCCAGGTCCTGCTCACTCTGATGGACATCTTCCTCTCGGATTCCGTGCGCGAGGCTCGGAAGTGGTGGCGAACCTTGCAGGACGGCCTGAGCCTCGAGGAATTCGAGAAACGATTTCCTCGCGGGAGCGAAGGCTGGGAGCACTTCTCGACGATGGCGATCTTCTGGGAGACCGCGGGCTCCCTCATGCGACGCGGGCTTCTCCACGAGGAGATCGCCTTCGACACGTTCATGGATGCCCCGCCCTGGGGGAAGATCGAGCGGATTATGCACGACCGGCGCAAGCGGGAGAAGGCCCCGGCCGAAGGGGAGAACTTCGAATGGATCGCGAAACGGGCGAGAACCTGGGTGAAAAAGCGAGAGGCCGCGATTCGGAGAGAAGTCGCTTCTGCTCACCGAGGGCGTGGATAGATCCACCGCATGGCCGCTACTGCTTCGCTGCCGCCACTACGACGCTCTTGGCACCGAACGACTTCGTGATCCGCTTCGTGCTCTCCGAGGAGGATTTCGCGAAGTAGTCAACCTTCCGCAGGATCCGCGCATCGCGGAATCCCGCGTCTTGAATCGTCGCCAGGTACTCCATCTCCACGGCCGCGCCGCCGATGCAGTCCGCCCAGAGCTGCGGGTTAAGCCCGCAGACGGCACCAACGTCCTCTTCGACGACGATATCTGCGAGCTGCAGATGCCCGCCACGCCTCAGCACGCGAAAAATCTCTTGGAACGCCGCGGGCTTGTCCGGCACGAGGTTCAGCACCCCGTTGCTCGTGACCACGTCGACGCTCTCGTCGGGCAGCGGGATCTTCGTGGCGTCCCCTTCGAGGATCTGGACGTTACGCGCGCCAGTCTTCGCGATGTTCGTCCGCGCCTTCGCGATCATCGCGGGCGTAATATCCAGGCCGTACACCGTCCCCTTGGGGCCGACCTTCAGCGCAGCGTACAAAACATCCGTCCCGGAGCCTGAGCCGATGTCGAGCACCGTGTCGCCGGTCTGCATCACGTTCGCAGCGTGCGGGTACCCGACGCCGGCGAATGACTCCGTCGCGGTCGGCGGCAGCTTCCGGAGATCCTCCTCCGGATAGCCGAGATACCGGAGCGCCTCAAGGCCCAGCGGAAAGTGGTACGCCTTATCCGGCCGCGTGGCGACCTCCGTATAGAGGGACTGTACGGCCTTCGTGACGATCGGTTTGAGGTCTGATACTGCTTCGACCTGGACTTCGGGCGGCACGTGGGAGACCTTCACGAGTTCCATCGGGAGCTTCTCCATCTTTTTGTCGGCCCAGCGCCAAGCCGTAATCCCGTCGAACGTACGTGCGGTCAACAGGCCCGCCGCCGCAAGCCTCTCGAGCCGGTGACGCGCGTCCTCGTCGGGAATCCGGAACACCTCCGCGATCTCGTGAGCAGGCATCAGGGCCCGGTGATGTTCCACATACTCCAGAATGTCCGCCGGGCTTCGCTTTGGGAGACCCGGCGCGAGGTCGTCGACGATCGCCTCGAACGGCTTCGCGGTGAAGATCTCACCTTTGACGACCTGGCGTCCATCGCGGTTCCGGATGAGGAGGGAGAGGAAGTTCACCCCGCTATGGTGCATCTCGTGGATGTCCGCGTCAAGAGCCTTCGCGACCTCGTCCGTGTGGAAATCTTTCCTCAGACGGTTCCCGTCCAACCCGACCTCCTCCGCGAGCCGGATGAGTTCGTCGTCCGTGGCCGGCCGACATTCGAGGCCGAACGCCTCCATCATGCGACGCAGATATCGAGCCGCGAGCTCCTCGGACTGAAACTGGGCGGCCTTGAACGAACGGCAAGCGGGATACGAACTCGTCACGCCCGTCCGCAGATAGTAGTCCGGCCGGATGGGCATCTTTGTCAACTCGATCGACTCGCGAGTCCAGTCCAATGCGCTGCGTTCGTCCACGTCGTACTCCTTCATCCATTCCCGGAGGCTCTCGAACTGCCCGCCCATCTTGTACGTCACCTTGAGGTTCTCCCCGTATACCTCCTTCAGTCGTTGAAGGACCGGCTCGAGGCCCCACGACCACCAGCACCAAGGATCCGCGAAATGAACGATCTCAACCGAAGCTTGAAACGACGTAGGTTTCCACCGAGGCTCGCATCGACGGTAGGAACCTTAAGTCTATTCGGGCGGGAGGAACGTTGAGGCGAATGCCCGTACGAACAGGCCATCGGCGACTACCGCATGACGGAGGGACCATCACACCTGCGGGCGTGGCGAGGTACCCCCTCGGCTGCCCGAACGAGAACCCCAGGCGCCCCCGGAGTATTCCCATCCGACTGCGATCCCGCAAGAATGGATTAATAGCGAACACCCGATTCCGTCTCCATGGCAACTTACTTCGGGTTGTGGAAGGCCAACACGAGCCTTCCGCCTCCGCCAACCCCGGCGGAGCAGATTAAGCAGCAAGAAGGATTTGACGCATTGCTTCGTGGCCAGCTGAAGTCGGGACGGCTCCGCGAGGTACACGCCTTCCTCGAAGGCGGCGCAGGGTACTTCATCACGGGCGATGTCACCGAAGAACAGGCCTTTGAGGAATTGGCGCTTTGGTCTCCCTTCGTCAATTTCGAACTTCATCGCACCATTCCATTCCCGAAGGCGAGCGAAATCGTCCTAAGAGCTCTCAGCAAGCGCGCTGGAAAAGCATAGCCCTCGTCCGAGAAGGTTTCTTATTCGAGGCCTGCGGAGCTGCCGCGAAAGGCCTCCCACCCCACTTCCTGATTAGCCCGGTCTAGCGGTTCTCCGAAACCGCCACCCACGCCGCGAGAGCTGCCAGCTTTTCCTCCGCTCGCCGCAGACCGTCAACGTGGCGTCCGAGACTGACCAACGTCCGTCTCAGGGTTCGCTCGTCGAGATTGATCTGCCGAGCCCCCGCCCCGAAAGCCGTTTTCTCGCCGAGCACGATGGAGGACAAACCGTGGGCCTGCACCGCATCATCCACGACCGTTCGAAATAGCCGTCCTTCCATCGCGTGGGCACGAATGTGAGGGCTGTGGATCGTGGACGGGTCAACCAAGCTGCCCGCGACGATTCCCGCGCGTTGAGGATTCCAGCCGTTCGCGCGGCAGTCCGTCAAGAGTCGTCCGATCGACTGCTCCGCGACGTGACGGACCACCTGCACGCGCTTCTTGATTTGGGCCTCATTCGGTTCCAGATCCCCTTGGGCGTCATCAACGGCGTGGAAGGGTTGCCGAGACTCGGGGACCGCAGGATCACTCAGCTCGATCCGGCGAGCGTGAAGGACGCTCGGGGAAGACGAAGGCCCAGAGAGCACGATGGCGGCGGCCCACCCTGACTTGACGCGGAATCCCACCGCGATCTTTGCCATCCCGAATGAATCGACGAACGTCGGAAAAAGCTGCGCGACAAGCAAGCGTCCGCGCTTCAAGTGAATCGCCTGAGCGGTGACGGCGGAGGTGCTTCATGTCCCACGGGCGTCAGGGAGGATGCGAGGATAGAGTTAAGCGTCTCCCTCGACTTCCGCTGGCGGCGATTCGAATGGAACGGAAGGCGAGCGCTCAGTGGAACGGCGGCCTGAAAGATGGGAAGGGCACGGTGTCGACCGCGAGCGGCGCGGTGAAAGGCGTTCCGTACACCTTCGCGATGCGATTCGGCGACACCCCGGGGACGAACCCGGAGGAGCTCATCGCGGCGGCGCATGCGGGGTGCTTCTCGATGGCCCTGTCGGGCGAACTCGAGAAGGCCGGGTATCGGCCGGAGCGCATTGAGACGAAGGCGACCCTGAACTTCGACAAGACGGACGCCGGCTGGACCGTCAAGTCCATCCACCTCGACGTGGCCGCGAAGGTGCCCGGCGCCGATCCGACAAAGTTCCAGACGGCCGCGAAGGCCGCCGAGAAAGGTTGCCCGATCTCTCGGCTCCTCAAGGCCGACATCACGATGACCGCGAAACTCGTCTAGGGCTCTGCGGCAGTCGCTGAAACACAAACGATCATCCGTTCTCTGGTGACCCCGTGGTCGACGACTCTGCCTTCACGAAAGCGAACCGCGACAACTGGAACGCGTCGAGCAAGGAGTACCAGGCGAGCCACCACGCGGAGCTCGAGGAAGACGTCCTCTGGGGGCCGTCGATGCCGCCGGAGCGGGAACTGGGAATCCTTGGAGAGTCCGTCCTCGGAAAGCATGTCCTCGAAATCGCGTGGGGGGGCGGTCAGTCCGCGGTCCATCTCGCGATGATGGGCGCCCGCGTCACGGCGATCGACTTCTCGAAGGCACAACTCGAACATGCCCGCGCCTTCGCACGCTCCAAGAAAACGAGCGTCCGCTTCCTCGACGCCGACGCCCAAGACCTCTCCATGCTGGACGATGGGAACTTTGACATCGCCTTCTCGGCCTACGCGCTCGGCTTCGTCGAGGACATCGGAAGGACGTTTCGGGAAGTCGCTCGGGTCCTGCGTCCGGGCGGCCTGTTCGCGTTCTCTTGGACGTCACCGCTCTTTGCCATCACGGAGGACCGCGGGCTCTTGGTCAAGCGGAGTTACTTTGATCGCAGCCCCATCGTGTTCGAGGAGAAAGACGGTACCGAGATCGATTTCCATCGGACCTACGGGGACTGGCACCGGGCCCTCACCGATGCCGGGTTCGTCGTGACGGACATCCTCGAGCCCGAGCCGTTGCCCCGGGAGAACACGTACGCCGACGTGTTCCCCTTGTCGAAGATCCGGATGATCCCGGGGACGACGATTTGGCGGGCGCGTAAGCCGGCGCCTCAGGACGCGTCACCCGGTGGTCATGGCCCGCGCTGACGTTACGATACCTTCTCGGCGACACGCCCCTACAGGGTCCCTGCGGCGGTCACGATGTCCTGTTGGTTGACTGTCGTGGGAACGAACTCGAAGCCGAACCACCACGTGACCGACTGCTGCTGGTTCGTGTCCGTCCACACCGCGTGGAACACATCGTCGGAACCGACCGCGAGGTCCGTGTAGTCGCCGATGAACCCGCCGCCGAAGTGATACCGCGTGTTAACGGGGTTCGGCGTCACGGTCTTCGTGGTCCCCGTGATCGCGTTCGTCACGACGTAGTCCAGGCGCGTGTTGTTGATGTAGGGGCCGAGCGCCAGGCAGTTGATCCGTCCCACCGCGACCGGGGTTGCCGGCGCCGCGCAGGTCCGCCACGGTGAGACGACATCTCCCGCGTACGCGGACAGGTACACCTTCCCCGACGGCGAGGCTGCGACCGCGGGCCAGAAGCTGTCGACGCGCCGCGCTGCGGGTGCGTTCAGTATGTTCCCGTTCGGCTGCGTGACCGGATACCCGTCTGCCATGCGGTTCGAGGCATCCAAGACGGTGAGGATTGGGACCGGCGTGCTCCAGGTGCCCCCTCCGTCCGCGGACGAGCTCCACACGGCCGACGAATGACAGTTCGCGTAGACCGAAGCCACGCCGGAATAGAAGTACGCGCACGTGGGATCCGCGCCGTAGGTCGTCGCCGAGTTCAGGACCTCGGAAGACCAGGCCACGTATAGGGTCCCGTCCGGAGCGATGTCCGCCGCCGGGAAGCTGTTGACCCGGAAGACCGTGTTGAACGGCGAGATGATGTCGACCGCCGGGGCGACCGCGACCGGCGCGCTGAACGTCACGCCGCCATCCGTGGAGGAGACCATGTAGATGCTGTTGAACGCCGCGTGCCGGGTGGACCCTTCCCAGAAGACGTAGACCGTTCCGTCCGCGCCTACGATGACCCGAGAGCCCTGGTCGTACAGCACGTTGCTGACGATCAGCTGGGGATCGCTGAACATGGCGCCGCCATCCTTCGAGTAGACAAACGCGATCGGCGATTGCACGTACCGTCCGCTGATCGGGTTGAAGAGGAACCGTGTCCAGCTCACGTACACACGGTCCTGGAACGGACTCCCGACATGCGAGTCCACGCCGATCCATTCCTTGTCGTTCAAGGTGGACGGCGCGGTGGTCGGGTTGATGAACGTGGGCGCGCTCCATGAGAGGGTTCCTTCGGAGTCGAAGGTGCCTGTGTTCACCGTGACCGTGTTCGGAGGTGCGGTCCGATCGAAGCCGAGTCCCGCGTAGAAGACGTGGCCGGCGCTGTCGAACGCGACGCTCGGGTCGCCGCCCGCGTCGTAGATTCCGCCGTTTAACCGTTGCACACCAGGAATCATGGTCCCCAGGTGCGCGGGGTCTGTCGGAGTGCAGCACCACGTGGCACCTCCGTCGTTGGAGAAGTAGGCGCCGGAGTAGGCGTCCCCAAGGGCGCTGCACGGCGTCCCATCAATCGTGCACGACCAGGTCCGGCTGACGTAATCGTTCATGCCGACGACGATTCGATTCGGGTTGCCGGGGTCGACCGCAATCGCCGGTTCATTCTGGGACGCGGCGTTCGGGTCCTGATTCACGACGACGGCCGGCGACGAGACCGACGTGCCGTCAAGCGGACTCGATAAGACGTACGTGGGTGTGATGGGATCCGGTGCGTAGGGAGGCGAAGCCCCCACATCCTGACTGTCGGCCTCCTGTTCGATGAGCGCCGACGCCCGCAAGTAGAATCCCTGCGTGCCCCGGATCGAGGCGACCTTGCCCGCCAACGTCGTAATGTCATACGTCGGCGACGAGGATGTGTTCGGCGATGCGGCAGACACCTGGACTCCGGCGGCAATGACCGCAAATCCCAGCACGACGAGAACCAACGGAACAATCGACTTCATGGAAGTCCCCCACCTCTCCCGCCAGCAAACATGATCGGCATTTAACCCTGTTGCAAACCGAAAGCGTTAGGACCGAATCGTTTCGAAGAGGTGCATCCACGCTCTCAAATGCGATAACGAATTTGGTTGTTCGGCCGTTTTCGCGGACAAGGCGCTTGATTCGCTTCTCCGGGGAACGTGGTTCGGGGATGAGCGCGCGTCCCGCGCGATTATATACTCGCCGCATGATGCGATTGGTGCGGGGATTGGAGATGCCGAACTACATTACCCTAGGGAATTGGACAGAGCAAGGGATCAAGAACGTGAAGGAGTCGCCCAAGCGCGCGGACGCCGTGTCTGCCTTGGCCAACAAACTCGGTGCCAAGATGCAGATCTTCTACACGATGGGCCGGTACGACATCGTGGCCCTGACGGAAGCGCCGAACGACGATGTCGCGATGCAACTCCTTCTCGAAATCGGGAAGCTCGGGAACGTCAAGACGCAGACGCTGAAGGCGTGGACGACCTCGGAAGCGACGAAGGTCATCTCGAAGGTCTCGCCATAGCGCGATAGGCGGCGAGGGCTTTTTCTCTCGCTCCTCCTAGCGATTGCTGCGAAGTCCTAGATGGATTGCTGGACTAGGACACCGTGAGGTCGCGGCCCCGAGGAGAAGGGCTCACGAGACGACAATCACACCCCACATCTGCGGATGCGGGGTACAGTGGTAGTAATAGATGCCGGCCTGAGAGAACGTGTGGCTCCAAGTCTCACTTACGGACAAGAGAGGGGAGCCGAATAGGCCGGTCACGTTGCTCGTGACGGTGTGCCCGGTCGTATCCTTGTCGACCCACGTGACGGTGCCGCCCACCGACACGGTGAAATTCTGGGGGGTGAAGGCCATCGCCATGGACGGCGCATTCGGCACGATCGTGATGTCGGCCCTGATGGCGGGTATGTTGCGGAGGATCACGCTTCCGCCGATTGCTCCGACGATGAGGCCCCCCACGACGAAACCGATGATGCCAATCGTCAACAAGCCGCCCGCTGAATTTGGAGTCGCGAGGTATCGCTTCTGAAGCGGCCCGGACTTCGCGTGGATGATCGAGAGAATCGAAAAGATGGCAACGAGAACGAGAGCGGGGATTGCCGAGATGGCCAATGAGAACGCGGCATCCGCCGGATTCGCGAGACTCGGCACGAGGAAAGAACCGAACACCACGAGGAACAGGATGCTCACAACCGCGCTCAGCACGGAGGTCCAGAGTTTGCCCTTGAGACCGAGGTAGGCGGAGACGAAGAAGAGAGCCATGAACACGAGGATGCTCGCGGCAATCGGATCGGCGAGTATCGACGCGGGGGAGGCCACCAGCGTTGGCAGGGCGAGGCTGAGGATGACAAGGCCAAGATAAACGAATCCGCCAAAGATGACCCACAAGGCGAACGGCTTCTGCCGGACGCGTTCCCAGATTCCACTGCTCCCCTCCATGGATTCCCTCGGCCCATGGCATCGCCGTGTGCTTCATCTAGGTTTGGGACTGGACTCAAAAAGAGACACCGAGGGCACCACTGCGTGGTCGATAGGCAAATCGTTTTCCGTCGCGCCTCGCTAGTCCGGGACGTGCGCGCGATTCGATTCGAGGCGGGCGGGGTCGTGAAGCTCGTCCAAGTCCCGAAGCCGGAACCGGGACCCGAAGACGTCGTCGTGCAGGTCCTCGCGGCGGGAGTCTGCCGGACGGACCTCCACCTCCTCGATGAGGTCAAGGCTGGTACGCACCCGCCCCTGATCCCCGGTCACGAGATCGCGGGCCGGGTCGCGACGATCGGCGCCGATGTGTACACCGCGAAGGTGGGCGACCTGGTCGGGGTGCATTTCGAGCAGCCGTGCGGTCATTGCCGACAATGCCGACGCCAGCGAACGAATCTCTGCGAAGATGGCACGACACTGGGCTTCGACGCGCCAGGCGGCTACGCGGAATTCGTCGTCGCGAAGCAGACCACGATCCTGCCGCTGCCGCCGAACTTCGACGTGGCGTCCGCCGCCCCGTTGGGATGCAGCGGCGCCACCGCGTACCGGGCGGTCGTGGCCCTCGGCCAGGCCGAGGAAGGGGACGTGGTCGTCATCATCGGGGCGGGCGGCGTCGGCCTTTCCGCCGTCCAGATCTCAAAGGCGTACAACGCCCGCGTCTTCGCGATCGAACCGAGGGAGGAGGCAGGTAAGGCCGCTCTCGACTCCGGCGCAGACCGCGCGGTCGGCCCGGGCGAGGCGCGTTCCGCGTTTCGCGACTTCGCAGCCGATGCGGGCGCCGATGTGGCCATCGATTTCGTCGGGACGAAGTCGACGTTCGACCTTGGGCGGTCTGTCCTTGGTCCTGGAGGGCGGTTCGTCGCGGTCGCCCAGGGAAGGGAGACCATTGACGTCGCCGCAAGCGATCTGGTGAACGGCGGCAAAGCGTATCTCGGCGCGTACTCGTCGACGATGGCCGACTTCGCGCGGGCGATTTCGCTCGCCGAGGCGGGTCGTCTCCGGCCTGTCGTTGCTCGAAGGGCGCCGCTCGCGGACGCCGCCGATGTGTTGGACGACCTCCGGGCCGGGAAGATCGTCGGACGCGCGGTGCTGTTCCCAGGACCGATGGATCCGTAGGCGAAGCCAGTCGGGCGCGCCGGCCCCGGTTTTCGGCAGAGGCTTCCGCCTAGGCATGAGCTCGATCCACGCCCCGTCCGGATCCGTGACGTACGCGAGGCGGTCCGTCCCTTCATCGAACGTCTTTACGACGACGCGAAAATCGCCTCGGTGGTCGCGGAGAAACGCGTCGACGTCGGAATCGCGATGGCCAGGTGGTCGAGTTCGTCCCCCTGCGGTACTCACGGTAGCGGCCCCGGGGCGGATACCAGTTCAGCTCGAGACGTTGCGTCCCGCGCGGGGACTTGAGGACCGCGATTTCGCCGCCCGTTTCACGGATTTTCATCCGCCACGTCACCCGCATCCCCAGGACCGTCGTGTAGAAGGCGATCGACCGATCGAGGTCCCGCACCCGAATTCCTGTGTACCGGAATCCCATGATTCGCGCCATCGACAGAACGGCGGTGCAACCAATGAACGTTCACCCGCCGCGTGCGGGTTGGGCTGACTGTGGTCACATCACCTTGCGCACGAGGAAATGGAACAGGTTCCCTTCCTTCCGCTGATCGATGACCGGCTGTCCGGTCTGGTCCGACCACCGGACCATCTCGATGGGCGACGTGGGATCGTCCGTTACGAGGTGGACCACGCCCCCGACCTCGATTCGCGTGAGCAGCTCATTCAACTTCGCGAGGACCGCGGAACACTCGATGCCAATCTCGAACATCTCGTGGTCGGGGAATGCGGCGAAACACCGGACGCGCAACGCGGCGATCTGTTTCGTGAGGCCGTCATGCGCATCCTGAGCCGACCGCAACGACCGGCCGTCCTCCTGGAAGTTCGTCGGTTGCAAGCGCGCGAACCATCCGCTGTCGTAGGAGGCGTCGGTCAACGTCCGAGGCTTCGCCAATACGGCGGTGTTGACCTCAATCAGGATTCCTCGAACGGGCGTGCGGATTGGCCCGAAGTATTTCCCGCTCTCCAGGAATCCGATCGCGGCATTCCGCGGGTACGAGGCGGCGAGCGGTTTCGCGGAGACCTTCGCGACCGGCCCTGCGAGCGCCGCATGGATGCTGGTGATGCCCACGACCACCTCTCCGAATTCGAGGAGGCGTGTCCATACGAGTCCCTCCGGGTCGTAGAGAAGGTCGTCCGGAAACTCGCAGTGTTCAATCTTCATGGAGTACGGTCCTCAAGAACGAGGACGTCCGCGAGGAGGAGTTCCGCGTCCCCTTCCGACCGGACGCTTAGTTCGGACTCGTCGAGGAGCGTGACCGCGCCGAGAGAGGGAACTTCTTCTTCGTCCACCCGCACCGGCCCGCCTCCGAGCACGTACAGGTAGGCGCCACGATGCGCCTCGAGCGGATGCGAGATCTTCTTGCCCGCCTCGAGGAACGAAGACAACACGCGGGCATCCGAGAGGATCGTCAAGCCCTCCCGATCTTCGTTCGAGACGAGCGGCAGGAACCGGTTCGTTCGGTCCGCTTTCTCCACCGCCCGCTGCTCGACGGACGGTTCGAGGCCCGGAGCCGATGGCGTGAACCACATCTGGATGAACCGCATCGGCGCATCCTTGCGGTTGTTGATCTCGGAGTGCCACATGCCCTCGCCGACCGTCGTGTGCTGGACCCAGCCCTCCTTAAGGACACCTCCTTCGCCGTTTTCGTCGGCATGGCGGAACTCGCCGCTCGCGCAGTAGGTGACGACCTCGATCTCGCGGTGCGGGTGCAACGGCCACACGGCTCCGGGAGTCAGTGTGTCGTCGTTGAAGACCCGCAGCGTCCCGAACCGCATCCACCGCGGGTCGAAGTAACGGTCGAAGGAAAAGTGCCAGCGACCGTGAC